>Ga0210388_10000696_pt1 | contig 26859 bp, 18 predicted proteins | sample IncBWC19OmetaG_FD_155485 | JGI IMG/M metagenome (GOLD analysis project Ga0210388, IMG submission 155485) | Forest soil microbial communities from Barre Woods Harvard Forest LTER site, Petersham, Massachusetts, United States - Inc-BW-C-19-O ...
CGAAGGTCAAATGGTTCACAAGGGCGACGTGCTGGTGCAGATCGATCCGCGGCCCTATCAAGCGGCGCAAACCCAGGCTGAAGGAACGCTGGCGCACGACGAAGCCCTGCTCGCCGAAGCGCGCATTGACCTGGACCGTTACCAGCTGGCCTTCAATCGCAATGCCATTCCCAAGCAGCAGCTCGACGATCAGATCCAGACCGTGAAGCAAGACGAAGGTACGGTCAAGAACGACCAGGGCACGCTTGCCGCCGCCACCACCAATGTTGACTACGCCACGATTAAAGCGCCGATTGATGGTCGCGTCGGGCTGCGCCTGGTGGATCCCGGAAATATCGTCACCGCCGCCAGCAGCACGCCTCTGGTAGTGATCACGCAATTGCAGCCGATCACTGTGATTTTCAGCGTGGCCGAAGATTATCTACCGCAAATTCAAAAACAGATGCACCAGGGCCACAAGATGACGGTGGATGCGTTCGATCGCAACCAGCAAACCAAGCTGGCTGCCGGCGCGCTGCTGACATTGGACAATCAGATTGATACCACCACGGGCACAGTGAAGCTCAAGGCCATCTTCCCGAACACCGATGTTTCTCTCTTCCCCAACCAATTTGTGAACGCGCGGCTGCTGGTGGATACGCAGCAGAACGCCACGCTGGTTCCCACGGCCGCCATTCAACGCAATCCCCAGGGCGCGTTCGTTTATGTGGTGAAGTCCAACCAGGCCGCGATGCAGACCGTCACCATCGGCACCACCGACGGTGGCGTAGCTGCCGTGCAGGGCGTGAATCCCGGCGATGCGGTCGCTATCACCGGATTCGACAAACTTCAGGATGGCGCCAAAGTATCCATCCAAAAGTCGCCGGCGGACAACAGTAGTCCCGCGAACGCCACCTCCGGCAGCGGATCTGGGAAGGGCGCGGGGAGCAATAGTTCAACCGCCCAGGAGACGAGCAGCGGGGGAAACCGTCCGTGAATCCGTCTCGCCCATTTATTATCCGGCCAGTCGCCACTTCGCTGCTGATGGCCGCGATTCTTCTGGCTGGATTCGTGGGGTTCACGCAATTGCCGGTCTCGGCGTTGCCCGAAGTGGATTACCCCACCATTCAGGTGGTTACGTTCTATCCCGGCGCGAATCCTGACGTAGTGGCGTCCGCGGTAACGGCGCCGCTCGAGCGCCAGTTTGGTCAGGTTCCCGGCCTCAGCCAGATGACGTCCACGAGCTCCGACGGAAGCTCGGTGATCGTTCTGCAGTTCTCGCTGGAGCTGAATATTGACGTCGCCGAGCAGGAAGTGCAGGCGGCCATCAATGCCGCTCAGACTTACCTGCCCGCGGATTTACCCACGCCGCCGATTTACAGCAAGACCAACCCCGCGGACACGCCAATAGTGACGCTAGCCCTCACCTCCACCACGATTCCGCTCCCGCAAGTGGAAGATCTTGCGGACACGCGCCTCGCGCAAAAGATCGCCCAGCTGCCCGGAGTGGGCTTGGTGAGCATCAGCGGCGGCCAAAAGCCCGCGGTGCGCGTGCAAGTGAATCCCACGGCGCTTTCTTCTTACGGGATCAACCTGGAGGACGTCCGCACCGCGCTGCAATCCACCAGCTTGAACTCCGCTTTGGGGAATTTCGACGGTCCGCATCAGGATTACCAAATCAACGCCAACGACCAATTGTTGACGAGCAAGGAATTCTCGAACGTTGTCGTCGCTTACCACAACGGCTCGCCCGTGCGCCTCTCGGATGTCGCGCGTGTGGTGGACGACGTGGAAAACGTCAGGCAAGCCGCCTGGATGAATGAAACTCCGGCGGTAATCGTCAACATCCAGCGGCAGCCCGGGTTCAACATTATTCAGGTGGTGGATCGCATCAAGGCACTGCTGCCGCTGCTGCAGAGTACTTTGCCTGCCGCCGTGCACGTGACCGTGCTGACGGACCGCACCATCACCATTCGCGCATCGGTGAAGGACGTTGAGTTTGAATTGCTGCTCACCGTCGCGCTGGTGGTCATGGTTATCTTTTTGTTTCTGCGCAACGTGCGCGCCACTATTATTCCTAGCGTCGCTGTTCCACTTTCATTGGTGGGCACCTTCGGCGTGATGTATCTGGCGGGCTACAGCTTGAATAACCTCACGCTGATGGCCCTGACGATTTCCACCGGTTTCGTCGTGGACGACGCCATCGTCATGATCGAGAACATCGTCCGCTATATAGAAGAGGGCGATGATCCGCTGCGCGCCTCGCTGCTAGGCTCTGAGCAAATCGGATTCACGATCGTCTCTCTAACCATTTCCTTGATTGCCGTGTTGATTCCGCTGCTTTTCATGGGCGACATTGTGGGCCGCCTGTTCCGCGAATTTGCCATCACCCTCAGCGTCACGATTCTCGTCTCCGCCGTGGTTTCGCTAACACTTACGCCGATGATGTGCTCGCGCCTGCTGAAACACGACCCCGAAGCGCAAAACAAGCCTTTCTACAAAATGTCGGAGCGCGCCTTTCAGAGCATCATTGATTTTTACGGGCGCACGCTGAAGTGGGTTTTGAAGCATCAGGTGGCCACGCTGGTCGTCGCGGTGGCCACGCTGGTTCTTACCATCGTCCTCTACATCTTCGTTCCCAAGGGCTTTTTCCCCGTGCAGGATACTGGCATCATCCAGGGCATCTCGGAGGCCACCGAGTCCATTTCGTTCCCCCTGATGGCCCAGAGGCAGCAGCAGCTCAGCGCCATCATCCTGAAAGATCCCGCGGTGGATAGCCTTTCATCGTTCATCGGAATTGACGGCACCAATACCACGCTTAATAGCGGACGCATTCTGATCAACCTGAAGCCGCTGGAGGAACGCGGCATCAACGCTTCCGAAGTGATCCGCCGCCTGCAGCCGGAACTGGAAAAAGTGGACGGCATTACTCTGTACATGCAGCCCGTGCAGGACCTCACGGTGGAAGACCGCGTGAGCCGCACGCAATATCAATACACGCTGGAAGATCCGGATTTGAATGAGTTGAACGAGTGGACGACGAAGCTGCTCGACAAACTGAAACAGATTCCGGAACTGCGCGACGTCGCCACCGACCAGCAGAACGGCGGCCTGGCGGCCGCGCTCGTAATTGACCGCGTCACGGCTTCACGCATGGGCATCACGCCTTCGGCAATCGATCAAACGCTCTACGATGGATTTGGGCAGCGTCAAGTGACGACACTTTACACGCAGCTGAATCAATATCACGTGATTCTGGAAACCATGCCGGACTTCCAGAAAAATCCCGCGAAGCTGCAGGACATCTACGTGCGCTCTGCGCTGGCTTCTAACTCATTGACCACCGGTCCGGCCACTTCCAGCACTGTGGTTACTTCCAGCACCGCTTCCGGCAACTCCAACGCAGCTCCGAGCCCCTCAACCCTCAAGTCCACACCCAGTACCGGCTCCGCCACTCCCGCGGCGGTGTCCACCGCGAACGGAGCAGCCGTGCCGCTCAGCGCGTTCACTCATTTCGAAAATCGAACGGCGCCGCTATCAGTAAATCATCAGGGACAGTTCCCGGTGGTCACCATTTCGTTCAATCTCGCTCCCGGCGCGTCGCTCGGCGAAGCCACGAAAGCGATTGATAAAGCGCAGCAGGAGATCGGAATGCCGCTCAGCGTTCAGGCGGCCTTTCAGGGCACGGCCGCGTCGTTCCAGCTTTCGCTGGCCAACGAGCCGATCTTGATTCTGGCCGCGCTGGTCACCGTTTACATCGTGCTGGGCGTTCTCTACGAAAGTTACATCCATCCCGTCCCGATTCTTTCCACGCTGCCTTCCGCCGGCGTCGGAGCTATTCTGGCTTTGCTGATCTGCGGCCAGGAACTTAGCGTTGTTGCACTCATAGGAATTATCTTGCTTATCGGCATCGTGAAGAAGAACGGCATTATGATGATTGACTTCGCTCTGGAAGCCGAACGAAAGCACGGCATGAGCTCTGAAGACGCAATCTATGAAGCCTGCCTGCTGCGTTTTCGTCCCATCATGATGACGACCATGGCCGCGCTTCTGGGCGGTCTGCCGCTCGCGCTCGGCACAGGCATCGGTTCGGAACTGCGCAAGCCTTTGGGCATTGCCATGGTGGGCGGCCTGCTGCTCAGCCAAGTCCTCACCCTTTACACCACGCCGGTGATTTACATTTTCTTTGACGACCTGGCCAAGAAATTTGCAGCGTCTCGCTCCGGCCATGGCAGCACGGAGTCGGTCCCAGCGGATTAGCCCATGAGTATCTCCTCGCCATTCATTCATCGGCCCGTCGCTACCACACTTTTGACAGTGGCTATTGCGCTGGCCGGCGCCGTCGCTTTCCAGGTGCTTCCGGTGTCTGCGCTTCCGCAGATTGATTTTCCCACCATTTCTGTGGCGGCCAGCTTGCCGGGAGCCAGTCCTGAAATCATGGCGTCTTCGGTCGCGACGCCGCTGGAGCGCCAGTTCGGCCGCATCGCCGGCGTCACCGAAATGACGTCTTCCAGTTTCCTGGGCACCACCAGCATCACCCTGCAATTCGATCTGAACCGCAACATTGACGGGGCAGCGCGCGACGTGGAAGCTTCGATCAACGCCGCGCGTAGTTATTTGCCTGTGAACTTGCCCGCCAATCCCACCTATCGCAAAGTAAACCCGGCCGACGCGCCCATCATGATCCTGGGCCTGACGTCCAAAGTTTACGATCGCGGGCCGATGTACGACGCGGCGTCCACCATCGTGCAGCAGAGGCTTTCGCAGATTCAGGGCGTCGGACAAGTCAGCGTGGGCGGCAGCTCGCTGCCCGCCGTGCGCGTGGAACTCAATCCCACACAGCTGAATAGCTACGGACTGGGCCTGCAAGACGTCAACGCGATGCTCAGCACGCAAAACGCCAACGTCGCAAAGGGCCAAATCACCGACGGCAAGACCACCGCCGATATCGTCGCCAACGATCAGCTGCTGAAGGCCAATTACTACAAGGATCTGGTGGTCGGCTATCACAACGGCGCGGCCGTAAAGCTTTCCGATATCGCGGACGTCCAGGACTCGGTTGAAAACATACGAGCCACCGGATTCCTGAATGGCGAGCCCTGCATATTGCTGATCGTTTTCCGCCAACCCGGCGCCAATATCATCGATACGGTTGACCGCATCCGCGAAGCCATCCCTTCGTTGAAGGCCTCCGTGCCCGCGGCCATTGACTTCACCATCGTGTTGGATCGCACAACCACCATCCGCGCTTCGGTGGCCGATGTCGAACGGACTCTAGCCATCTCCATTGCGCTGGTGATTCTGGTCGTCTTCCTGTTTCTCCGGAATGTGCGCGCCACCCTGATCCCCAGCGTCGCCGTTCCCGTTTCACTGATCGGCACCTTCGGCGTCATGTACCTATGCCACTACAGCATAGACAACCTGTCCTTGATGGCGCTGACTATCGCCACCGGCTTCGTGGTGGACGACGCCATCGTGGTAATTGAAAACATTTCGCGCTATCTCGAGCAGGGCATGAGCCCGATGGAATCCGCGTTGAAGGGAGCGCAGGAGATCGGCTTCACGGTTCTCTCCATCAGCATCTCCCTGGTCGCGGTTTTCATCCCCATTCTATTGATGGGCGGCATCGTCGGCCGTCTGTTCCGCGAATTTGCTGTTACCTTGTCGGTGGCGATTCTTGTTTCGCTCGCTATTTCTTTGACGACCACGCCCATGATGTGTTCCCGCCTTCTCAAGAATCCCCACGAAGAAAAGCACGGGCGAATCTTTCAAGCCAGTGAAAGCGTTTTTAACAGCGTGCTGGCTTTCTACGAACGCACCTTGAAATGGGCGCTGCAACATTCAGCTATCACGCTCTTCGTTCTGTTTGTGACTATCGGCCTCAACATTTTTCTCTTCGTGATCGTGCCCAAGGGATTCTTTCCACAGCAGGATAACGGCACAGTTTTTGGCGGCATTCAGGCCGCTCAGGACATTTCCTTCCAGGCCATGCAGGGCCTAACGCTGCGCTTCGTGGACATTATTAAGTCCGACCCGGCTGTGCAAAATGTCGGGGCCTTCACCGGTGGCGGAGGCGCAGTCAATACTGGTTTCGTGTATCTGGCGTTGAAGCCCCTCAACGAACGCAAGATCAGCTCCAGCCAGGTGATTGACCGCCTGCGTCCCAAGCTCATCTCCATTCCCGGCGCCACCGTCTTTCTGCAAGCGGGGCAGGACTTGCGCATCGGCGGCCGCCAGAGCAATGCGCAGTATCAATACACGATTCAGAGCGACAATATCGATGACCTGGTGGCCTGGGGCCCACGCCTCCTCACCGAAATGCGCAAACTCCGCATCCTCACCGACGTCAACACCGATCAGCAGAATAGCGGCCTACAGGCTTCGCTGGTTTACGATCGCGACACCGCTTCGCGCATGGGCATTACCCCGCAAATGATTGACAACACTTTGTACGAGGCCTTCGGGCAGGCGCAGGTCTCCACCATGTACACGCCTCTCAATCAGTATCACGTGGTAATGGAGGTCGCTCCGCAGTTCTGGCAGGATCCCGCGTCATTAAATGACATTTATATTCGCCCGTCGGTCGGTAAAGAGGTTCCGCTCAGCGCTGTCGCGCATTATTTGCCCACCATCGCTCCGCTCTCCGTCAATCACCAGGGCCAGTTTCCGTCCGTTACCGTGTCTTTCAATCTCGCCCCCGGCGTGGCCCTCAGCGACGCAGCCGCCGCGATCACCCAAATGCAGCAAAAAATGGGTGTGCCTTCCACTATCCATGGGATGTTTTCCGGAACATTGCAGGCCTTTCAGTCATCGCTTTCCACCCAGCCGTTTTTGATCATCACCGCGCTAATGGCGGTGTACATCGTGCTGGGCGTTTTGTATGAAAGCTACATTCATCCCTTCACGATATTGTCCACGCTTCCTTCCGCGGGCGTCGGAGCTGTGCTGGCGCTTTTGCTCTTTCACGTGGACCTAAGCGTCATCGCGCTCATCGGCGTAATCCTGTTGATCGGCATCGTCAAGAAAAATGCCATCATGATGATTGACTTTGCCCTGGCTGCGGAACGCCAGGAAAACAAAACGTCCGAGGAAGCCATCTATCAGGCTTGCCTGTTGCGCTTTCGCCCTATCCTGATGACCACCATGGCTGCGTTATTCGGCGCCTTGCCCCTGGCTCTGGGAACAGGAACCGGCTCGGAATTGCGCAGGCCGCTGGGCATCACTATTATCGGCGGCTTGATCGTCAGCCAGATGCTCACGCTCTACACCACGCCCGTCGTCTATCTCTATTTGGATCGCCTGCGAGTTCGCTGGGCTCGCACACACCATCACACCCTGGGTGCTACGGCAGAGGAGCCAGCCGACTGATGAAACGTTTTTCTCATTTACTAGGAAATGCCTGCAAATCGGCGGGACAATGCAATAATGAGCTTTCGGCGATGCCAAGAACTCACTCCCGATCGCAAATTCTAATTGCCTCCGTCGTGCTCGCTGCGTTCGCGTTTGAAGGCTGCACCGTCGGCCCCAAGTATCAGCGGCCGACCGCGCCGGCTCCCGCGGCTTACAAGGAATTGACTCCTGCGGATTACAGCAAGACTGACGGCTGGAAGGTGGCTCAGCCGCAAGACAACGTCCTCCACGGCAAATGGTGGACGATGTTCAACGACCCGCAACTGAATGCTCTGGAAGAGCAGGTGGATATTTCCAACCAGAACATTCAATCCGCCATGGCCAGCTATATGGCCGCGCGCGCCATAGTCAAGGAAGCGCGATCGCAGTACTACCCTACGGTCACCGTGGGCCCCTCAATCACGGGTTCACGCGAAGGCGCCGCAGCTTCGCTCGCGACGACGCCCGGAACCTCGCTGTTTTACAGTTTGCCCTTCGATGCCACGTGGGTTCCCGACCTTTGGGGCCGGGTTCGCAATCAGGTCCGCGCAAATACAGCTTCTGCGCAAGCCAGCGCGGCGGATCTCGAAAATGCGCGCTTGACGGCCCAGGCCGAAGTCGCCGTGGATTATTATTCGCTTCGCGGGCAGGACGACCTGAAACAATTGCTCGATTCCACAGTGATCGCGTTCCAGGAATCGCTCGATCTCACCAAGGCTCTCTACGAGACGGGAATTGATTCCGACGAAGCTGTTGCGCAAGCCGAGACTCAGCTCGAAACGACCCAAGCCCAGGCCACCAACCTCGGCATCTTGCGTTCGCAATTCGAACATGCCATCGCCATGCTGGTTGGCCAGCCCGCGTCTTCATTTTCCATCCCGGCCGAACCCCTCCAGTCCCATCCACCGGCGATTCCCTTTGGCGTGCCCTCGCAATTACTGGAGCGCCGTCCTGATATCGCCGCCAACGAACGGCTGATGGAGCAAGCCAATGCGCTGATTGGCGTGCAATACGCCGCCTACTATCCCACGCTCACTCTCAGCGCAGACATCGGCCTTGAATCAAAGTCATTCACTTCATGGTTTACGTGGCCGAGCCGTTTTTTTTCCGCCGGGCCCAGCTTGTCTGAAACCATTTACGACGGCGGTTTGCGCCACGCCACCGTCCTGCAATTCCGCGCGCAATACGACGAGACCGTCGCCAACTACCGGCAGACGGTCCTGACCGCCTTTCAACAGGTGGAAGATAATCTCGCCGCGCTGCGAATTCTTTCCATCGAAATTCAGCAGCAGGACACCGCCGTCACTTCCGCGGAACGAAATTTGAAGATCGCCACGGACCGCTACAAATTGGGCATCGATCCTTACCTCAACGTCATCACCGCCCAGACCACGCTGCTCAGCAATCAACAAACCGCCGTGAATCTGCGGATTCAACAAATGACCTCCAGCGTGCAACTCATCGAGGCGCTAGGCGGCGGCTGGGATTCGTCGCTGGTTCCCACGCCCAATCAGGTGCTGCATCAGGATTCGCCGCCCCCGCAGGCGCCGCCACAAGGCACCAAGTAGAAGCCAACTGGCTCAGTTGACGCCTGGGAACGCCAATTTCCCCATCGGCGCACGTGGCACAGGAACTCCAGGCTGTGTGCCGTTGCGTTTTTCTGCGTTCTCCGCGCCTCTGCGGTAATTTTTTCGTCGTTGCCTCGTGATTTTGGTATCGTGCTAATAGCTCCTTCGTCGCGGCGTTGTGTCACGGCTGAAGTGCTCAGAACTGCAGATGGCTCCGTGAAACTCCTGCAAAACTACATCAACGGCTGTTTTGTGCGTGGCTCGCGCGAGTTCGCCGACCTGAATCCCGCCGATGGTTCCGTAATCGCCCAAGTTTCCGAAGCTGGTCGCGGCCAAGTAGACGAAGCCGTCGCCGCTGCACGCCAAGCTTTGCGTGGAGACTGGGGCCGCTTGGCGGTTCCCGCGCGCGCTGCGCTGCTGCACAAAATCGCCGACGGCATCGAAGCCCGCTTCCAGGATTTTCTGCGCGCCGAGGTAGCGGATACCGGGAAACCCATCGCGCTCGCGGCGCGTATTGATGTTCCGCGCGGCGCCGCGAATTTCCGTGCGTTTGCCGATGTGATTAAAGCCGCTGGCCTGGAATCATTTCGCACCGAAACTCCCGACGGCGTTGTCGCTCTGAATTACGCGGTCCGCAAGCCGCTCGGTGTCGTGGGAATTATCACACCGTGGAATCTGCCACTGCTGCTGCTCACCTGGAAAGTCGCGCCCGCGCTCGCCAGCGGCAATTGCGTGGTCGTCAAACCTTCCGAAGAAACCCCCGCCACGGCGACCTTGCTGGCCGAAGTCATGCAAACTGTCGGAGTGCCCGCAGGCGTGTTCAACGTCATCCACGGTTTCGGCCCTGATTCTGCGGGCGAATTCCTCACCGCGCATCCCGGAGTGGACGCGATAACCTTTACCGGTGAGTCGCGCACCGGCTCGGCCATCATGCGCGCCGTTGCTCCCACCGTGAAGCCGGTTTCCTTCGAGCTGGGCGGCAAGAACGCCGCCATCATTTTTGCCGACTGCGATTTTGATGAAACGGTCAGTGGCCTGACGGACGCGGCGTTTATGAATACCGGCCAAGTCTGTCTATGCGCCGAGCGCATCTATGTCGAGCGCAAACTGATGGACCGCTTCGTTGCGGCGCTGAAACAAAAAGCTGAGGCTCTACAGTTGGGCTGGCCGATGGATCAATCCACCACGACGGGCCCGCTGATTTCTAAAGACCATCGTGAAAAGGTTCTCGCTTACTATCAACTGGCGCGCGAAGAGGGCGCCACGGTCGTCAGCGGCGGCGGCATTCCCAAATTCGACGATGGCCGCGCCGCCGGCTTTTACGTCCAGCCCACGATTTTCACCGGCCTGCCCGAATCCGCTCGCTGCGTAAAAGAAGAAATCTTCGGACCTGTCTGCCACATCGCGCCATTCGACACCGAAGAAGAGGCCATCGCCAAAGCCAACGATACGCAATACGGGCTGGCCGCGTCAGTCTGGACATCCAATCTCAAACGCGGCCACCGCGTCGCCGAAAAATTGCGCGCCGGAATCACTTGGGTCAACTGTTGGTTTCTGCGCGATCTGCGCACTCCCTTTGGCGGCATGGGCCTTTCCGGCATCGGCCGAGAAGGCGGAGTACATTCCCTGAACTTTTATTCCGAACTGAACAATATCTGCGTTAAGTTGAGTGATTGATGGTCATGGAAAGCAAAGTCGTGCTGGGCAAAGCGCAGCCGCGTGGCAATTTTCCGCATGTCAAACGCGCCGGCGATTATCTGTTCGTCTCCGGCACCAGTTCTCGCCGCGCGGACAATACCATCGCCGGTGCCGAGGCCGATGCGCTTGGCGCGACGCAACTCGATATTCGCGCGCAGACCCGCGCTGTGATCCACAATATCAGCGACATTCTCGCCAGCGTCGGCGCGAATTTGAGCGACCTCGTCGAAATTTCCACCTATCTCGTCAACATGAACGATTTCGCCGGTTACAACGAAGTTTACAACGAGCACTTCAACCAAAACGGTCCGGCGCGCACCACAGTCGCCGTCCATCAATTGCCGCATCCGCACCTGCTCATCGAGATGAAGGCGATCGCATACAAACCGCTCGCCGCAGACGAAAGGAAAAAATAATGCCATCCATCAAGACCATGAAAGCTTTCAATTTTCAGGGCTGGATTGACGCCAATCGCGAAAAACTGAAGCCGCCCGTCGGCAATGCCCAGGTTTGGGACGATGGCGATATCATCGTCACCGTGGTCGGCGGGCCAAACCAGCGCGCGGATTATCACGATGATCCCACCGAAGAATTTTTCTACCAGCTGAAAGGCGATATCTTCATTCGCGTGATGGAACAGCCCGGCAAGCCGCCCATCGAAATTCCAATCAAAGAGGGCGAAATCCTTCTGCTTCCGAAACACACGCGGCATTCTCCGCAGCGTCTAACTCCCGGAACGATTGGCCTGGTCGTCGAAATCCCCCGTCCCGAAGGCGCAAAAGACGCCTTTGAATGGTACTGCGGGAAATGCCATCACCTGGTGCATCGCGCCGAAGTGCTTTTGCAAAGCATCGTCACCGATCTTCCGCCGCTCTTCGAAAAGTTCTATCAAAATGAAAAATTGCGGGTGTGCCCCAATTGCGGCGAAGTCCACCCGGGAAAGCCGGCGAAGAAATAGCGCGAAGTTCGCAGCTCGGAAAACAAGATGCCAGTCACTGACATTCACACGCACTTCTTCCCGGAATCCTGGCCGGACCTCGCCGAGCGCTTCGGCACGCCCGATTGGCCGTGCATCAAGCACACCGCGCCCGGCAAAGCCGAGATCATGCTCGGCAGTCGCGTTTTCCGGGAGATCACTTCGGCCTGCTGGGACGTGAATGACCGCTTGAAACAAATGGATCGCGACGGCGTAGATCATCAGATTGTTTCCGCCACGCCGGTTCTTTTTGGCTACAACCGCGAACCGCAGCACGCCCTCGATTGCGCGCGCCTGTTTAACGACGCAGCGCTCGAGCTCTGCGCGTGCGGCAAAGGAAGATTGCGCGCCCTCTGCCAGGTGCCGCTGCAGGATATTGATGCTTCTTGCGCCGAACTCACGCGCTGCATGCGCGCAGGGCATCTCGGCGTCCAGATTGGCAATCACGTGGGCGATAAAAATCTCGACGACCCTGGAATCGTCACCTTTCTCCAACATTGCGCCGACGAAGGCGCCGCCGTGTTCGTTCACCCCTGGGACATGATGGCCGCGCAGCGCATGCCGAAATACATGGCGCCCTGGACCGTCGGCATGCCCGCGGAAACGCAGCTCTCGCTGGTGACGCTGATCGTCAGCGGCGCGTTCGATCGTTTGCCCGCAAACTTGCGGATTTGTTTCGCGCACGGCGGCGGAAGTTTCGCGTTTCTGCTCGGCCGCTTACAGAACGCCTGGCAACACAAAGAAGCCGCACGCGGCGCTGCACAGTTTCCGCCGAACCACTATCTCAGCAGGTTTTATGTGGATTCCGCGGTCTTCGATCGGCGTGCGCTAGAATTTCTGGTGGAAGTCATGGGCCAGGACCGCGTGCTGCTCGGCTCCGACTATCCGTTCCCGCTCGGCGAAGAGCGCGTTGGCTCACTGATTCGCGAAAGCCAATTTCCTGCGAATGTGAAAACCAAACTGCTCGGCGCAAACGCGCAAACCTGGCTCGGCCTGCCGCAGGAAGCGGCGGCGCCGGCAACAAGTAAGGCAGCGCAAACCAGCAGTTCCTTCGGCTGCCCAGCCCGCGGCGTGGCGGACGACGTCAACCCAGCAAACAGAGATAGCGATTCGCAGTCCGGGAAGAAATTGACCTACAGTTCTTATCTCCAGGTCCCGGAACTGCTGCGCCTTCAACATCCCGAATCTTCCCCCGAACACCACGACGAATTGCTTTTCATCATCGTTCACCAGACTTACGAGCTCTGGTTCAAGGAATTGCTCCACGATCTCGACGCTGTCGTCGCAAACTTGCGCGCCACTTGCGAGAATCCCAGGTCGCGTGACGGTGTGTATGAAGCCGCGCGCCTGCTACGCCGCTGCACAGAAATCATGCGCGTCCTGGTCGAGCAGTTCACCATTCTCGAAACGATGCTGCCCACGCACTTTCTCGCCTTTCGCGAAAAACTCGCGCCCGCCAGCGGTTTTCAGTCCGAACAATTCCGCGAGCTTGAATTCCTCTGCGGCCTGAAAGACGAAAAAATGCTGCGCTACCACGAGCTCACTCCCGAAACCCACGCCATCCTCTTCCGCCGTCTGCGCGACGATTCCTTGCGCGATGTTTTCTTTAAGGCTCTGGAAGCGCTGGGCACGTTGCAACCGCCGCCAGCCGCAGCCACCGAAGAAGAAAAATTTCAAGCCCGCGCCAAAGCCATTTACGCGCTCTACCGCGACGAGCGCAATCATCGCGACTGGATTGACGTCTGCGAACGCCTCACAGAATTCGACGAACTGGTCGTCGGCTGGCGCCTTCGCCACATTCAAATGGTCGAGCGCACGATTGGCATTCGCATGGGAACCGGAGGCAGCTCCGGTTCGTCCTACCTGAAGCACACGCTGGAAAAGAAATTCTTCCCGGAACTGTGGGAAGCGCGAACGTATCTGGAAGGATGATCGCTTGAGCCGCGATCCTGCCGCAAACCACGCGCCTTTTCATGGCATGCAAAATAGTTCGCACACCATAACGCTCGTAGGCGCGGGCCTCACCGGTCCCTTGCTCGCGATTTCCCTGGCGCAACGTGGATTCCCCGTGCAGATTTTCGAGCGCCGCCCGGACATGCGCCTCACTGGAGCTAGCGCCGGCCGTTCCATCAACCTCGCCGTATCCACGCGTGGCATCCACGCCCTGCGCGAAGCTGGCCTGTGGGAACAGATGAGCCGCATTATCATCCCGATGAAAGGCCGCATGATGCATTCGCTCGCGGGCGAACTCACCTTCCAGCCCTACGGCAAGAACGACGACGAAGTCATCAATTCCATATCGCGCGCGGACCTGAATTTGGCGCTTATGAACGCGGCCGAAGCTCGGGGTGTGACCATTCATTTCGGCGAACGCTGTACAGGGATGGATTGGAACACCGGCGGCGCAGGTTTCCGCAACGAGCAGACCGGCCGCGAAACCACGGTAGATTCCGAAGTCGTGATTGGCACGGACGGCTCTGCCTCCGCAATCCGTCTCGATATGCAAAAACGCGGCAGCTTGAATTTTACGCAGGAGCAGCTCGATTACGGTTATAAGGAATTGACCATCGCGGCCGGGCCCGCTGGAGAGCACGTTCTGGAACCGCACGCGCTGCACATTTGGCCCCGCGGCGCCTACATGCTGATCGCGCTGCCCAATATTGACGGCACCTTCGCGTGCATTTTATTCCTGCCATTCGAAGGACGCGAAAGTTTTGCAACCCTTAACACCAGCGAAAAAGCCCGGCACTTTTTCGATCAGCGATTTCCAGACGCTGTTCCGCTCATGCCGCAGCTCCAGGAAAATTATGCAGCCAATCCCACCGGCTCGATGGTCACCATCAAATCCGCGCCCTGGCACGTGGATGGCAGAGTCCTGCTCCTCGGTGACGCCGCTCACGCCATCGTTCCGTTCTTCGGCCAGGGCATGAATTGCGCGTTTGAAGATTGCACCGTATTTCTCGAGCTGCTCGATCGCCTGGGTCCCGATTGGCCGCAGCTATTCCAGGAATTCGAGCGCGCGCGGAAGATCAACACCGATGCCATCGCGGACTTGGCTTTGGAAAACTTCGTCGAAATGCGCGATCACGTCGCCGATCCTCGGTTTCTATTCAGAAAGAAAGTCGAGCTGGCACTGGAGGCTAGATATCCGCGCCATTTCGTGCCGAAATATGCCATGGTCACTTTTCATCGCGTGCCCTATTCCGTCGCGCTCTCGCGCGGGAAGATTCAGGATCGCCTGCTCGCGGAATTGTGCGATCCCATCGCGAGTATCGAAGATCTCGACTGGAAAAAAGCCGACTACTTGATTCGTCGCGACCTTATTCCCATGGAGACTCTCTAGGTGCCGAGCGTCAAATTCCAGACCGACCGTGATTTCGCGCTGGCGATGTCCGCCGCCGATCCGCTCGCTGCCTACCGCGATCGTTTTCATATTCCCAAGGCGTCTGCTGGATCCGACTGCGTGTATCTCTGCGGCCACTCGCTCGGCTTGCAGCCAAAATCCGCGCGCACCTATATCGAACAGGAACTGCAGGACTGGGCGCGCTTCGGAGTCGATGGCCACTTTCATGCCAAGAATCCCTGGATGCCGTATCACGAAATGTTGAACGCACCGACGGCCCGCCTGGTGGGCGCGTTGCCCAGCGAAGTAGTAGTGATGAACTCGCTCACCGTAAATCTGCACCTGATGATGGTTTCTTTTTACCGCCCCACGCCGGCGCGCCACAAAATTGTTATGGAAGCCAACGCTTTTCCTTCGGACCAATACGCCGTGCAATCGCAGATCAACTTCCACAGCTACGACCCCGCGAAATCACTCGTTGAAATTGCCCCGCGTGCCGGCGAGACCGCCATTCGCACGGAGGACATCGAACAGTTGCTCGCTGAGAAGGGCGGGGAGATCGCGCTGATCCTGCTCGGCGGAGTGAATTACTACACCGGACAAGCCTTCGAGTGCCAACGCATTACTGAAGCTGCGCATGCACAGGACTGCCTCGTGGGCTTTGACATGGCGCACGCCGCCGGAAATATGCAGGTCCGCCTCCACGATTGGGGCGTGGATTTCGCTGTCTGGTGCAGTTACAAATATCTGAATGGAGGTCCCGGTTGCGTCGCCGGATGTTTCGTCCACGAACGCCACGCGCAAAATCACGAGTTGCCGCGATTCGCGGGTTGGTGGGGCCACGATAAAATCAGCCGTTTCCAGATGCCGTCGCAATTTCGGCCAATTGCCGGAGCGGAAGGCTGGCAATTGAGCAATCCTTCGATTCTGTCGATGGCCGCGCTGCGCGCCTCGATGGAAATCTTCGACGAAGCAACAATGCCGCGCTTGCGCGCGAAGAGCGAGTCGCTGACCGGTTACTTGGAATTTCTGCTGGCTCAACACCCGCGCGAGAACTTTGCAATTCTAACTCCTCCGCAGCCCTCGCAACGCGGCGCGCAGTTGTCATTGCAAATAAAAAAAGGCGGCCGCGCTCTCTGCGATCGCCTGGCACAACAGGGAGTGATCTGCGATTGGCGCGAGCCGGACATCCTGCGCGTTGCCCCGGTTCCGCTCTACAATTCCTTCCTGGACGTCCACACCTTCGCGGAGAAATTCCTTGCGGAAATGAAAACCTAAAGACTGCGCACAGAGTCACACGTACCCACGGTCCAAAAAGCCTCGCGATTACGCACCCTTTTTCTTAGTCCCGTGAATCAGTTCGAGCGTGGCGTCACCCAACACGCTCCCGCGATGCGCCAGCCCGAACACAATATCGAAGTGATTCGTTCCGGCTAGCTCAAACGCAGAAACCGGAAATCCTGAACGCACCAGCGCCGCAGCGAATGCGCGACTCTGTCGTTTGAATTCCGAGGTCTCGTTGTCGCCCCACGCGACGATTGTCCTCACCGGTCGCCCGGCTTTCAGGCGCAACGGGCTCAGCGCCGCGACGTCCGCGTCGGTCAGACGCAACGCCGCATCAATATATGTGCCTATCAGCGGCTCCAGATCGTAAATCCCGCTCAGCAGCACCGCCCCGGCAATAACGTCGTCTGCGAGCCCGTACGCCGCCTGCCATCCTTCGACCAACAGCATGGCGGCAAGATGCGCACCAGCGGAATTTCCGGAAACATAAATCCGCCGCGCATCGAACCCGAGCGCCGCAGCTTGCCGATGCAGCGAAGCGATCGCCCGCCGGCATTGATCCACGATGAAGCTGACGCTGGCTTGCGGCGCCAACGTGTAATCAATCGCCGCAAACGCAATTCCATTCGCGATGCAATCCGGCGCTGCAAAAAGTGATTCGTCCTTCGAATGCTCCTGCCAGTAACCTCCGTGGATAAAAACCAGCAACGGCGCATCCGCAGACGCCGCCGGGAAATAATCGAATGTTTCATGCGGCCGCTCGCCCCAGAGCAGATTCTTCTGGCAGCGCAAACGCGTTTCCGCATCCCGGCTGCGCGCGACCCATGCGGCCAGGTACGGTTCAATCGCGGCCACACAGCTGCTCGGCGAATATTCCCGCTCGCGCTCGGCAAGCGGCCAATTCCGCCAATTTGAGGAGTCGTCTGCGATGTGGGGATCGATTTGGCCCGTCACTTTCGAGGGAAACAATACTCCATGGCCGCTAGAATGCCAGGAAATCGCGCCCGTCAAATATATGCTTCGTCGTGGACGATCGCCGCCCGCAACGATGCCGCAGAGGGATGAACGGCTTCCGTTTCCCACGTCCTCAACAACGCCAAGAAATAATAATACCAGTAGATATCCGGCACCGCACGCTGGCACAGCTTGGTGATCTCATCCGCGACAGTCCCGTCGTCTTTCTTCATGGCAAAAAACGGCGCGAAATCCACCGAATCAATTCGTGTGAGCGTTGCGACCAGCTGTTCGATCTCTTGTTTTCGCTGGCGCACCAACAACCGCCATTTGTCTGCGGCCTCTTCGTCCAACATTCCAAAAAACGATTCCCCCCCACCTAGCAGGTTCGGATGCTTCCGCAGAAATGCCAGCTGATTCGCGCCATAGGCCGCAGCGCGCCGCATCAAATCCGGAATGGTAAACGGGAGATGTTGGTGGATGGCTTGTGCTTCGGGCACGTAGCGAACGCAAAATCCCTTGCGGCTCAATCGCAATCCAAGATCCGAATCCTCCGCCACACGGAAGCGTGCATCAAACGAGCCGGCCGCCAGCACCGCGTCCCGCTTCACACTCAAGTTGCACGTCACCACGTAGGTGTATTCCCAGTACACGCCGGCCCGCAGCGTCACCTGAGGAAAAAAGAATGAGCTTTGCGCCAGGAAGCGCGTGAGCGCCCGCTGCTGCGCCGCCGCAGGAAAACGAAAATCTCCCAGCACGCATTGCCGCGCATCCTGCCGATTTTGGTGCGCCTTCCAATGTTCGGCGAGCAAATCCTGCGCGGCAATCGTATCGTCATTGAAAAGCAGCAGGTAGCCGCCGCGAGCATGCCGCACTCCGCGCCGTCGGGCCGCTCCCGCCCCTGCATTCAGCTGCCGCAAATATTGAAATGAATAGTCGGGCCGAAAGTTCCGGCAGAATTGTTCCGTGTCATCCGTCGAACCATCGTCCACCACGATCACCTCGAACATTTCCAGCGGCGTGGTTTGTCGCGCCAGCGCGTCCAGGCACTCCTTCAGGACCGCCGGACGGTTGTAAGTCGGGATGATCACGGAAAATAGCAGCGCGTTCACATCCGTCGCTGCACGCGCCTTGCGCCCGTTTTTCGACTCGACAATCGGCCGTGCGCTGAAATGTCCATTCGAGAGCGCGCGGTCAATTCGTCGCGAATACTCCGCCGCCTTCTCGTCCTCGCCCAGTTTGCCGTAGCCTCGCGACATCAACTGCACCGCCCGCAAGTACAAACCGCTAGCCGGCACGCGCCCTCGCATATGGCTGAAAATGTAGCGCAGTTGCTCCAAGGCTCGTGCCGGCTGCTGTTGTTCTAGAGATTCCTCCGCCAGACCCACATAACGAGCCATACGAAGGAACAACCGCTGCCCAGCGGGCTCGCCGTCCACCACTTCTGGAAAACGCTTTTCCACCAGCAGGTACGGCCATACGAAATCAGGCTCGTACACTTTGGGTTTCGTATGGCGGGCGTGCTCGATCAGAACTCGCACCGCCTCCCGCATCCGTTGCGCACTGAAATACTCCAGAATGTGTTCGCGTCCCTGTCGCGCGAGCTTCCCCCACAAGTTTTCGTCCCCGTAAATCCGCGCCACGGCGTCGGCGAATTCCTGCGGCGTGTCGGCAATCAGCGCGGTTTCGTTATGTCGCAGCGCCATGCCATCCGCGCCGATAGTAGTCGTCACCAGCGGAACGCCATGCGCCAGAGCCGAAAGGTTTTTAGTTTTAATTCCGGTGCCAAATCGCACCGGCGAGAGCGCCACGCGGCATTTCGCAAAAACCGGGTCCAGCTCCGTAACGTACCCGACGCGCAGCACTCCCTTTTCCGTGGCGCCCAGATCCGCCGGCAGATTGTTGCCGACCAGTGCCAGCTCCGCAGTGCGAATCTGCGCCCGGATGCGCGGCCAGATTTCCGCCAGCATCCAATCGCAGGCATCGCGATTCGCGGGGTTATCGAAATTGGCGAGAAACAACATTCCGGAGCGCTCCGGAAACGTGCCACCTTCGGAGTCGACGGTCGCGATCATCGGCATACGTCCGGTAACAAGTTCCGGAGCGACGCGCAAGAATGCGTTCCGGTCATCTTCTGAAATGGTCAAAACCAAATCCGCCCGTAGGTACACCTGAAACTCGCGATCGGTGAAATCCTGCGACCGTTCATAGTCCGACCACTGCCCGGTCAATCCCGCCATCTGCTTTTCGCGCACACCTTGCTGATCGTCCGTCAGCACCGCGATGAACGTTTCAGGCGAGCCGCGCCGTATTTCCTCCATGTAATGTTCGGGAATCGAAATGCCGTTCCAGAACCAATGAAACAGAATCGCCAGATCGAACTGGTTCTCGCGAAGCAGTTGCTCAAAGGTCCATTCGACCGGCAAATCGAAGCCCAGAAATCGCATGCGCTCGGCATCCGGCGCGTACACCGGTATCCCCAGCGCCTCGACGCCCGCGGTATAGCGCTCGCGATTCACGCCGCTGCGCGCAACGTGCACCACGCTGTGACCCTGCGCGCGCAACTCGCGCAGCATTTGCATCCATTGCACGTCCGCGCCATGACGATCCGGGTGTGGCAACATTTCGTGTATCACCAAAATGCTTAGCGACCGCTCGGTTCTGCGATCGCCGTCGTCGCCATCCTTTTCGGCTGCATGCCGTTCATCCATCGGGACTGCCATCGCGATATGCTCTCCGCAAGCGGTTAGAAATACTGCAACGCACACTTGTGCGCCTCAGTCCGCGCAAGCAATCAGGCAATCCTTCTGCCGATGGAACACACTTCTTGGGAATAGTGGATTTTGCGGAGCGATTTATTTGTAGGCTTTAAGGCGTGCGAGGAGCTCGCACAATGTCGACCAAGCAGGGAATTGCGTCGCTGCGATTGCTGCAGCTCTACGCAATCATTAGTTGTCGCTAATCCAGCCGCATGCAATCTTGCATTTCATTCGGCTGTTCCGCTTCGGTACGGTGCCGCGCCGCCGCGCGTTCATCGCGTCAGCTACGTCACCAGCTCAACACCTCTATCGCGCCGGTTGCTGCTGCGTCAAACAATGCAGCGTGCCGAATCCCCACACCAGATCCACCGCGTGGATGCCAACAACATCACGCCCCGGAAACAGTTCCCCGAGGATCCCGAGCGCTACGCGATCATTCGGATCGTTGAAAGTTGGAACCAGCACGGCAGAATTCGTAATATAAAAATTCGCATAACTCGCCGGCAGCCTCACGCCTTCAAAATAAAGTGGTGCCGGCATGGGCAGCGCCACCACTTCGATCTTGCTGCCATTCTCCAGAAGCACGCCGCGTAAACGCTCCCAGTTCTCCTCCAGCGGCTTGTAATTCGCATCGCTCCGATTTTTCTCGCGCACCAGCACCACAGTCCGCGCATTTACGAACCGGCAAAGATCGTCCACATGTCCGTGCGTGTCGTCGCCCGCGATGCCTTTGCCCAGCCACACAATATTTTTCACGCCAAGCCCGTCGCGCAAAACCGCTTCAGTGTCCGCGCGGCTGAATCCCGGATTGCGCACCTGCCGTTTTTGATCCAGCAAACATTCTTCGGTCGTGAGCACGGTGCCGCGGCCATTCACGTCTATGCTGCCACCTTCCAGCACGACGTCGCGCCCGCGATAGTGCACCGGCAAAATCTGATATTTCAAGCGCCGCGCCACCTCCTCCGGAATCGCATCGTCTTTCTTCCAGTCCGGATAGCGCGCCCACGCGTTGAACCGGAATCGCGCAATCGCCACTTCGCGCCGCGGCTTAACGCGCTGCACAAAAATCGGCCCGAAGTCGCGTGTCCATCCGCGATTCGTCGGAAAGCGAAAAAATTGCACCCGCTTCAAGTCCACACCAGCTCTTTTCAATATGTCGCGAACCTGCTTTTCATGCGCGGCCGAATTCACCAGGATGCGCACAATCTCGCCCGGCGCAATCTTGCGCACGATTTCGCCGTACACCCATTGGATCGGCTCGAGCTTGTCCGGCCAGTCGGTGGGATTGTGCGGCCAGCCGATCCAGGTGGCTTCGTGCTTCTCCCATTCCGCGGGCATGGAAAAACCCAGCGCAGCCAGAGTGGTTTGTTGATTTATCGGATTCATGAGGTGTGTGGGGCGCGGCCGTTTCAAGACTTGTCGTCGAGGAACCGCTGCTCGATGCCGTGATAAGCGTCAATGCGCCGGTCGCGCAAAAAAGGCCAATTGCGCCGCACGTCTTCCAGATGCGCCAGGTCCACCGTGCCGTACAAAATTTCTTCGCGGTCTGAAGAAGCTTCGGCAATCACCACTCCCTGCGGGTCGCACAAGAATGATCCGCCCCAAAATTCCAGGCCGTCGCCACCCGCCGCGGGAATTTCGTGGCCCACGCGATTCACCGCCGCCACATAAATTCCATTTGCGATGGCGTGCCCGCGCTGCACCGTACGCCACGAATCGCGTTGCGCCGCGCCATTCGCTTCTTTTTCGCTGGGATGCCAGCCAATCGCCGTCGGATAAAACAGAATGCAGGCGCCATTCAAGGCCGCCAGTCGCGCCCCCTCCGGATACCACTGGTCCCAGCAAATCAACGTCGCGATTTTCCCCGCTTGCGTCGCAAAGGCGCGAAATCCCAAATCTCCCGGCGTGAAATAAAATTTCTCGTAGTACGCTGGATCGTCCGGAATGTGCATCTTCCGGTAAACTCCCGCGATCTTGCCGTCGGCATCAATGATCGCCGCCGTATTGTGATAGACGCCCGCTGCGCGCCGTTCGAATAGCGGCGCCACCACTACTACCTTTGCCTTCTGAGCCACGCGGCCCAGCGCTTCGGTCGTGGGCCCCGGCACGGCCTCCGCCAGATCAAAATTGGCGGTGTCTTCTCGCTGGCAGAAATATTGCGATTGAAATAATTCCGGCAGGCACACGACCTGCGCTCCGTTGCGCCCCGCCTCTTCGATTTTCGCGCTGGCGCGCGCCAGGTTGTCCTGCGGATTGCGACTCACGGCCATTTGCACCAGGCCGACGCCAAATTTTGTTTGTGTCGTCACGATAAGAAAATTTACACGAATATTCGATGCGGGGCCACCTGCAAAAGGCTCAAATGCGCGCGCGCTTCGACCCTGAAGATTGCTCAATCGCTGCGCCGCGTACTGTTCAGCAAACGTCCGCGAGTGACCTGACTACCAGGCGAGTCTTGCGGCTCGCACTCGGGATCGTCGGGCGAAACTCAAGCGTAACCACGCCCGAGCTCGGACGCGCCCCAGCAGCCCCGTTCGCTCACGCCAAAGCTTGCGTATCGATAACCCCTTCATGAGTCCAGGGGTTCACAGCAGGCATCGAATCCGGTACCATTAGAGTCTAAGTAGAAGGCGCACAGACAGCTGTCTGTATCGGCGTCGCTGAGGGAACGACGAGATGGCAGTTCCAGTTTCACAAATGTGGACGACGGCGTCCTATGTGATCGGCCAACGGCTGAAGGGCCGCAAGCATTACCCGTTCGTCCTGATGCTGGAGCCGCTGCTTCGCTGCAATCTCGCCTGCGCCGGCTGCGGTAAAATTCAATATCCCGCGCACGTTTTGAAGAAGCAGCTGAGCCCCGAGGAATGTTTCCGCGCCGTCGAAGAATGTGGCGCGCCCATGGTCAGCATCCCCGGCGGCGAACCTCTGATGCACCCCCAGATCGCCGAAATCGTGGAAGGCCTGGTCGCGCGCAAGAAATATATCTACCTCTGCACCAATGCGCTGCTGCTGAAAGAAAAGCTGCACCTGTTCACGCCCAGCAAATATTTGTCCTTTTCCGTTCACATGGATGGCCAGCGCGAAGAACACGATTTCGCCGTTTGCCGCGAAGGCACGTACGACAAGGCCGTCGAAGCAATCCAGCTCGCCCTGCAGCGCGGCTTTCGCGTAACCACCAACACCACGCTCTTCGATGGCGCCGATGCGCAAAGCGTTCGCCACTTCTTCGACGACATGATGGACCTGGGCGTCGAAGGCATGATGCTCTCGCCCGGCTACACCTACGATAAAGCTCCCGACCAGGAACATTTCCTCAGCCGGAAAAAAACGCGCGAGCTGTTCCGCCAGATTTTGAGCAACCGCAGTGAAAGATGGCGCTTCAACCTCAGCCCGCTGTTCATGGAATTTCTCATGGGCAAGCGCAATTACAAATGCACTCCCTGGGGCATGCCGACTTACAATATATTCGGCTGGCAGAAGCCTTGCTACCTGCTGCAAGACGGCTACGCCGACACCTTTGAAGAATTGATCAGCGAAACGGATTGGGACCGCTACGGTACTGAGAGCGGAAATCCCAAGTGCGCGAACTGCATGGTGCACAGCGGCTACGAAGCCAGCGCCGTGGACGATATGTTCGGCTCGCTCGGCGGATTCCTAAGCACCGTGCGCGCGACGATTTTCAACAAGTACAAAGACCCCGACGCGACGGGCGGCGCCGCGAATGGCGCAGGAAAAACTTCCGGACAGCTCGTGCAGATCGTCATGTCGCCGAAGGCCTAGCCGCTCGCAATCGCCATGTCCGATCCCCACACATCCACATCGCCCGAATCCGCCGCCGAAAAACGTCTCGGTTTCGTCCACGAAAATCTCGAAGGTTGGATTCCCGCGCTTGCGTCCGTTTCAGAAATTCACGAAGCGCTCGAGAAGGCTTTCGACTATCGCGGCGACCTCACCCTCACGCTGAAAAGCGGCCAGAAAATCGAAGGCTACATCTTCGATCGCAAAATCAAAGGCCCGGCGCTCTCTGATTGCTTTATCCGTGTGATGCCCAAGGATCAGCCGGGAAAACTCACCATCCCCTATAGCGACATCGCCGCCCTGGCCTTCACCGGACGCGACACTGCCGCCGGAAAGAGCTTCGCCGCCTGGGTAAAGAAGTACAACGAAAAGAAGGCGGCGGGAGAAAAGAACATCGGCATTGACGCGGAACCGCTCGACTAATATTTTCAATTATTGCGCGGGGATTTTTTCGCTCCGCTTGGCCCTCTGCTCCTGATATTCCTTCCACGTTAAATAAACGATCACCGCATCAAACACCGTCAGCCAGATCAGCGCCCACGCATGGGTGTGCGTGAAGCGACGCACCTGATAAACCATGAACGCGCCGAATACGGCAATGGTCAGCGGGTACGCCCAGATCTTGTTCCATAACAGGCAAATCACCAGCGCCAACTTCACAACACCGTGCGCAAGCAAATAATACGACGCAAACGTGGCGCCATGATCGGCAAACCGCTGCGAAGCGTTCAGCACATGCGTGGCAAATGGGTGATGCGGCGCATCGGCCAGCACGTTCTCGCCCAGCCAGCGCACGATGTCGTTCATCTGCGATGGTTTTACGACCCACAACAACACGCCGCTGGCAATTTCGAATAGCGCGCCCACGCCCTTCAGCGAGATGCCCACTTCAAATGTTTGGTGGAGGATTGTTTTACGCTGCATGCTTATGGGCCTTCTACGAAGATCGGCTCTCCAGGTCGGCCAGATACGCGGCAAAGTGTTCGCGCCAATCGAGCGGCAGCGCTTCCAGTTGTATCACTCGCCGCATCAACGCAGTATCCGTTCCATGGTTGAAAAGTTTGTTGATGTCGCTCACCGCGATGCCATTCTCATCTTCCCGGATTCGCTCGATCTCATCACCCGCGGCCACTAGTCCTTCGTCGATCACCGAAAAATAAAACCCGGAGCGCCCACTCTGCAGAAAGCGCTTCAAAATATCATCCCGCTGAAATTTCGCCGCCAGCTTGAAACACGGCACGCGCGGCTGCGTCACTTGCACGGTCGCCTGGCCGATCCGCAGGATGTCGCCAATGTGCGTATCAGTTTCGATCAATCCTTCGGTTGTCAGATTTTCACCGAACTGTCCCCACGGCAAATCCATCTCCGGAAATTCCTCCCGCCAGAACTCATAGTGCTCCGAAGGATACGCGTACACCGCCTTGTACGGCCCGCCATGCACGGACAAATCCGCCTGCCGGTCGCCATCGAAATCAAGCTTCCGCATGGTCACCGGCCCGGCAACCGGCTTCTTGAATATGCCGGTATTAAACGTCTGGCCTTTCCACGCCACCAGGCGCGGCAACGCCACATTTACAGATAGCACCTTCATTTTTCAGCTTTATCGAGCGTCAAGTGCAGCAGCAAGTTCGCCGCCGCGCGCCCTTCCTTCAATGTTCGCACAACTTTCAAGCTTTCAGTCACGAATAGAGCCGCATTCGCACTTGTGCGCCTTGGATGCGTGCTTGCCCGCCCTCGCTTCATACCGGCGAACGACAAGCGTGAGCTTGCCTGCTCACCACTTTTTGCTGGCCAGGCCGCGCAAGATTTCCTAAATGAACACTATACGTAATTCTTTTTCTTGCTCCCGCCGCGTTCACTGTATCTTTGACTTGTTTCCTTCTCACTTGGGGCGTTCCGGCCATGAAAAGGCTCAGGTTCCTGGTAGCGCTGATCACTGACGACAATGATTTCCAAGTCGAGCAAGCACGAGCGGCGGAAGCGACCGCGCAACGCCTCGGCGTTGACGTCGAAGTCGTTTACGCAGCGAATGACTCCATCAACCAGAGTCAGCAACTATTGAACGTGATTCAAGGGGACGCCTCGAAGCATCCCGACGCGATCATCTTCGAGCCCGTCAGTGGCACCGCTCTGCCTCACGTAGGCCGCGCCGCCGCAGCTGCAGGAATTGCCTGGGTGGTTCTCAATCGTCAGGCGGAATATCTCGCCGAACTTCGCCGCACGAGCCGCGCGCCGGTTTTTTGCGTCAGCTCGGATCACCTCGAGGTCGGGCGTATCCAGGGCCGCCAGCTCGGCGCGCTGGTTCCGCAAGGCGGCGCCGCATTATTTATTCAGGGACCGTCAGACACTTCCGCCGCCGTGCAACGCCGCATCGGTATGCAGGAAACTATGCCGCGCAACATCAAGCTCATTGCGATGAAGGGCCAGTGGACTCAGGAGAGCGCATTCAACGCCGTGTGTTCCTGGCTACGCTTGTCCACTTCCGATAAGTTGCCGATTGATGCCGTGGTCGCGCAGAACGACGCGATGGCTCTCGGTGCCAGAAAAGCTCTCCTGGAACAATCCAACGCCGCCGCGCGCGACAAAGTTATGAGCTTGCCGTTCATAGGCTGCGATGGCCTTGCCAACACGGGAAAGAAACAAGTCGCGAGTGGCGGTCTTGCCGCAACCGTAGTGATTCCGCCCAACACAATTCTCGGCGTCGAAATGACTTTCAAAGCGTTGCAGGAAAGCGCCACGCGTCCGTCCGAACTTGCCTTGACCCAACCAGTATCTTTCCCCCCGCTCAATGAGCTCACCCCGAAGCGTTACGACAACAAGGGCGCGCTAACTACGTAAGTAAATCCGCGGTTTTCACGCGTTCTTCGCGATACAAATACGCAGCCCGCACGGATTACAAAGCCGCGCAAGAATCCACAAGAGCCAGAGATTTCCACAACTTGAGGGCCAAATTAATTTAGGATTACAGCTTGACACTTTGATACCTGTTCGGTAGTATCGGGGTTCGTCTGTAGTCCTTCCAGCTGGCCTGGATTGACCTGCTCTTTGACAATCGGATGATACATGCCAGAACCCGTTTGGTTACGGTTCGTGCGCCGGGTGTACCGGTGT
>Ga0210388_10000699_pt1 | contig 26833 bp, 20 predicted proteins | sample IncBWC19OmetaG_FD_155485 | JGI IMG/M metagenome (GOLD analysis project Ga0210388, IMG submission 155485) | Forest soil microbial communities from Barre Woods Harvard Forest LTER site, Petersham, Massachusetts, United States - Inc-BW-C-19-O ...
GGCTCGTGCTGTCTACGAGGAGGCAAAAAGCCATCATATAGAAGGTGGCGAGGTGGAACGCCAGTACTTTTGGATTGCATTTCTCGAGGGCGACACAGAGGCGATGGCCAAGAGCGCGGCTTTGGTCTCTAGCTTTCCGGGGTATGAACGTAAAATGCTTTTGGAAGAGTCGAGTAATGCATCGTATCTGGGGCGTTACAGGGCGGCGCGTGAAGCCTTCCAGCGCGCGGTGGACGCCGCATTGCGGGAGAAAAATCCGAAAGCCGCGGGCGAATTGGAATCGTACATGGGAGTCCGCGAAGCGCTGGCGGGCAACCTTACGGAGGCACGGCGTCACGCGGCGGCTGCTATGAAGCTGGGAGAAGAACCAGCGCTGGCACTGGCGCTGTCTGGCGACACATCAAAGGCCACCACCGTGATGGAGCGACTGGCGAGTCAGACCCTGCCGGGAAGTTACGACGCTAAGATGGTCATCCCTGAGCTTCGGGGTGCGATCGAACTCAAGAAGGGCAATGCCACATGGGCGCTGGAGTTGTTCGAGCCCCTGGCACCTTATGAGGAGGGCTGGTCGGATCGCGACATGGCGGGCTACTTGCGCGGCGAAGCGTACTTGAAGAGACACCGAGGCCAGGAGGCAGCAGCCCAGTTCCAAAAAATTCTCGATCGTCCGGGAATCATCCTGAATTCGGAGGTTGGTCCGCTCGCGCGAGTCGGCCTCGGACGCGCCTATTCAATGCTCGGGGACAAGCCGAAAGCCCGCGCGGCGTATGAGGGCTTCTTCACGCTGTGGAAGGACGCCGATCCCGATGTTCCCGTCTTGCAAGAAGCTAAGGCCGAATACGCGAAATTGCAATAGTGTGGGATGATGCGCCCCGTTTTGGCAATTTATCGTGGCAATCACGGTCTTGGAAGGAATGCGCATCAGCCGAAATTCGTTCGGGTTGTCTTTCGCGAGTTGTTCCAACTTTTTGACGGCGTCTTCGTGGCCTGTGACTGTGGCTTTCCACATTAGCGTGCCGTCCGGCAACACTTCAAAAGCATCGTAGACGCGATTCATGTTTCTTCCATGACGCGTGAGCGCCGAGTTCTAACTTGGCCCAATGAATAAAAAGCACGCCGTTTACCAAACTGATAAACTCATAAGTCCTTTTAAATTTCAGTTGGTTCTCACTTATAAAAAATCTCAAGAGAAGACAACCCGGTAAAAAATACAACGCTGATGCCGCTTGGAGATAAGGGGAATACCTGAGGCCGGGGTTGAGGCGAAAAGAACTGCTTTCACACGACTAGCCGCAACAAACTTCGGTTGACAGAAAAACGCGCCTCTTGGTAATAAATTAATTATCCGAAGAAAAGGCCCTGACCCGTTTGGAGGTGCTATGTCAAACCGCGATTCTGTTCACGTTCAAATCGAATGTCCTGAGTGTCATAAGAAGATGTTGCTGCAAGTTGGGTTAGCTCCTGAAACTGCCGACAATGCGGTCGAATGTCCCAATTGCCATCACACGATGATTCCGCTCGTGCCCGGGCCAATTGTTGGCGGACCTTTTCTAGTGGAGGCCTGAATGAGACCCTAGCCTTGATATACAAGACTGGTGCGTTGATATGTGACCTTGGACTTACACTGGGGGCACTCAAGCTCGCTCCCCTGAGGTGGGAATTCTGGTTTGACTGGAAGGTAGTAGTCGGAAAGATTCCTGTTGTCTATCTTCGAATACGCAAAAGTAAAATTGCAGTTACCGCATTTTAAGACCCAACTAGGCATACGCACACCTATTGTAAAGCTACTCTGATTCGCTGCTGAAAGATGTGCTAAATGGGACTCCCGCAAGATTCAGGCTGCTCCATACTCTATCGGTGAAAAAGAAGGATTTAACCACGAAGCAATTATCCTCAGTCCCCTGTCCAACCTGTGGTGTACCTGCTGGAAGGCGTTGCATACTTGAATCCGGTGGTCTGCGCTCTTCCCCACACGTAAACCGAAAACTTGCCGCGGTTGAGGCGATTGAAGCGAAGAGAATTCTTCGTTCTTGACCTGGACAATTCCAGAGGCATCAATCGTTAGGATTTTGTCCCCTGTGGTGATAGGGTCCTACTACAATCGATAGTACATCCTCTCATGCCAATAACCCGAGTCTTAGTCGTGGAAGACTACGAACCGATGCGGAAGACTGTCCGTGCGACGCTGCAAAAGAGGCACGACTTGCAGATTGTTGGCGAGGCGTCAGACGGATTGGAAGCGGTTCAGCAAGCTGTGGAGCTAAAACCCGATTTAATCTTAATGGATATCGGGCTTCCATCCCAAAATGGAATCGAAGCCGCCCGTGAAATCCGCGAACTTGTCCCGAAAGCTAAAATACTTTTCTTGAGTCAGGAAACCTCCCCTGAGGTAATTCAAGAGGCTTTGAGTGTGAGCGCGTCAGGATACGTCGTAAAAGTAAATGCCGGGGTTGAACTGATCCCCGCGTTGGAAGCAGTTATCTCAGGCAAACAGTTTGTAAGCGGCAGATAACGAACTTCAATTCCGTCGTCACATCCGCAACAACCATCAACCCGCTGCCGCCATCGTCAGTCCTTCATCGTTCGGAGAATCTGAGGCGAGCAACATTATTTCGGGTTTAGGAACGGTGAACTGCGAAAAGCCGCATGCCATGCACACTAAAACCCTCGGAAATAGCATGACATCGGAATTATTAACATTTTTGAGAGCGTCTCGGTGGACCATAATCTCTGCGGAAAACTCCACCTGATTACCCGACACGAATTGCGGACACATACACCCTCCCCGTTGTTATAAGAATGGCTGGACCCGAATATCCCTCTCCGTCCCGCTTGGCGACGGCTTTGTGGGGGCGCCGGTAACTGAAATTCGCGGGGCAATTCTGCGACCGTTCCTTGAAGATCGAATGTCCTTGGGAGCGAACTTTCTGATCGCTCATGGGTACACAGGCCAGACAACAGAGACAATCCCTTTCCGGCCTGCGCCGTGCCCAATCGAATGACGTTGTTGGAGTGCCGTTGAAGTCCTACGTCAGTCTCAGTTGGACTTATTATTTCAAGAAATAAAACAGTAGGTATCGTCTCCGTGGGTGGCCCACGCACGCTAGAATATTCCAGGCGACGCCGTATCAAGCATGCCGGACCAAATCATCGCGGCTTCCGCCCTCCACGTTGGCAGTGCCCTCGTCAACCGCGCCGCGCCGCCCAACCCAGCAGCAACAATCCGGTCGCAACAATCCAGCTTCCGGCCACGCGCACGGCAATCCTCGTCCATGGCGGCTGTAGCTTGATCACGAATGCCGATACAAGGGCCACAACTACAAAAATTCCTGCCACCAATCCCGCATAAGCCCCGACTAACGAGAGCGACCATGGCACACCAGCGCCGTTCATCCAGCCGTGCACCAATCCCAGGGAACCGGCAAGCACGGTCATCGTGCGCAACGACAATTGGGCATTTGCGGCGACCAATCCGCCAAAAACCAAAAACGAAATTGCAGCCACGGGCCACGACACGGTCCGCTGAAACATCGTTCCTAGAAAGCAGCCAAGAAACCAACTCGCCGGAAGCAGAAAGAGGGCTCGCCTTCCGTACTCCGGTCCGCGTAGCCCTGCGAGCAGCGCCAGGGCTACCACTGGCACAATGTCCTCCGGGCTCAGGAAAAAGTGCAGCAGGCCGTCATACATCGGCCCCATCCCCGTGGAATTCAAATGGGCCGAGGCCGGAGGTGGGCAGAGAAAGAAAACCACAAACATCGCAGCCGACACCAATAGAGATTTGCGCTTCACGCCAGCGCCTCCCACAGGAAATACATTCCCATCGCAGAGATAAATCCCCCCGACAAACGGAGAAACACTTGTCCCCGCGTCCAACGGTGTACCAGCCCGATTGAAACGCCAACGCCGTGCAAACAGCCCGTGGCGCAGACAAATCCCATGCTGTACAACAATCCATCCTGCCCCGGCGGCAGCTCAGTCCCGTGAGCGTGTCCATGGAAAATGGCGAAGAATGAAACAAGCAAGGCTGCCACCCACAGTGGCGGTTTGAGTTCCAACAAAACCACCCCGCCGAGCAGAATCATAGACGCGGCGATGCCATACTCCGTGCCGGGAAGTGGAATTCCCAGAAGCCCCATCATGCCGCCGAGCGCCATCACCATCGGAAACGCCACAGGCAAAACCCAAATCGCAGGCGAACCAAGTTGCGCGCCCCATAAGCCGACCGCAATCATGGCCAGTACGTGATCGAGACCAGAAATTGGGTGACGCACTCCAGACAAGAATCCGCTCGCTTCACCCTTTCTGAGGTGGGCTTCCACCACTTGCGAAAACTGCATTGCCAAAACCAGCATCGGCATGCTTCTGAGAAATACGCGGCGGAGCGTAGGAATCATCGGATCACGCCCATCAACATCGCCACACGCTGAATCGTCCAAAATGCTCCCAGCGAGCCTACGGTATAACCCGGCAGGGCTTCCACCATTCGAGGCCAGCGAATTTCCAGCACGCGAAACGCGCGCTCCAGCAACAAAATCAAAATTACAAAACTCACCTGCCCGATCTCGACACCTACGTTGAAACTCAAAAGCGCCCATGGCAATTCGTTCGATGGCAATCCCGCACTGGTCAATGCGCTCGCAAATCCAAATCCATGAAGTAATCCAAACGCAAACGCCACTACCCACGGATGGCGAATCGTAAAACTCGTTTCGCCGCGCCACACCTTTACGATCTCGGGTCCCAAAAACAGGATGCTCAACGCGATCGCGGCGTTGAGCGGCAGCGTTGGCGCGTTTGCGTAACCTAGCGTCGCAATCGCCAATGTGATGCTGTGCGCTACCGTGAATGCCGTGATCGTTTTCAGCAGCATCCACCGATTTTTCACGATCAGCAATAATCCCAGCACAAAGAGAAGATGGTCGGGTCCAAACAGAATGTGCCGAATGCCGTGGACAATATACGTTCCGGCAACTCCCAACCGAGTTTGGTTCGGAGTAATGTCGATCCACGCTTGCGAGGGTCGCACGATGGTGGACCAGCTTCGACCGTCCAGGAGTTGCACGCGCACCAAGACGTCCGTGATGGTGCCCTGCAAACCGACAAAGTCGACGCGCTTTCCGCCGAAGCCTCCCGCGACCACAATCGAGCGTCGCTCGAGCAGCGAATCGGTAAGTTCCTGCGTGGTCGGCGCAGAGACGTTCTTAGCGTCGGAGGGCAGCTGCAGCACGATCGGCAGACGCATGCCGGCGTTCACAGGAGTGCGCCACACAAGGTCGTAGTGATCCGGAGAGGTTTCCTTGATCTCCAGATAAGCAGGCCGCGTTTCGTGGGCCGTGCAGCGCGGAGCAAACGCCGCGCCGGCGATCATCAGCAAGGCCACGCAGAAATGTCGCGGCACCTTCATGGTGCTAACGCCGGTCCGCTCTTGGACTCTGTCGCTTCGGGCGGTGGCTGAGGCGCCGAGACCTCATATTTCTCGCGCATCTTGGCGTAGGCTTTTTGCCATTCGATGGCCTTTTGATCCGCCAGCCACGCGGTCTTCACGTCGGGCTCAACTTCCTCAAACGCCGGGATTCGCCCTGGCGTAATCGATTCGATCCACACGAGGTGCCATCCGTAACCCGATTCGATCGGGCCCTGCCACATTTTCGGCTTCAATTTGTACAGGCCGATGGCGAAGCCTGGACCGAACTCCTTTGCGAGTTGATCGGGCGCGCGGTCGCCGTAATAATCTTGAAACATAAAGGGGTCCGCTAATTTTTTGACCAGCGGACTATCTTCTGGTTTATCTGCGATTTTGTTCAGAGCCGCGAGGGCGTCGGCCTGCGCGTTTTGGCCGCGGCGATCAAATCCAAAAAACAAATGGCGGAATGTAGCGCGGTCTGCCAGCGCGAATTTCTGGGAATTATTGACGTACCAGGCTTTCAACTCATCGGTGCTCGGCTCGTGTGCCGATGCCACATCTTCCGATAGGAACTCCATTTTTTGCGCCATGCGCCGCTTCACGATGGTGTCGTCCTTATCGAGCCCCATCGCGAGTCCTTCGCGATACAACACTTCCTGACGGATAAAGCCTTCTACGAGGCCGCGAAATTCCTCCGGCGTCGGTTGCCTGTGCCACTGCGATACGAACGACATGTCCAACGTCCTCAAGTCGTCAAAAGTCAAAACAATTTGGTAATTTCCATTGCTCGCGCGTCCTCGCTCTATCCACGCATAGAGCGCGAACAGCGCGAGCCCGATGAGCAGGAAATGGACGAGAGGTTCCCGAAATGTTTTGCGAAGAATCTCCACAAAATAACTACGCAGCCCCAGGCTTTCGGCCTTGGGCTGCGTTTCTTGCGCGTCGGCTGTTGTCAAAATCATTCCGGTTTAAAGACCTTGTCGGTTGTTCTGAATGCGCGGCCTAGGGCTTGGCCTTCACGGGCTCAAGCAAATTGAGGACCGGCGGAATGATCTCGTAGTTTGCGTAACCGAATTCATTGCTCCGGGCCCCGTAATACTTGTCGCCGAGCTTATATACTGTCACCTCGAATGGGGTCTGTTGCAGCCAGGTTACGATTTTCCCGTTCTGTATGGCGTATACCGATGACATGCCCGAGTAGGCGGTTGCTGGCACGTTGCCAACCTCGCTGGGCAGTTGCGCGTTTCGTCCGACGTTTATCACGAGGTATTGGCCTTCCTTGTTATAGATGACCTTCATGAGTCCGCCGGTGACGTTGTTCCGCACCCAAATGAACTTATTCACCACCAGGGCGGTCAGCTGTGCGTTGGTTAGTGCCACGCCACCCTTCTGTTTCAAAGCAGCGACGCTGAACCCAGCCTGCGCTTTCTTGCGGTCTTCCTCAGAGGGCGTGTACCAGATCGGCGAACTCCACGCGCGCTCCTGAACGGTCGCGGCAACGACATCAGGGATCGGCACACCCAATTGATGTGCTTGGATAGTGGTCCAGCGCGGCGTGGGAATCTCCAGCGCGCGGGCGTAGTAGAACGCATGGAGGCTCGGATCGAATTCCGGGTCCGTCCACACGGTTTTGAGTTCGGTGGAACCGATGGTATTGGTGTAGGTGGCGTTGGCCAGGTCCACGGTGCTTCCGATGGCCGGCACCTTGCCGCTAGCTACATCCGGTTTGCGGTCGCCGGCCCACACGACATCAAAAATCTTCTCGAAGCTTTGGCCGCTCTTCGTCCAGCCCTTCACGATCTGGATTCTGTCCAGGTTTCCGGAGGTTGGATCCTTCACCGCCCATACGATGAACGCTGGCGCCTTGCTGTCCATCTTTTTCAGGTCGCCACCCATGGGTACGCCTTCTCTATACCCCGTCTTTACCCAATCCTTATCCTCGACATCCGAGCCTTTGTATTTCCAGCCCCCAAAAAAGCGTAGCTTGATGTGTGGCCCGCTGGCGGCGAAGGTCTCTTTGCGCTGCATGCCTTCAAAGATCGAGGCGCGCGTGTTCTCTTCCGCCCAAACGCCGCTGACTCCCGCAGGATTTTCGTAACGGGTATCTAATCCTGCAAAAACATGGCCTGCCATGCGCCCTTCAATCGTGCCGTCCATCTCTGCATGGCCACCATAGAAGTTGTCCTGGCGGTAGGGCGTCCCCGTATTATGAGAATCGGATCCTCCCACGACGCCGAATTTGTACGGGTTATATCCCTTGTTGTCTTGCATCGTCAGCCCATCTTTCAAGGCCTGACGCGCATAGCTTCCGACGATGTGATCGAAGCGGCCCTCTGGCTCGCCTAATAGATAGGTAAGAATCTCGAAATTCGAAAATTCGTCATTCGGGGACAACGCCGGGTGCGTTTCCGAGGCACCCTTGATTTGTTTCATCTCGATCAGCAGTTCGTTGCGATCTCTCGACGCCGCCCATGCGGCATCGATCGGCCTTCCATAGCTGTCTACGTCGATTGGGTACATATGGCCGTCGCTCAAATTGGCGTTGTGCGATATTGCCAGCAGTTCCATGCCAGCCTTCCGCTGTGCGTCCATCCATTTCCATAAATCTTCCGGATGCGCGGAATCCAGCGAGCTGAATGGCATCTCTGGGACCTTGGCGCAGTCTTTGAAAAATACGTTGCGGTGCATATTCCGGTAATCAGGCGTGGAGGTCCACTCGTAGGAACAAAATGCCGTAAATTTGCCAGGCTCGTTGGCCGCGTCCGCCGCCTGGTTATTCGCCTTCCAGACCGTGCCCGCGACTTCCGGCTTTACCAACTCGGGGATCGGCTTGCCTTCGATCATGCTGGTGCCGAGCCAGAGATAGATTTTTTGGATGTCCGATGGCTGGTGCACGATTAATTTCTGTGCAATGGGCATCTTGCTAAGCGGCGAAGAAGGATCGTTAGAGAGGCGCACCACTCCGGCATATTCCGAATGGTCGGTCACACCAGCCCAATCCAGCGGAGTATCAATCTTAATGTCATAACCGAGAGGATGTTTTATCGTTTCGCCCTTCCAATACTTATAGGCGTCGGCCGGGCCGGTGATGTGATTGCCGAAAATATAGGCGTCGAACGACCAGCTGGTGTGCTGGTGCGTCTCGCCAAAGAAGGCTTCGCGGTCGGGATTTCTTTCTGGCCTCGCCGGAGCGATAGGAGTTATTGGTGCTGCCGCCAGAACGACGCTCGCCGCAATAGGGCGCGCTCCGTTGGTAGCCATCTTCGACCGTGCCACAGCAACGCAGAACACCACCGCAACCATCGTCACAAGAATCCAACCCGCTGGGGAATTTCTTATGGATCGATTCTTCATGCGCATGTTTGCTCCATTTTTTTTGGGCCGAAAGTGGAATTGCAGCCACGACCCAACCTGTCACATCGGTTTTCCAAGCTATGTCTCGACTCTTGAGCGACATAGAGTCTTTGCGAGCGCGGTTCCGATCAAACCGGAACGCTTAACTTCAACCTGGCTCACGCGTATTGGCGAGCAGCTTATATCAGGGGGCGGCCCTGGAAATTGTCAAAACTAACAGTCTGCACGGAAGTGGTCCTAGCCTCGCGAGATTGCTGTCAGGTCATGAGGAAGCCGGAAGTAATTAAGGTCAGAAGGGCCAATGTCCGAAATCGCGATTGTCTCGGTCCACGTGCTTGTGTAGTCGCCTTACCGGACATGTGGTTTTGGCCAAATTTCACTTGTACGATAACCGCAGCGTTTATCACACACTTAGTTTCGGGGTGGCGGAAAGTCCTGTTGCTAACAAGTGGTTGGAAGGCGTCGGCCGGGGATTTGGACTCAGGTTTATGCTGATCGCTCTTGGGTTCCCGTTAAGCGATTATTGCAAGCCCGATCCGTGCGAAACGCCTTCGTCGTGACCTGCTACTTTTGCATATTGTCAATTACTCCTGACTGAGTATAGGTTGCAGTCGGTTTTAGTCCCCAGGTTTCCAGCCAGGAGGGTGAGTTATGCGTCAAAATCAGGAACTCGCCAGACTCGAACAAGCTCGCACACTAAGGACCCCATGGAGAAAGTGGGGGCCCTATCTCAGCGAGCGGCAGTGGGGCACAGTTCGCGAGGATTACAGTAAGGACGGTAATGCGTGGGACTATTTCAGCCATGACCAGGCACGATCCCGAGCCTATCATTGGGGCGAAGATGGCCTTGCCGGCATCAGTGATGAGAATCAGCTGCTCTGCTTTAGCGTAAGTCTGTGGAATGGCAAAGATCCCATCCTCAAAGAACGCATGTTCGGCCTGACTAACAGCGAGGGCAATCATGGAGAAGACGTAAAGGAATACTATTTCTATCTGGACAGCACGCCCACGCATTCCTACATGAAGTACCTCTACAAGTATCCGCAGGCGATGTTTCCCTACAGCGATCTGGTCGAGTCGAACAAACGACGTAATCGAGGCGACGTGGAGTACGAGCTGCTGGACACGGGCGTCTTCAACGGCGATCGCTATTTTGATGTCTTCGTGGAATATGCCAAGCAGGGCCCTGAAGACCTCTTGGTGCAGATCAGTGTGATCAATCGCGGCCCTGAGCCAACCGAATTGCATATTCTGCCGACCTTATGGTTTCGCAACTCCTGGACTTGGTGGCCGGATACTCCTAAGCCCTCCCTGAAGGAAGTCTCTGGCCAGAAGGGCGTGCAGACTGTCGCGACGCTTCACGCAGACTTGGGCGAGCGGTATCTATACTGCGAGGGAGAGGTCCCCCTACTTTTCACAGAAAATGAGACCAACAACAAACGGATCTTCGGCACGGACAACACCAGTCCATACGTGAAAGATGGGATCAACAACTACCTCGTGCAAGGAGATCGCGGTGCCGTCAATCCCGAAAAAACAGGAACGAAGGCGGCGGCACACTACCGGTTGAACGTGGGTGCCACGAAGACAACCACGATCCGCCTGCGACTCAGCGATCTGGCGCCTGTGCCCATGGGCGATCCCTTCAAGAGTTACACAGAAATCATGCGGACCCGTCAGAGTGAAGCAGATGACTTCTATAGCGCTATCACACCGGAACGTGTCAGCAAGGACGAAGCCCTAGTGATGCGCCAGGCGCTTGCCGGAATGCTGTGGTCCAAACAGTATTTCTTCTTCGACGTAGACAAATGGCTCACCGAACATGGTGACGATCCGATGAAGCCGGGTGCACGCTCCATGCGGAACTGCGAATGGTTTCATATGGTGAATCAGCACATCATCTCGATGCCGGACAAATGGGAATATCCCTGGTATGCGGCCTGGGACTTGGCGTTTCACGCCATTGCGCTCTCCACCGTGGACGTGGATCTCGCGAAGGGACAGCTCGATCTGATGCTGCAGGAGTACTTCTTGCATCCGACTGGTCAGATTCCCGCCTACGAATGGAACTTCAGCGATGTCAATCCGCCGGTGCATGCCTGGGCGACGATCTTTTTGTACAGAACCGAACAGGCGCTCAAGGGCCATGGCGACCTGGAGTTTCTCAAGCGATCTTTTGCAAAGCTGGTATTGAATTTCAGTTGGTGGGTAAATCGCAAAGACCGCTTCGGTAAGAACCTCTTTGAAGGAGGCTTCCTTGGGCTGGACAACATCGGCGTCTTTGACCGCAGTTCTCCATTGCCCACCGGGGGCCATCTTGAACAGGCTGACGGCACGGCTTGGGTGGCACTGTTCTCCCAAAACATGTTTGAGATAGCCATCGAGTTGACCGCCCACGACCCTATGTACGAAGACATGACCATGAAGTTTGCTGAGCATTTCATGTGGATCGCCCGCGCCATGAATCAGACGGGGCCGGAAGGCATGTGGGACGAGGAGGACGGTTTCTACTACGACGTGTTGCGACTCCCCGACGGTAGTGCCAGGCGCCTCAAGGTTCGCTCGATGGTAGGCCTGCTACCCCTGTGCGCCACCACCGTGATCGAACCGTGGCAGCGCGAACGGGTGCCGCGGGTGCTGAAAATACTACAGGAACGCTACCAGCGTATGCCCGAATTGCGAGACAGCATTCATCCAACTGGAGAGGGTCATCTCGGATATGCCGAACGTGGTATTGCGGCGCTGGTGAATCCGGACAGGTTGCGACGGATTCTGACGCGCATGCTCGACGAGAAAGAATTCCTCAGTCCATTCGGCATCCGAGCGCTTTCCCGCTTCCACGAAGAACATCCCTACGTCGTTAACGTCGAGGGGCGGGAATACGGGGTGAACTACCTACCGGCGGAGTCGGATACGGGCATGTTTGGTGGAAACTCTAACTGGCGTGGTCCCATCTGGATGCCCGTGAACGCTTTGCTGCTCCGAGCCTTGTTGTCGTTCTATCTTTATTATGGTGACAATTTCAAAATCGAATGTCCGACGGGCTCGGGCAATTTGATGAACCTTTTTGAGGTTGCTCGGGAAATTTCCAACCGTTTGGTACGGATATTCCTGCGTGACGATTCAGGTCGGCGGCCTGTTTACGGAGGCATCGAGAAATTCCAAACGGATCCTAACTGGAAGGATTGCCTGCTGTTTCATGAATACTTTCACGGAGACAACGGCGCGGGTCTAGGAGCTAGCCATCAGACTGGATGGACCGGCGTGGTCGCAAAGCTGATTGAGCTTTTCGGTCGTCTCGACGCGCATCAGGTTTTGGATGCCGGCAGATCAGCCGCCTTTGCGAAGACAGCGGGAACGACGTAACAATCGATTTGATCGAGCTGCAATATCGCTCATGATATGAGGCTCTCAGCTGATTCCCGATAAGTCGTTTACCAGGTCTACTTCTGAGTGCGCCGTGATTCATTCCCTATACATTCTTTTGGAGGGATAGACTTTAGTTGGCTCACCCACATGCCACTCTCTGCAGGCGATAAACTCGGCCCTTATGAAATCCTTGCGCTTATTGGCGCTGGTGGAATGGGTGAAGTGTATCGCGCCAGAGATACGCGTTTGAGTCGCTTCGTCGCGATCAAAGTTTCCGCCGCGCAGTTCAGCGAGCGTTTCGAGCGCGAAGCGAAAGCCATTGCCGCGCTGAATCATCCCAATATTTGCCAGATTTATGATATCGGACCGAATTATCTGGTCATTGAGTACGTTGACGGGTCGCCGGTTGTTTCCTCTGACCAACAGCCTCTCCCACCGGCTGTGGCCCTGCGGCTTGCCATGCAAATAGCTGTGGCGCTCCAAGCGGCGCACGCCAAAGGCATCATTCATCGCGACCTCAAACCAGCAAACATCCTCGCTACCACTGGCAGCGTTGTAAAGCTGCTGGATTTCGGACTCGCCAAACATAGCCGCGACAGCGACGAAACCTTGGGCGAAATCCAAACGGTTAGCTTTACCCAGGTTGGCACGATCCTGGGCACTCCGTCGTACATGTCACCAGAGCAAGCCGAGGGTAGGACGGCCGACGCGCGCTCCGATATTTTCTCGTTCGGAGCGGTGCTTTACGAAATGCTCTCTGGACGCCGCGCCTTCCCTGGAAGCTCGGCTTCCGCGACCATGGGTGCGATCATTCACAAAAACCCAGATCCCCTCGACACTCCGCCCGCACTCGAAGCGATTGTGCTTAAGTGCCTCTCGAAATCTCCCGACGGCCGTTTCCAGACGGCAACCGATCTCCTGCAGGCGCTTGAAAGAGCGTCAACAGGTGGTGCCATCATTGTCGTCCATGGAAGAAAACGGCACACCGTCGCTGTGGCTATTGCCGTCAGTCTGCTTGTCATCTGCGCTGCAGGCCTCGGCATGTATCTGAAAGGGTCCAAGAAAGGCGGAATTGATTCCATAGCCGTTCTACCTCTGGAGAACCGGAGCAACGATCCCGAGGCAGACTACATTTCCGATGGAGTCACCGAGAGCATCAACGATAGCCTGGCGCGGTTGCCTAGTCTGAAGGTGATTCCGCACAGCGTCGCTTACCGTTACAAAGGCAAGGCGATGGATGTCCAAAAGATTGGTGAAGCACTTGGCGTGCAATCCATACTCACGGGCCGCGTCGCGCAGCGAGGCGACAACCTTACCATTGGCGTCGAACTCGACGACGTGCGGAACGGCACACAGCTTTGGGGGCAGCAATACAACCGCAAGCTGGCCGAGCTGCTGGCGGTGCAAAACGACATCGCCAGGGAGGTTTCTCAGCGGTTGCGCTCGCAACTTTCCGCAGCGGATCAGCAAAAGTTGAAGAAAGGCTCAACGGACAATCCCGAGGCCTACCAATTTTATCTCAAGGGCAAGTACTACACGAACAAATTTACCAAAGATGGGTTTGGCAAAGGCCTGGACTATTTTAATCAGGCCATCGCTAGCGATCCGAACTATGGGCTGGCCTACAACGGTTTGGCTTACAACTACATCAATCAGGTCGATTGGTTCATACCTCCCAGCGATGCGGGGCCCAAAGCCAGGGACGCCGCCAACAGGGCATTGGCGATCGACGATGCGGACGCCGACGCTCATGTGTCACGCGCAATCATTGCCCAGTGGTACGAGTGGGATTGGGTTGCCGCGGAAAGAGAGTTCAAACGAGCCATAGAATTGAATCCCAGCGACTCGGAAGCTCACGGGTACTACTCCTGGTTCCTGGCACCGATGGGGCGAAAGGACGAGGCAATTGCGGAAGCCAAGCGATCTCAGCAACTCGACCCACTCTCCTCGTTAGCGAACTTCATCGTCGGATCGGCTTTGGTCTTTACACGACAATGGGACCCGGCGATTGAGCAACTGCGTAGTGCCGAGGAGCTTGACCCAACTTTCTGGTTTGCTCCCTGTTTCTTGGGCCGGGCTTATGAACATAAAGGAAGACTGCCGGAGGCGATTGCCGAGTTTCAGCGCGCGCTCGAACTGGAGAAGGACAATCCCGAGATTTGGTCAGACCTTGGACACGCCTATGCTTTGTCGGGGAACAGGACCAAAGCGCAAAAGGTATTGGATCATTTGAAAGGGTTATCGGCGCACAGCTACGTCGCGCCATTCAACTTTGCAGTCATTTATGCGGGCCTGGGAGAAAAGGATCAGGCAATCGCATGGCTCAATCGGGCCTATGCAGACCGATCGTATTATGTGGCGGTTTACCTGACAACGGACGCGCGTCTGGATAGCCTCCGCTCAGACCCACGCTTTGCTGAACTCCTGCGGCGCGTCGGACTACCAGAGTAGCGTAAGCCGTTCGCTGCGCCCGTCGGCGCGGGTGCGGGCTCAATCTTGCGACATCTAGCCCCGATACGTCCCGATAATTCTTCGCACGGTGAACGTGACGCACGCGGGCGAGATCTCGAATCATACATCGGTCTTTCCTGTGGGACTCTTATAAAATGCGGTGACCCGTCCGATTGCATATCAAGGTGAAGAAGTATGCGCTTCACCTAAGCGATGAGGCGATGAGGTGCCCATTTCCAATGAATTGTTTATGTTCGACCTGTTGGATCACACTGATTGCGGGCGGATGGTGGGCACCCGGAAGTTATGCTGAAATGGCTGTGAGAAATTCAGTAACCCGGCCAAATCTGGGTACAATAAGGGGACGATAAGAAGTGACATCCAGTACCTTGTGGTATCAAAAGATGTCCGCCGACACCGTTTAATATCAATCAGTTACATCAGCCATGTGCGCTGTCACGGCAGAGGTCGCGAGTTCGAGTCTCGTCGTCCCCACCATTTTTTCGACCACTCAGAATGTATGTATGGAAGGAAGCCGCATTTTATGCGGCTCCTAACCCGTAGATCGTTAATTCAAATCTGATGTCCGCAACTAATTTCCAGTTTAGGGATAGAACGGCTTAGGCACTCTCACTCCTGAGCCTTTTGTGTTTCAGGGCCGATGGGTTGCCAGACCAAATCACATACTATGGGTCAATCAAACGTGTCCGGCGGAATGCGAATGAAATATAAAGGCTGATCATGGCCCTTAGCAAAAACCAGGAGATAAGGATCGGTCATTTCAAAGCGATTCGCCGTGGAGAGAAATTCCAAAAATCTTGCTTCTTGCGCAGTTAGTGCTTCATCTCCGCAGACCATACGGGTCGAAGCGACCGGGCCGAACTTAATGGTGCTGCCATTGATTTCGATGGCAGCTGTGAAGCGATTGCATGAACCATTTCCCGAGGCGCGCCCGTTTTCAAGGACAGAAAAGGAGGCTTTTGAGGTAGCAATGACGGTTGTGCCCGGCAGATCCATAAGCAGCCATTCCGTACCCGTCAGCGAAGGCGGCTTCCTAAAGGACGCCTCGGCATTTCTGAGAACAGCATTGTGCCGAACGGACATACACGAAACACCAAACAAGGAGGTAAATGCTAACAGCGAAAGTGTAAGAAGCCGTTTCATTGCCGCATTTCCTTGATTAAGACTTCTAGCGTTGCTAAGCAGCGCCAATGAACAATATCACTATTCGCTGAAGCGCTTGAGCACAATCAGTTTGACAGTCCAAAACCCGCTCTGTCTAGCGCAGATATTCTTTCACAGCCTTCGCGAGCTCCTTCAACGGCTATATTTCGATAATGTGATTTTTTACCGCGTATCGCACCACTTCGCTAACAGAATGCATCTCGAGTTTTCTCATGACATTGGCTCTATGAGCCTCGACTGTTTTTACGCTTATGCTGAGAACCACTGCCAGCTCCTTGCTGCTCTTGCCTTCCGCAAGGAGTTGCACAATTTCTCGCTCGCGTGGTGTCAGTCTGCTTCGACGGAGGACTTTCAAATCCGCTCCCGGATTCCTCACAGCGAAACCATTCAGAAGCATCTCCGCCGCGCCAGATGTAAAAAATGTCTGATGATTGGCGAGTGCTTCGATTGCGCTCGGCAGATCGGTGTCTGCATCGGACTTCAAAATGTATCCCCGGGCTCCCGCCGCGACGATCTCGCGAACAAGTTGCTCCGAAAAATGCATCGTCAAAATCAGAATACCCATCTTAGGAAATTGTTTGTGCAGTCTGCGGGCTGCTTCCAAACCGTTCATCTCGGGCATGGTGATATCCAAGACTACGACTTCGGGCTCCAACTTTTCAGCGAGAGCAATCGCTTCACGGCCGGTCTTCGCCTCACCGCAAACTTCCCATCCCTCATGCGAAGTTAGAAGTTGCCTCAATCCGCGGCGGATAATGTCGTGATCATCTGCAACCAGAATTCGCATCGTATTTTGTCTTTGGAATGCAGTGCGCTTAACCCATCCAGGGTTGGCGCCGTCCGTCAGCTAATTAGGTACTGGTGGTCGAATAATTTCGCTTCTGAGGTGATTCGTCGGCCTGTTAAATCGGTGACAGCAAGATGTAGAGGAGCTTTCGAGAGCCGACGTTCTAAATCTCTTGAAACGCTATAGTTACAGGTGGTTTTGCAGCGCAGGCCTGGCAGAGTGTGCCGAGAGGTTGGCGTTTTTCTCGGGAATAACAGCTCGAGCGGTTTTCAATCGCAGGGTGGCATGGAACCTGTAAGAGAAGACCTGTGAGTCCGCAAAAGAAGCTTCGAATCCGTGCGCCATAGCGATTCTCGCGAATTCTTCGCGAGAGTACCAATATCCCATAACGTCCAACCCCAGCATTCGGATAACACTGGATTTCGCAATGCGTATCGTTCGCGCTGCCAAGCCCTTGGTGTGCAAACCGGCTTCATATCGATTTCGTTGAGACTTGTCTAACACAGAAGCGCACAGGAGCACTGAATCCGCGCTCATCATGCTGCGTGCATTTTCAAAATGATGATGAAGCATTTCTCGATCGAAATGCTGTACCACGCCATGCGAAAAAATTAGACGGTATTTATCGCTGGATTCCAGGAAGGAGGATCCTTCAGCGCAGCGCAGTTGAAGCTCTGGATAGCGAGAACGAAATAGTTCAAGGAGTGTTGGCGAGAAGTCGACGCCGGTGTAATTTTCGCTTGGCAGGTCAAGGTATCCAAACAGACTTCCGTCCCCGCATCCAATCTCCAGCACCTTCGAAGATAGCTCCAGAGGGAAAAGCCTTTTGAGCTCAAGCGCTATATTCTGATAAAACTCCCGCGAGTCGTTTCCATGAAGTGGCGACTTTTTATCCGCCCAGAATTTGCGAAATCGTTCGGAAGTGGAAGAGTGAGCGAGATCTCCGCGAACGTAGCGGACGTAAATAAATCCTTCGATGGCAAAAAGACCGATAGCGGACACGACCAAAGCCCACCATCCATGAATGAATGCGTGTACCAGTCCCAGAAATGCGACCATCGGCAAACCGGTTACTACGAAATCCACACAAAATGTCCGCAAAGCCGCTGTCTTGAATCCAGCGACGCGATAAGCAAAGTATAGCCAGATCGCACTGTAAGTAACTTCTGTGACGGTAAACGCTGCAACTGCCTTTAAGGCACTGCCCGAGATTGCCAGCGTCAATGTCAGAGCCACCAACGATCCCAGATTCCCTGCGATCTCGAGCCCCAGCGCGAGGCGCTGCCGGCTATTCACGTCGAAAAGGCGGTCCAGCCACGACGTCAGAAAATACATGTACCCGGCGAACGCAAGAAACGACGCAAACGCACCGCTTTCCGCCCATCGGGCTCCAAAAATAGTGGCGAAAACCAGCTTCGATTCAAGCGCCGCAAAGAAAAGCAGCGGCGTCATCAAAACTATCTGAATGCGCAGAACACGATTGACGAAGGACTCTAGCCGCCCCGGAGCAGTTTCCGTCGCCGCCTTTTCGTAAAAGACCTGATTCATTGAGGAGGCAATGAGGCTAACCGGCAGGTAGATAGCTCGGCTGGCCATCGAGAATAGTCCAACGGTTGTGAGGCTCGAAAACATGCGAATCACGACTACGACTAACTGGGAAGAGCTGTTCGAAACAAAGCTATAGGGCGCTTTATAGAAAGGAAAGTTTCTGTAGGTGTGTAGCAAACGCGGAATGGCCCGTCCATTCCAACTACTCCTAAGAAAAGCGCCATCCTGACGTAACACCTGAACTAATAGGACCAGGGAGCCAAGAGTCTGGCCGAATATCCAACCGCCGATTAGCGCTACTCCACCATTTGTGTGTGCAAGAAAAAGAGCAATCTGCATCGCGACAGTTCCGAAGGATTGAGCCATTCGCGACCAGGCGACCTGCCGGAAGCGCTTCATTCGCCCGCACCAATAGCCCAGGACTTGGTTGAAACCGCTGACAAAGAGTACCGGCGGAATGGTCCACAACCATGCCTCGACCAAGGGCTCCCCAAGGATGCGGGCTAGCCACGCGTGAAGGAACATGACCGCAAATAGAGACAGGACGCAGATCGCCGCTAGGACGAGCGTAGCCACGTGGAAGACGTTGGCCGCTTCATGGTCGTCGTCGGGGAGCATGATCGCCAGCTCATAGCGTGCCCCGCCCAGGACCGAAAACAGGGAGACGATAGTCATGAAGATCGCCAAAAGGCCAAAAGCCTCAGGCGCAAAGAGTCGTGTAAGCACCAACATGGCCGCAAATGTGACGGCTTGAGAAACTGCGGTGCCTGTTGCGAGAGTTGCGACGTGGGAGATGAAACTTCCCTTCTCTCGGGCTATATGGCGCTTTGGATTTGCACTCATGGGGTCTTTGTTTAGGTAGTTCTTGGAACGCCCGGTTCGGCTTCGCCTTATTCTCTTCTATCCAAATCCTTTAGTACCTCAGGACACTCTAGTACTAGTACAGGACACCTTCCCTTTTTTTGGACTGTTGCACAGGTGTACGCAACGCGTCTCTAGGGTAATCACTGTAGTGGGCTCTAGGGGATTCACTGTAGGCATATCGCTCCGACCTAGCGTGACCTTGCTAAAAAGACGCATTTCGGGGGTGTAGATTGACACCTAATCGTCCTGTTCAGACCAATCTCGTTGGGGTCCTGCCATTTTTACTCGTGGCTTTGATGCTCGTAGGTTGCTCCGGCGTGGTGAGTTCATCAGCCAGCGCGCCCCGCTCATTGACGACGCCCCTAGCGATCTCAACGACTTCCCTACCCAACGGGCAAGTGGGGTCCTCCTATCAGGACTCCATGTCAGCCACCGGTGGAACGCCCCCTTACCACTGGTCGATTGCCACAGGAGCTCTGCCAAATGGCTTGGGTATGAATGCGGCTTCTGGAATGATTGCTGGCCAGCCAGCCGCTGCAGGATCCTTTGGCTTCGCGGTCAGCGTGCAAGATTCTTCGGCCAGCAAAGCATCGGCCATGTCACAAATGTCCATGCAGATCACCGCGGCATCCCCTACCAAAGCCCCACTACAAATAACCACAAATTCTCTCCCCAATGGAGAAGTGGGCGACTCTTATGACGGCTCAATGGTAGCTACTGGTGGCACGCCACCTTATCAATGGTCGATTGCCAGTGGTGCTTTACCGAGTGGCTTGGGTATCAATTCAACCTCTGGCGTAATCTCCGGCCAACCATCCTCCGCAGGAACTTTCAGTTTCGCTGTAGGTGTCCAAGATTCATCGGCCAATAAGTCATCCGCGCAGTCACAGATGTCTATGAAAGTTATAGCTGCAACCAATTCACCCGCGCCCTCGCCCACCCCCGCGGCGGGCACATATTATGGTTCGGGGATCGGATCGGATGGCCTCGGAAATACGACCATCGGTCCTAATCAAAATAAGCTTAGCTACCGCATCCGCGTGCAGCACACCGGCTTCATTTCCGCAGTTCAGCCCTACTTGATCATGGATCATACTGGCTACTGGGGCGGTACAAGCGGATCCATCTTGGTGAGCATTCAAACCGACGACGGCAGCTCCTCGCACAACCCCTCCGGCCAAAAGCTAACCTCGTCTTTGCTCAACGATCCGGATTCCGTGCCCACGCCGACGCGTTACTTCCCTACGTTCACGTTTTCTGCTCCAGCGTCAGTGACCGCCGGTGAGCTTTATCACATCGTGTTCGAGAATACCGATCCGAATCCGTCGGTCAATTTCGTCTCTGTGGACGCGCTCTATCAAGCCGCCGCTCCCACCCCAAGCCAACCAACAATGTCCGATACAGACTGTGCCGTCCTTCTTTTTTCTGCCTACTCCGACGGGACCGTTTGGAAGCCCCGCCAAGGCTATACCCCCGTGGTTCAAATGGACTTTGAAGATGGCTTCACCCAGGGATTCGGCTACATGGAAGTATGGGTCGGAGCACCAGAAACCATCTCGGGTACTGCCAGCATACGCGAAGCCTTCACCGTTAGCGGAGCCTCCGACACGATCTCTTCGGTTGCCGTCCGTGTAGCCCACATGAGCGGGTCTGGAGCACTTACGCTGCGCTTAGAAACAGGAGACGGCACGCTCATCGAGCAGGGCACGGTTCCGGCATCCTCCGTGCCGATAGCCTCATCAGCAACTTATGTGTGGGCCACCTACCAGTTCTCGTCATCGCACACCCTCGCGACCGGTCAGAGCTATCATCTTGTTTTGCAATCGCCCTCTTCCACGGTTTACCAAGCGTATCCAATAAGAAAAGGCTCCGATTACGGCTACAAGAGCACTACATTCTTTCCTGATGGTTACGCGCAGTTCCTTCAAAATGGAACCTGGGTCGGCTGGACACAATGGGGTGTTGCCGATCGGACGGATGGCGACCTTCAATTTTATTTTGCGCCATAACACAGAGTTGCCGGCGATTCTTCACGGCGCTGCGCTCGCCATCGCTTCCCGGACCTTCGCCCTCATAGCAACAGTATTTTGAACGCAGGCTTCCCTTTCATCCGGTTTGCAGGCCCTGGAGTTATTCCATCCCTTCCAGGTATCTTCGCCGCCAAAATTGCCTGGGAAGAACTCGATTCCTGCGGCTCCGCCACTGCCCGCGACTGTGAGGTCTTCGTGGAAAACCTGATCGAACAGATTGATCTCTTCGTCAGTGGAACAGGGAGTGTGGCTGCCAGCGGCGCATGGAAGATACTCGCGCCGGTCGTAGGCATAAACGCCCAGAATCACTTTCGCATTCGGAAAGAATCGTTTCGCTTCCGCGGTATAGTCTGCCACCGATTTGCGCTCCTTACGGTAGTGCGGGAAAAGGTGAACTATGTCGATGCTTTGGCGAACCCCATCGCTGAGATGCAGGTTATCGAGTTCTCCGGTGATCAGCTGATCTTGATAAATGGTCGCCCCAAACTGCACTTTCGAACTACGCGATTTCAGGTTGGCGGCAAAGGTTTCTAGCAATGTCGAGAGCTCGGAGGGGCCAAGATGCGTTTTTTCGCACTGGCTCACAAAATCGTCAAAGCCCACTTCCGTCAGGTTTGGATCTGAAATGCTTAGGCTGCCATAAGCCGCCGCATTGGTCGCCGCATTCGTAGGATTTAGAAGAATGGCCAGAAATAGGCGTGACACCCCCTGGCTTCTGGCCATCTGGTCAACTTCCTGCATGCAACTCGGAGGTGCGCCTGAACAACCCACCCTGACTCCGGAAAGATGCAGCACCCGATTCCAGTCCGGTGAGTTCCCTCCCCACGTGATAACCAGGAAGGGCTCCTTCCCAATCGTCGAGACAGCGGCGGTAGCGGCAATTATCAGCAACAATAGAAGAAACAAAGTCTTTTTCTTCATCAATCGAAACCGCCTCTAGGAAACCTTCGAAAATCGATCCTCAACTGCTCCCACTGTTGCAACTTCCGTGTTCTGGGCTACTTCCGCTGCGCTTAATTGCTTGAGCCAATTTCCAACCAATTTCGACCATTCAAACTTATCGCGGACGTAGGCAAGGCCGCGGAGTCCTATCTCATGAGCACCCTCGGCATTTTCGTGCATCGCCAGGATCGCTGCGGCGAACTGTTCTGGTTCGTCGGGCGGCACAATCACGCCTGCGCCTGAGGACGCAATCAGTTCCTCTGCTTCGCCTTCGGCTGCCAAAATGATTGGTTTTGCCGCCGCCATCATGACGAAAGTCTTCGCGGGCCGAGCACCACGCGTAACTCCCGCTTTGCGAAGCGTGATAAGAGCAATATCCGCGATAGAAAGATAGGAAGACATACTCTCGAGCGGAACCGAATCCAAAAACGTTGTGTTCTGCAGTTGCAGATTGGCCGCCAAGCTTTGAAGACGAGGCTTGTCAGGTCCGTCGCCCACAAAAAGAAAATGCAGATCGTGATGCGATTCTAATAATTTCGCAGCTTGCAGAATCTGTTCCGCGCCCGCCGCGTAGCCATGGTTGCCGGCATAGATAGCGATACGCTTCCCTGACAGGCCGAGTTGCTTCTTAAGAGATTCGTCAGATGGCAAAGGCTGGACGATGTTCGTGTCTACACCGTTTGGCAAAAAAAGAATTTTTCCGGCCGGGACATTCTTGCGATTCAGCAATACATCGTAAATGCCACGCGTCACAGCGTTGACGAACTGCGCCCGCCTATATATCCACCCCTCTAACCAGAAAGCGGCCTTAATGAACGCTCCTTCTTTCATGACTCCCAGATCCAGCACGGAATCCGGCCATAAATCAGCGACATTAAAGATGAAAGGACACTTCCAATAAACGGAAGCCAGCCATCCGGTAACTCCCAGGAACAGAGGAGGCGAGTCCACAAAAATATAGTCCGGTGCGCGCACTCGGGTAATGCTGTACAACGACGTGACCATAAATGAAAAATAACTTAGGATGCGATGCAATCCAGAACCTACAGCCGCATATAACCAGGTGCGATGGACCCGCACGCCGCCCTGAAACTCCAGGCAGAAAAATCGCCGCCGGTAGTGGGGAAATATCTCTCCAACCGGGTGATGCGGCATTGCCGTTACGACGTCCACCTGGTGGCCGGCACGGACAAGCTCACGACACATCGAAGAGAGCCGCACCTGGGTCGCGCCGACTTCGGGAGGAAAATATTGGCTTAGGACGAGAAATCTCATGTCAGTTGGGATCCAAGTTGCTCGCAAGATTGCGATGCGTGGCACATGCGGTTGTACATCTCGAGCAGCGTTTGCTCCTCATGCTGCCAGTTGTAGCGGCTGCTTACCGCGAGGCGTCCGCGCGCACCCATGGCTCGAGCCTCCTCAGGATGCGTGTACAAATACTCGATCGCATCAGCAATTTGTCGAGCGGAAAGTGGGTCAACAAGAATCCCGCACTTGGCTCCGTCGATGATGGAACGAAATACGGGAAAGTCTGACGCAATCACAGGAATTCCCGCGCACATGTATTCGAACAATTTCACCGGATGAGAACTGACGTAATTAGGTTCTGGGTGAAGCACAACCAACCCTGCAATCGCGTTTCGAATCAGTTCCGAAACGCCCGCGCGCCCGAGAGAACCAAGATAATCAATGGACGCCCATCCAGGCGTGGCCTCCAACTGCTGCAGCAACTCTGGTGGCTCGATTGCGCCGGCAAGTTTTAGCCGAATCGGGAAAGACTTGGCGAACAACCCCATTGCCCGGACCATTTCCTCGGCGCCTCGTGCCTTCGTGATTCGCAAACCCACATACGCAACATAGTCACCGCGTGCTGTACTCTCTCCCTCATCGCCGAACTCTTCGCGGATCGGATAATTCTGAACAACGCACACATTCGAATGCCCAGAAAACCGCGCTGCAATTTCCGGCGTCGCAGCGATCAATCCCGAAAACTGCCGGACCGTGAGCGACTCCACGATAGAACATACTTTCGCGAGAGGACGCTGCAGCCACTTAGGAACATACGGTTTGTACGATACGGTCAGAGGCAAGTCTTCGTGAATGTCATAAACTACTTTTTTTCCGCGCGCCCGAAGCAATAGACCGACCGGCAAAAGTTCCGGATCATGGAAGTGATAAACATCAGCGTCCGCCGCGACGGCAGCCCTGTGCACCATGCCAGTAGTCTTAAACCACCGCTCAAACCGCCCCTTTGCGGGAGCTACGGCTCGTAGAGTAACGCCATCAATGTTCTGGGACACTGAATGTGGCGCCACCAATGTGACTTCGTACCCAGCGCGCGCCAGCGACTTGCACTCCTTATGAAATATCCGCACATCAAAAGCAGGGTGCGCCGATGTCAGAACGCAAATCTTAATAGGCACGATTTGATTAGCTTTCTAAAACTTGCGGATGAGCAAAAATGGAATTTGTCGAACTAACTGCGGGAACTGGACTCGCCACTTCTCGCGCATAGCGATTTAACAAGCTGCGCCGCCGGCTTTCCAAATAAGCATTTCGGCAGACAGCCATGGTGATCCCGGCCCAAAGCCACAGAATGCGATTGTCGTCCAGGTCTCCGCTAAACATACTCACCGAAACGCAATAAAGTAGCAGTCCCGCGATCACTCCATATTGCAGTTTCGTAGTTTTTAGCATTCTGCGAGTTGCGATCGCCAACAAGTAAAGAAAGCCCAACAAAAGTAGTTCCCCAACCATGCCTTCTTCAAACGTCGTTTCGAGAAAAAGATTGTGAGGATAACCGCGAGTGTCCCTACCGTAATAGAACATGCTCCAACTGCCGACTCCCTGGCCCAGCCAGAGGTTGTCAGGGATGGCCGCCAGTGTCTTGCTATAAAAGACAAATCTTTTTACGCCTGAACCCGAAGCGGATTGTCCGCTCGATAGCTCAATCATCTCACTCAGTTTGGCGTTGTATTTGTCCGGATCCACATGTCTCAAGTAAACGAAAGCCGCCACGCAACTCCCAATCAACAAAGCGGCAACCACCCAGCCAGAGGATCGTTGCTTTGCAAACCAAACCAAGGTAAGTGGTAAAGCAATCGCCAACGAAACCAAGGGGCCGCGCGCGGCCGAGGCGATCAGTCCAGCCGAAAGGAGCGGCAGAGCTACGACGATGAATATCAAATTGCGTCGTGCATTTCGCAAATTTGGATAGGCCACCAGAAGCAAAATGCTCATCCCAAGAAGCCAGCCTGCCCCGATGCGGGTAATGTCCGTTTCAGCCCCCACATCACGGTGTTCAAGATGAAAGATCATCTGCAACGCAGTGACACAAGCAGCGAGAACAAAAAGTAAAGATATCCGGCGAAATTCGGCTTCATCCCGAACCAGCACAAGTCCCGAAAACAAGAAAAATCCGCCAATGAGAAGAAATCTGATCAGCTTGACTCCGCCATAATTCGGCGCAGACGTATAGGAATAGCTAGCCAGCACCGCCCCACAGAATAGGAAGTAAGCAGTAAGGACCAGCCATTGTCCCCTGAAAAGGTGCGAAAAAGTTTCACGCTCAAGGCCGCCGATATGCCTCAAGCAACGCCAGAAAACTCCTACAACCAGACCAAGAAGCACGACGAGCGTCAAATCGCCGATGCCGGCGAAACGATCCAGCGGCCACGCGTTTTTCCACTGAGGCATAAACGCGCAGCCCACCAGAAAAAGTTCGGGAAACTTCGCCGCAATAATCAAGAAGGCAGGAATAGCCACGAGGGCTGCAAGAATGAGCCAGCTATCGCTTGGAAATCCGACGAAGATGGCCGCCAGACAAACCACCCCAAATAGAGCCGCCAACGCCAAACGCCAATCGTAAGAGAGTGTTGCGATCATGGCTATTTCTCTGAGCTGGTGCGGCAATCGCTAGCCCAGTCGTACCTCTCGGCATCAACGAGCAATGGTAAGAGCTTCAGGTAAAGGGACCTGAACTCGGGATCGAGCATGTGATTGTTGTGCCAGACCAGCGTGAAAACTCCGCCGACCGCGCGACACCGCGCAAGGCATTGATTGACTGCCTCAATGCTCTGCTCGTGTGTCAATTTCATGTAGCTCAGAAGTGTGCGGTCCATAACAAGGAGAGGAATCTCCAACAATTGCGCACGGCGATTGAGCTGAAATAGCCAAGGCTGATAAGGAACGCACGTCCCGGCACGAAAACCAATGTGCTCTGCGAAACAGACGCTGCTGTCGTAAGCGAGCCCGCACGTCTCCCAATGGATCCACGTCTCTGGGCACCACCGGAGATAATGTTGGCGGCCTCCTAATGGACCAGCTCCCATAGCTTCCCGAAGGATTTGAACTTCACGCCTCAGTTTCTCTGGCGCCCGAAACGTTTCGTACCCCGGCTGTACACCGCATTCCACTTGGTTTTCGATCAGCCACGCGATGATGTCCCGAATTTTGTGATGGCGGGGATCGTAACCGCTATCGCGAGGCGTCGGTTGACTTGCTTTCCAGTAAACGGAGGAATCGAGATTTCGACTGAGGGAGAGTCTCACAATCTCACGCAAAGCTCGGAGATCGCTTGGCTCAGAGCTTGAGATCGCTCCAAACAGATCGCGAGCAGAATCCATAGGCCGGTGGTTGTGCGTGGTGTGCCGAAGAGCATCCTTCCAGCGAAACGGAATGCCCACGTGGTCCGCGTCATGGCTCAATTTAATCCGCAGATTCTTTCGTGTAGGCTCCCATCCAGGAACGCAAACCTGCATGGCTTGTTGAAAGGCAAGTCCGTATTCGTCAACGATTGGCCTGTCCAGGAATCCGTCTCGAAAAGCAACGCAATCCTTCGCTCGGAAGCGGCCATGGTGATCGAGTTCGCGCTTTAGTGTCTCCTCCCAACGGCTCAAC
>Ga0210388_10000701_pt1 | contig 26821 bp, 21 predicted proteins | sample IncBWC19OmetaG_FD_155485 | JGI IMG/M metagenome (GOLD analysis project Ga0210388, IMG submission 155485) | Forest soil microbial communities from Barre Woods Harvard Forest LTER site, Petersham, Massachusetts, United States - Inc-BW-C-19-O ...
CACTAAAAAACAAACCACGGTAATTCAACTTATGGCTGCCAAATCCACCGAAAAAAACACTGAAAAAGCGTCCGCCGCCACCGCCGATAACAAGGCCACCGCCACGCGTGATCGCGAATTGGAATCCGCAATTTCCTCCATCACCAAAGCCTATGGCGACGGCGCCATTATGCGTCTCGGCGATGCGCAGGCGCACAAAAAGATCGAAGTCATCCCGACCGGCGGCCTGTCGATCGACCTCGCGCTGGGCGTCGGCGGCGTGCCACGCGGCCGGGTTATTGAGATTTACGGCCCGGAATCGTCCGGCAAGACGACGTTGATGCTGCATCTCATCGCCAACGCCCAAAAGGCCGGCGGTCTGGCGGCGTTCATCGACGCCGAGCACGCACTTGATCCGGGATATGCCAAAAAACTGGGGGTGAACCTCGACGACCTGCTGGTTTCGCAGCCCGACAGCGGCGAAGAGGCGTTGACCATCTGCGAAACGCTCGCCCGCTCGAACGCGCTCGACATCATCGTCATTGATTCCGTCGCGGCGCTCGTGCCGAAGGCGGAACTGGAAGGTGAGATGGGCATGGCCACCATGGGCATGCAGGCGCGCCTGATGTCCCAGGCCTTGCGCAAGCTCACGGCGATCCTGAGCCGGTCCAAGACGACCTGCCTCTTCACAAACCAGCTTCGCGAAAAGGTCGGCGTGATGTTCGGCAGCCCTGAAACCACGCCCGGCGGCAAGGCGCTGAAATTCTACGCCAGCGTGCGCATGGACATCCGCCGCAAGGACACCTTGAAAGACGCCGCCGGCAATGCCTACGGCAACCATACGCGCATCAAGATTGTGAAGAACAAGGTGGCGCCGCCATTCGCCGAAGCCGAGTTCGATATCATCTACAACCACGGCATCGACAAGGAAGGCAGTATTCTCGAGGTGGGCATCACCCACGGCGTGGTGGAAAAGAAAGGCGCATGGCTGCAATTCGACGGCGCGCTCATCGGCCAGGGCAAGGACGCGGCGAAAAAAGCCCTGGAGGAAAAGCCGGAACTGGCGCAAAAAATTGTCGCTGCCATCATGGAAAAACGCGCCCTTCCGCCCGTTGTGGAAAAATAAATCAGCCCTGCTTGCGTTCCTTGTGCCACGGTTCCACTGGTACGAGCTTTTTCAAGTCATGTGGCAGCCACCAGCGTAGCAGCGGCCCGCACATCGCCGTCGTGGCCAGGCACATGATGACGAGCATGGTGAACAGCGCGGGCGTGAGCAGCCCCAATTCGAGGCCCACGTTGATGGCAATCAAGCCCATCAATGCGCGGGTGTTCATCAACGCCGCGATGCTCGCCGCCTCGCGGTTTGGCTGGCCGGTGATTTTTGCGCCAAGAAAACAACCACCCAGCTTGCCGATGACCGCCGCCAGCAAGACCACGCCACACGCCAGCCATGCCTTCGCACCGTTCAATGCGCCGATATGCGTGTTCAAGCCGGTGTTCGTGAAGAAAACGGGTACGAAGGCCACGAGGACCACACCGGAAAAACGGTTGCGCCACGCGGCGACGATCGCGTGCTCCTGATGCAGACAGGTCCCGAAAAGAAACGCGCCAAAGATGACAAAGATGCCGAGGTAATGCGTCACCAGACAGCTTCCGAAAAGAAAAATTAGCAGCAGCGCCAGATAGGAGTTGGGCATTCCCTTCTCATGCGCGTCATGGACGTGCTTGCGCCACAACCCGCGCAGCCAGGGGCCAATGAATTTTTGCAGCGCGAAAAAGAACAGGATGATGAGCGCGATCTGTTCCGCGAGTTTCAAGGCATCGAACTTGTCCGTTGCCAGCACCGTGGCCACGCCGAGCAGCACCCAGCCGACGACGTCGTCAATGGCCGCCGTGCTGATGGCCATCGCGCCGACGGCGGTGCGCTCCAGTTTCATCTCCAGCAAAATCCTGCCCATGATCGGCAACGCGGAAATGGAAAGCGCCACGCACAAAAAAAGTTCAAAACCGAACTTGGGCGTTTCCGGCGCGAATTGTTCATGCAACCACGGACCGATGGCCAGCCCGCACAAAAACGGGCACACCATGCCCAGGACAGAAACCAGGGTCACGGTTTTCGACTTCGAGCGCAGATGGCTGTAATCGAATTCCATCCCGACCTGGAAGAGCAAAAAAATCAGGCCGAGCTTGCCAAGCAGTTGCATCGAGATCTGGGTTTCCTTCGGAAAAATCACCGGCCAGTCGGACGGCCAGATCAGGCCGAGCGCCGACGGACCAAGGATGATGCCCGCCGCAATTTCGCCCACGGCCAGCGGTTGGTTGAGAAATCTTTTGCCCAGCCGCCCACAAATGTAGGCGGCGGCGATGATGATCATCCACTGGATCAAAACCAGCGTCAGGTGGCCCTCGATGGCGACTGGATTCATAAATGCGTCCGCCTGCAAATACCGTTTTTTTTGCGTCTAAACAAGCCGTTTCACCCAAAAACGTTCGTGTATTCCACGCCGGACACGGTTAAATTTTCAAAAATGAATCTGACTGAACTGCTGGAAAATTCCGCGCGCCAATGGCCGGATAAAACCGCCTTCCTCGAGGACACAACGGAGATTTCCTACGCCCAACTCGTGGAAAAAATTTCCGCGTTCGCCGAAAAGCTAAAAACGCTCCAGCTCGGAACGGGCGCACGCGTGGGGCTCGCATATCCGAATGGCGTCAATTACGTCGCGCTGACTTACGCGCTTTGGAAAAATAATTTCGTGGTCGTACCCGTGCCGACGGAATGTCCGCCGGAGGAAATCTCCGAAATCGCGACGGAGATGGAATTGTCGGCGATCCTTTTCCCGAAAGCACTCGCCCAAACCGAGCCGCTTACGCCGGAAATTTTTGTTTCCCGCTTTCTGCTCGCCACGCCGGCCGACAATCACGGCCTCAACATCGCGTTCATCCGCTTCACGTCCGGCACCACGAATGCGCGCAAGGGCGTCGTGCTCGCGCACGAAACGATCCGCGACCGCGTGCTCGCCGCGAACAAGGCGTTTCAGATTTCCGAACACGACACGGTCATCTGGTGTCTGCCGATGGCGCACCACTTTTTGATCACGATTGTCTTGTATCTGAATGTCGGCGCCACCGTGGTGCTCGCGCGTCATGTCACCGCCAAACCGTTTTTGGAAGCGACGAACAAATGGCGCGGCACGGTTTTATACGCCGCCCCGTTTCATTTCTCGCTGCTCGCGCGTGATAATTCTCCGGCGCAGATCGAAAGCGTCCGCCTCGCCGTTTCGACCACCTGCGCGTTGCCACAAGAAGTCGCCGCACAATTTCATAAACGGTTCGGCAAATCACTTCTGCCGGCACTTGGCATCATTGAACTCGGCCTGGTCGCGCTGAATTCTGAAGACCCTCAAGGCCGCTGGAATTCCGTCGGCAAACCGATCCCAGATTTTCAGGTCAAAATTGTTTCGCCCGATGAACACGGTGTCGGCGAAGTCGATGTGCGCGGACCCGGCATCTGTGACGCCTACGCCGCCCCGTGGCAATCGCGTGAAAACCTCCTGCGCGACGGCTGGTTCGTCACGGGTGACCTTGGTCGTTTTGATGACGATGGATTTCTGTTTCTGCTTTCACGCAAGACCGCCGTCATCAATCTCGCCGGGCGCAAAGTGTTTCCCGAGGAGATCGAAGCGGTGCTCGACAAGCATCCGTCCATCAAGGAATCACGCGTATTCGGCCGCGTGCATCCGCATCTTGGCGAAGTCGTCGAGGCCGAGATCGTCTTGAATGCCCCCGGTGCCAGCATCGAAAATCTTTCCCATTACTGCCGGGAGCATCTGGCGTCCTACAAAATTCCCACCCGTTTTCATACTGTTCAGACATTGCCGCGCACGGCGGTGACTGGCAAACTCATCCGCGCAACTGCAACCACTTGATATGATCCAGGCTTCCGAAATTGAAACCGAACTTCTGGCGTTTTTGCGCCGCGATATTTTTTCACCCGACACCAACCTCACCCCCGAGACCGATCTGGTCGGTGCGGGCTTCGATTCCATGTCGCTCGTGAAAACGCTGCTGCATGTGGAACAAAAGTTCGGTAAATGGATCCCCGAAGGCGAAATCACGGGCGATGCGCTGGCCAACACCCGCGCGCTCGCCGCGACGGTCGCCCGCATCCTGAATGAATCTTAGCGCGCCGCTCAACGGTTCCGACCAGTTGATGCGCACGTTCGACTACGAACTGCGCCGGCACGGCTTCGCCGGCAACCAGTGTCAGATCATCCTCGAACTCGACGGGAAATTGTCTCCGGAAACCTTGAAAGCGCGGGCAGCCGCGCTGCAAAGGGAATTCCCGATCCTCGGAGCACGCATCGGGAAAATCCTCCGTCCGAAATGGAAAATCCCGACCACGGCGCGAAAGGAAATTCTTGTTTCTGTCCACCGCGACGAGCCCAATCTGCGGCAAAAACTTTTCAATGCGCCGCTCGACATCAAACGCGGTGAACTGATGCGGTTTGATTTGATCGATCGCGACGGCGGCAAGTCAGATTTGATCTTCACCTGGTCGCATCTGCTGATGGATGCGACGGCCGCCGAGCATTTTCTTACCGCCGTCAGCGACGAAAACATTGTTCTGCCAAAAGCCAATCCGCAGCCCGTTGGAGCACCAAAAAAATGGCCGGCGCGGCTGGAGTTGATGAAGAAATCCGTTGAGCAGCTCGATAAATTTTGCGAGCAGCAACCACGTGCGCTGAAAACCCGCTTTCCAAATGCTCCGCGCGAGCTGGATTACCAGGTGTTAAAGTTTTCCGCCGAAGAGACCAAACAAGTCCGTGCGAATGGCGTAAAAATCTGCGGCGTGCTCGGCGATGCGCAGTTCCATGCGGTGATCGCGGCCATGGAGCTGCATCGTTTGCACCAAAAAAATGGTGCGGCCACTAAAAGTTACATCTTGCCGATGCCGGTCGGCCTGCGCGCCAAAGGCCACGTTGAACCCGTATTCAGCAACCAGGTGGATATGCTGATGTTGCAATTTTTACCGGAACATCTCGAAGCGACGGCATCGGCGGCAACCGCGTTGAAAGCCCAGGCATTGAAGGCGGTGAAGGAAAATTCCATCAGCTATGGTCGCAAGCTGGCGGAGCTTTTCAGTTTTCTGCCACTGCCCATCTTCATGCGCGTGCTCAAGCACGGCCTGAAGGGCGAGATTTGCTCGTTGTTTTTTGGCGACACGGCGAACGTGAATCCGAAACTGGAAAATTTCCTCGGCGTGCGGGTGAACAATTTCACGCATGTCGCCGCCGTCACGCCCTCGCCGGGGCTGGGCGTGATCTTTTATTATTTCCGTGGTGAGCTGCGTGTATCTATCGTGCATGCCAAGACCATTTTGAACGAAACCGAGGCCGCGGAATTTTCTGCCGCGTTGCGTCATCGGCTGTTGCAGCCAATTTTGTAGCAGCCGACGTCAGGAGGCTCAAAATAAAAAAGTTAGAGCCTCGTCACCTCGGCTGCTACGTTGATTTTAAGTGAAGGAAAAATTCGACATCGCCGTAATCGGCAGCGGCGCGGCAGGCATCGCCGCCGCGGTTTGCGCCGCGCGCACGGGCGCGAAGACGTTGCTGCTGGACAAAAATTCCGCGGCCGGCGGCACGGGCGGTTTCAGCGGGTTGACGACCCTCTGCGGGCTCTACGACGAAGCCGGGAATTTTTTGAACACCGGCTTTCCCAAGCAATTTGCAGAGGCGGTTTCGGAGGGGTCGCCAATCAAAAACGGGCGCCTGTGGGTTCTGCCTTATCGCCCGGAAAAATTTCGCGGGGTCTCGGAAAAGTTTTTTGGCGATTGCCAATCGCTCAAGATGGTTTGGAATTCCCCGCTGGAAAATATCGTCGTGGAAAATGAAAAAATCATTTCCTTAAACGGTTTTGACGTCGGTGCGGTGATTGATTGCAGCGGCATGTCTGATGTCGCGCAAAAAACCGGGATCGCGACGTTGGAAACGGATGAAACCACCCAGGCATCTTCCGTGGTCTTTCAACTGCGCAATGTGACGCGGGAAATCCGTTCCACCGCCGATGCCGCGCAAGTCCTGCTGCCGCTGGCCCGCGCCGGTTTTCCGCCGTTGCATTTTCACATCAATCTTGAGCCGGATTCCATCACGGCGAAATTTTCCGGACCGCCCGAAACGGTTCCCAAGCTCATCGAACTTTTGCGTGCAAACGTGCGCGGATTTGAAAATTGTTCGGCGGTGCAAAAAGAATTTTCCATTTCCCGGCGCGCGGGAAAAATGACCGTAGGGGAATATGTGCTGACCGGCGCGGACGCTTTGGGCGCAAAAAAATTCCCGGATGCGGTCGCGCGTTGCGCGTGGCCGATGGAGCAATGGGGCGCGGATGGAAAAACCAGGGTGCGTTTTTTGCCGCCCGGCGATTTTTATGAAATCCCGGCGCGTTCCCTGCGCGCGGTGAAGATCAAAAACCTCTTCATGGCGGGAAAAACCATCAGTGCGGATGCGGATGCAATCGCAAGCGCGCGGGTGATGGGTTGCTGTCTCGCGACGGGCGAAGCGGCGGCGGGGCTGGCGGCGCAATCGCTGAAATAGATTTCAAAACCTTTCCGAAATTATAGGGCGATTGTGAATGTTCTTTCGTTCATTGAACCCCTGAACCATCCGGCGCATGCCTGTGTCAAGACGCTGCGAACGTTTCCCCCTCTCCCCGAGGGAGAGGGCCGGGGTGAGGGGGAAGTGGTCATCAAATTTTAGACCCGCACCATTTGAAATGAGCGACGCCTTCCCCCTCATCCTGACCTTCTCCCTTAGGGAGAAGGAACAGCAGTTGTACATCTCCACCCTCGCGAAAACCAACCGAGCCGCTGACAGGCTTCAATTCGCCAAGACGCTGCAAGCGTCACACCATAATCGGGTTCATGGTGAGGGAGAACGCAACTTCATCTGACAGGCACGCCATTACTAAGACTGGTCTTAGTGAACGCGCATCATCTCGGGATCGCCCTTGTCCACGCTCCAATTGACGATCCAGCGCATCATGCCGATATAGAAATTGTTATTGGACGCCGCGCCGGTGAAGATACCGGCAAATCTGGCCTGAAAATAGGGCATCCATATGCGGAGCATGAAGTTGTTCTTCTTCAATGTCTCGCCGACGAGGAAGGAATTGAACAGCTTGCCGTCGTAAAAATAATCAGCGATCTCATGCCAGCATTGCAGATGATGGGCGCACTGCTTTTGATAATGAGCGAACGCCTTGGGCGTGCCTTTCAAAATGGCTTTGGCCAATAACATCCCACCCTGCATGCCAATGAGCAGGCCGCTGGAAAAAACGGGGTCAATGAAACCGGCGGTATCGCCGACGAGCGCCCAGTTGTCGCCATACATCTTTTCCGAGACGAGCTGGTAATTTTTATATTCCATCACCGGTGTGAGGCGTTTGGAATCGGCGGCAAATTTATTCAACACCGAATCCTGCTTGAGCAGGTTGTCGTATTGTTCCTCCTTCGTCGCGCCGAATTTCGGCAGATGTTCCGAGCCGATGACGATGCCCAGCGACATGCGGTCGGGCAGCGGAATGCGCCAGCTCCAGCCGTGGTCAAGGCGTGTGCTGTGGACGTGGCCGTCGTTGTCGATGCCGCTCTGGTCCACATGCGCAAAGAGCGCGGTGTCCTTGCGTCCACCCTCGGCGGCCTGGATGCCCATCAATTTCGGCAGCAACCGCACGCGGCCGGTGGCGTCCACGATCAGGTCCGGCTGTTGGCCGTTAAAAATCTCTTTTGCCGCGGCAATCGCCTCATCGCCAAGTTTCACCTTGTCCGTGCCGGAAACCTTTTCGACGGATGCGGCGGCCTCGACGATTTTTACCCCGGCCTTGCGCGCGGCATTGAGCAGCGTATCGTCGAACTTGTCGCGCGGCACGTTGTAGGCGTATTTCGGAAGTCCGCCGGCCAGGTTGGAAAAGAAAAAAAAGAAATTGTGCTCGGGACTGATGTTGATGGTCGCACCCGGTTTTAGCTTCGAATAAGACTTCACCTCGTCCTCGACGTCGAGCGTACGCAGCATCGGGATGATGGCGGGCACGAGCGATTCGCCGACGATGAGCGGCGCGCGCCTGGGCAGGTGATAGATCACGGATTTCACGCCGCCACGGGCAAGCATGATGGCCAAGGTGCAGGCGGCCGGGCCACCGCCAAGGATGGCGACCGTTCTGATGTTTCCGTTCATGGAACGAGAATAATTGTGCGATATTATTGAATCCAGTAAATCCGGCGGAAAACAAATGGTTTTATGCGGTGCGTCCGGGCCAAATTCCGTTCAGGACACCACCGCCGGATTGCGCTTGACCCTGCGCGCGGCAAATGAAAAATTCCCTTAATCCGCCCTGCGGAAAACCAAGCAAACCAAACCGACCATGAAAAAAAATCTGCTCTTCACCACGCTGCTCACCGCCGCCGTCGCGTTCGGCGTCGCCGGCTGCGGCACGACTGACTCCGGCACCACCGACCAACAACCGGCCGCCCAACCCGCTGCGGCCGCCGCGGCCGCCGTGCCGATCCCGGCGGACAGCCCGTTCGCCAAGGTCAAACCCGGCATGAGCATCGGCGAAGTTTATTCGATCATCGGCCAGCCGACCGATACCAGCCATCACATCACCGGCAAATCCTTCATCCCGTATTATTACGGCGGCGACACGCACCGCATGGAAGCGATCTACAAGGGTCTGGGCCGCATCGTCTTCTCGCCGCGCAACGCCTTCACCAGCGACATGGAAGTGATCGAGATCAACTACGACCCGAAGGAATCCGGCTACAATCAATGACCGAAATGGCCTTTTGCAAAGGCTGTTGACTGCGACGGCGCGGCCAACAGCCTTTTTGTTTTGATGAACCACCCCCGAAAACTTAATGGCGCGGATTATCTCATGCGCGGGTTCGACTGGGAACTCCGCCAGCATGGCTATGCCGGAAATTCCTGCCAGATTCTTTTGGAACTCGACGGCGCGATCTCGCCCGACGCGCTGCGCCAACGCCTCGAAGTTGTCGCCGCGAACAATCCGATGCTTGGCGCATTGGCCAAAGGCGTCTGCCGTTCCCACTGGCAGCTTCCCACGAAAGTCACTCCGCCGAAGGTTCGCGTTCATCGCGAAACGCCTGAACTCATGCAGCAACTGGTCAACGACCCGGTTGATGTTGAAGCCGGCGAACTGACCCGTTTCGATCTCGTCGAGGGCGCGGATGGAAAAACGAAAGTCATCTTCACCTGGGCGCATGCGTTGATGGATGCCCACAGCGCGGAACACTTTGTCGCCGTCTGCGGACGCGACGAAATGCCGCTGCCCGCCAGGGAGTTCATCCCCATCCCCAAGCCCGTCCCGCCGCTGAAAAAACGTTTTCAAGGTGCGATCAAAAATTTCCGGCTCTACAACGAATACCGCAAGATCGCGCCCAAATCCCCCGGCGTCCGCTTCAAGGACGCTCCGAAACGCCAGTTGTTCCGCGTCGAGAAATTTTCCGAAGCCGAGTCCAAACAGGTGAAAGCGCACGCCGGCAAATTGGCCGGGGTTTTCGGCGAGGCGCAATTTCACGCCGCCGTCGCCATCAGCGAACTGCAAAAATTTCAGGCGCAGCTCGGTTATCCCAGCCCGAGCTTTGTCCTGCCGGTGCCCGTCGGAATGCGCCCGAAAGGCAATGTCGAACCGCTGTTCAGCAACGAAGTCACCTCGATGCTCATCCAATTGCTGCCGCAGCATTTGAATTCCATCGCCGACGCCGTCGCCTCGATCAAAGGCCAGACCGCGCACGCCATGCGTGAAGGCATCGTGGACGGCTGCGTGGCCTTCGTGGATTTTCTACGAATCCTGCCGCGCCCGGCCTACATGAAATTCATGCGCACCGGATTGAAGGGCGAAATCTGCTCCATCTTTTACGGCAACACCGCCGCCGTCAGTTCGCAGGTCACCACCTTTTGCGGAGCAAGGATTCTGGACTTCGCGCACCTCGCCGCCGTGCCGGAATTGCCCGGCATCGGCATCATCTTTTACCAGTTCCAAGGCCTGCTGCGCGTCACCGTTGCGCACCTGGCCGAAACCCTCACCGAAGCCGAAGCCGCCCAATACGCCGCCGCCGTCCGTGCGCGACTGCTGAATCCGCTTTAACCACGGATGGACACAGATGAACACGGATTCTGAAAGCTGAAAGGGACGACTCTTACAGAAGGTAACGGAGGGAACGAAGCAGGGAAAAAGTTTGTCCGCAGATGGCGGGATTTACGCAGAGTCCGAGCCGGACGGGCCAATGGGAAAACTTTAAACGCAGAGGGGCAGAGAACGCGGAGCAGCGCAAAGGGTTTAGACACCAGCCTTCATTTTATTTCGGCTCGGCAAGCAAATGGCATGAATTTACATGGATATGTGATTATGCGGGATCGACCTGTTCACCGCACATTGGGCGGGATGATTCTGCGCGGCGAACGGCAATTGACACTGGCGCACGTCCGTACACTGGCGAAACATTTCAGCGTCTCCGCCGACTTGTTCCTGCTGTAAATCAGCAAGGGGCATCCTGCTTTCCGCTTTTGAATCTTCCTCATCGTCACCGTCATCCTTTTGAGGCGGTTATCGTTGCGAGTTATATTTTAATTATGATTAAGCCACTGAATAAACAAGTGTATCAAATAGTATAAATACATCGGCCAAAATACTCCTACGAGGAGCCCCCCGAGTAGCCCTAAAATTGCATAAACGATAACGAGAAACACGCTGCCTTCAGAGATTCCGCGAATAATTCCAAGTATAAAACCAATGAAGCTACATAAAACCATAGCCCCAATCCAAGTCTTTATCAGAATTGAAACTATTTTGGAGATAAAGATGTCAGAAGAGGACCTTGAGTTAGAAGAGGAATTTGAGTCACAACTAGATGATGAACTAAAATCATCATAAGAAGACGACGAATCTGACTCTTCCATAACTGCTTCTATTGCCTCTTTTAATGCCTCTGCATGTCCTCGCGCTGACTGTGCGGCTTCCCAACCGCGCTGCGCGGCCTTTTCCTCAACATCATCAGCGATATTGAATATGCCGAGAGGTGTTGCCTTATCATTCGTCCCTCTTTCTTTACCGATATTATAGTAGCGCGATTCGTTTGACATAAGCGTCTGTAGTTTCTGTTAACGTTCCCTCTCTGAACCTACCGTCTTATTCTTTTTTAGAACCGTGCGCGGTTGCGCATCCACGAGCCAGTTCCGATGGTTCATTGCGCTGATTCTAGTTTATCGCCTAAAATGCACCTGTCTGGCGCCAGCGTCAAACAATTTTGTTATCCGGCACCCTCAAGATCCTTGATTCACAGTTATTCGTCTTTCATTTGCCTGCTACCGCCCTGCTGGGTTCGGCTGAAGCCGTGTGAATACGCGACAAAAAGCCGTTTGCCTCTTTTGTGGTATGAAGAAAACCGGCTGACCATCTAGTGAGACGAAGAGGTGATTCACCGTGAATCGTCGTTGCTTAAAATGTCGAATGCTTTACGTCCAAACCAACAAGCAAAAAACAGAAAACACAAGCGAAGGCCCCATGTGATTGCCCTCTGGTATGGAATCTCACCAAAGCGTTCTAAAAATTCCACGAAATCAAAGACTTCGTAAAACATCACTAAAAATTCAATGGAAGCGACGATATGTGCCCGTAATTTTCCTAGTTTTCTATTTTAAATCCCATCAAATTTTAGTCGACCCATTTTGGTCAATAATACAAAACAAGGAATCAATCTATTTTCTAACCAAGAAGCTAGAATTTAGGCGGAGATTCTCTTCTTACTTTTTTTCTTACTTTGGCGGCTAAACGGAAACCAGCGCTTGTTTTCCCAATTATTTTTCCCCTTCTTGGGGATAAAAATTTTAACCTTGTCCGCGATTGAAGAGAGTTCTATCGGTTCGCGCTGGTGGGTCCAATATATTTCTCTCAAATTCGGGACATGACAAAGAGGTGATAAATCGAGTTTCGAATCTGCAACGTCCAAATAAATTTCCTCAAGCTTTGGATTTTTTTGAAGGGGTGACAAATCTACCACATTAACTCGGAACAGAGATAGCTTTCGCAGGCTTTGCTGATTGCTAAGGAAACCAAGATGGACAGCAACTTCTGAGAGTTCACCTTCGTGACTATCTGAAAGCGTGAAAGTTTCAAGATGTATGAGGCTGGCTACAGCCTTCCAAATCTTATCCGATTTGGTTGCGGTATTTCGAATTTTTAAAGTGAGCGAATTCAGGCGAGGCAAGCTCATCAAAAGATTAGCTGCGTCAGCGGTGCCGTCCAAACTTAAATGTCTAAGTCTTTGGAGTGAAATCAATCGTTTTGATAATTCAGGTGTGATTTGCCAACCTGACAAGTGAATTACTTCAAGGGGCGACGGATTTATAAGTTCAAGGAGTTCGGGATATTTATTCGCATCGTTAATATGAAGTTCTCGAATTCGGCCCGTTGTCACCAACTCAGCACCGAGTTGGAGAACCTGCTCTCGGTAATCACTTGGCTGCAAAAGCAACCTCGCAGGATCCCCGGCACATTGTTCTTCAAAGCCACTTGTTTGAATGAGCCCCCTCCAAGCTGCTGTCCAAATACGGCGGCGGAAGGTCATGCTTAATCCAGTATGAGAATCCAGTGATATAGCGATCAGAAGTGCCATGGGGTGGTAGGTAATTCCTGTTGAACGAGTAGGATTTTCCCATTGCAATTCCTGTTCGAAAAGAACTTCCACAAGGTGTTCTGGCCAGCCTTCTTGTTCCGAAAGCAGTTCAAAGAGCAGTAGTATTGATTCTGTCCAAGATGTGTTGTGATCTGTATATTTTTTAAGAGCTGTCGGTCCAGTATCAGGAGAATTTTTTTCTTCCCATCCACGGGCAAGAATGGTGCGTCGGAGGTACAAAGCTGCAAAGTATTCCTGAAAAGAGAGATGAACAAACGCAAATAAGTCACTACCCCCTCGGGGTAAGAGCAAACCGCTTCGTTCTGCGATAACATCGAGTAATCGGGCTGCCTCTAATTTTACCTCTTGCCCTTTTACCAAGGTCGAGTTTTCCGAAATAAACTTCGCAAGCGAGTCCAACAGGTCTTTGCGCGTTATCATCAGCGCTCCAAAATCGTTAGCAGCCCAAGGACGTCTCAATTGCATTTGAAATGCAACCTCTGCAAGCCAGCGTTCCTTTTGAATTCTGGAAAGAGGCGAAGTAGATGAAAATTTCAACCGACGTGCTTCGTCGATACTTTCCAAATAGGCCTCCACAATTTTTTCATACAAGACAGCTCGACCATCCGGGAGGCGTGCATATTGGCGATAAATAAGCGCCATTAGAGTTACAAGATTGGGGATTCGTGCAAGGGCACGAATCCCACGATTACTCCTAACAGCATCAAGAAAGTCACGGGCCGAGCGATCTGCAGCGCTTAAGACGGGCTCATAAGCGCGATACCAATTGTGCGCGAACAGACTTAATTGTTCGTTATTAAAAGGGGCCGTAAACAAGACGGTGGCGAACGCTTGTCTTTTAAACCTCGTTTCCAGGGTGCTTGATGTCTCTACTGGCTCTGAAGGGTGAAACGTGGAATTTTCGAGACGAGGTGTTGCTTTGACAAGCGAGTGAAATGGGCACTGGTCGTAACCAACAACACGTGAGGTCAAAACCCATCTGCAGCGGGAAAATTGCGAGAATCCTTGCCAAACCGCGTGACGTACTGATTCGCGTAGCGAGTAAGGCACTTCGTCAAGTCCATCAAGAAGAACAAGCGCTTGCCCTGTCTCAAAGATCGCATCCAGCTTTTTCTTTGGAAACAACTTAAGTGATTGGGCTATTGGCTGTTCTAGAAAACTTGAAAATAAATCCTCCCAGCGCATCATTTTTAAATTGTGGTCGAAACGAAGGTCTCGAAGCACAATGGGAATTGGAATTAGTCGACCAAACGTGGTGGTTAATTGGTGGGGTTCGGGTGAGGAAAAAGTGTCGGCAAGCCAGTGTATGAGAGTCGATTTGCCAGCACCCGGGTCGCCAAGCACAATGATTCGTTGATGATCTCGTAAAGCACACAACACAGAGAGGAATGGGGTGTGTTTTTTTGACGCATCAACTTCTTCTGGAGATACCCATTGCGTAGTTAGGAGTGGTTCTACATAAAGTTTCTCAAGATCGACAGGTCGCCCGGAATCACGACCTATAGGCAATCCAATGAAACGGATGCATCCGTGTGTTTGGCTGATCGCATAATAATAATCGCGTAAAGCTATGTCATCGAATGGGCGGTCGATGAATCGGTCAAGCAACGGCGGTTGAGATGCATGCGGCGGGATGAAATCGGAATTAGTCATGGTTAATCACAGCGGAACGAGGCCGAAAAATGGTCGTAGTGCAGCATCTGTTAATTTTCCTTCAACAATTAAGCGCTGGGCACGACAAAAACGATTATCGGCGGGGTCGACAAATAATGGCGTGGGTGGCAAATTTGGGGCTCCTTGCTCGTTCGTGGAGTATGTATGGGTTGCAAGAAGGACGCCCAGTTCCTTAGGTGAATCTTTAAAGCCGACCATTGCAAGTCGTCGCACCTGTTCGAAATAGTCGGGGTATATTTGTAGATAGCGTAAAACCGTTGGATGAAAAAGATGAAACAACGCAACAAGACAAATCGCCGAAACGTCACCCTCTTGAACCTCGGTCAACTGAGCTTTAGCTGCAGTAGCTGATTCTCTCGCCCGAACCAAGTGAAGAACGGTATTAACAAAAGCCTTGATTTTGCGAGGGTTTGCCGGAAGACAATCGTAATCATCAATGACCTTCGTTGCAGCGTTAGTAATTGGTTTAGGCAATCCAGAATTAGTAAGCAGTTCCTTTGCGTAGGCCACTTTCTGAGCATTGGTAGGAATTGGAAGTTTCCAAATAAATGTGCATATTTTGTCAACGTAATCTGCGGAACGTCCGCGCGCCTCATCGCTGACACTTTGATTTGGTTCGCATCCGAAAAGGTGGTATGCGACGGCGCGTTCGACTTCGCGTTGATTGACGCCAAGAACAAAAACACACCTCTTCAAGTTGAGGTATATTTTAATCCCCTCTAAGAATCTGACTATGGCCTCACCTTCGCAACGATCTAAATCATCTACGACAACAAGCAATCTGCGTCGATCTTTGTCATCATCTAATTTTCCACCAAGCAACTGATGAATCGCCTCCTCGAGAAATTGGCGGATTTTTGCCGTGGGGAGGCAGGTGCCATGGTGTTCTTGCTCCCACCGTTCACCTTCCCCTTGGACGTTATCGGCCAAGCCACCTACTTTGATTTCCGCACCACCAATGGAGAAGCCTAGTTCTGTAAATGTTCTCAATAAGCCGCGAATTCCAACTTCGCCAAGTTTTTTTATTGCGTTAGTTGTCTTTGTGAGCACGGCAAAATGATCTCGGATTTCATGTAACAAAGCTACGATTGGTGTCGTTTCATGTTGGAAACGCCATGCTTCAAACCAAACAACCGTTAACTGTGAATAGGTTTTGGATTTTTTTTGGACATCTTGATCAAAAGTAAGCGCTCCGTTCACCTCAAGATATTCTTTAAGTTGTCGAAGGCAGCTTGTCTTCCCAGACCCCCAATCTCCATGGAGTCCAAACACGAGCGGAGAGTCGCTCTCGGCTATGGTTTGTGCCATTTCAATAATTAATTTGTCGCGCTTCAAGGAATCGTGCAGCGACGGTTCATCGTTATGGTTTACAAGATGAGCAGCCATAGAAATTCAAGTGCCCGCATTTTGAGATACTTAATTAAAATTTGCTGTTTTGCACGCCAATTTCGTCTGAACAAGTTTCGACGTCTCGGTTGTTAATATTCTGATTCCTCCATATTAAATTGCCATGCAGTTGATAGAAATCGTACGCCTGAGGGATATTTTGGCAATCAGAAATTCGCCCAATGGGGCGAGGGTAAAGTGTTGAAGTGTTGAAGCGGGCGGAAACGGCGCGCACGGAGTGGACGCGCCCTACCACGATTGGCTCGCGACAGATTTTGGCGATTCCAAGGCTGGCTTTGGCTTTAGTTGGCACATTCACTTTTGTTGTGGACAAGGTTTACTCAGTTTGCTATAGTGGTTTTAGGCAGTTGAGGTCCGAGCCGGACGGGCCACCGGGGGACTTGTGATTGCCGATTGGCATTGGCCAATCAAGGATTTGCAGTCTGTTCTTTGACATAGCCACGAAAGTGGCGACGAATGAGTGATGAGATGAAGCGGCTCGCCCGACCGGCTGGGTTGGAATGGCTTGAACCAAGCCATTCCACCCCGGTCCGCGCCGGGTCCGAGCCGGACGGGCGTATCAACCTGGTACCGGGCAACGGGCGAGGCCGGTCTCGAATTTCGGGTTTCGGATCTTGGATCCCGGATTTCGGAGGTGGAAAAAGGAGGGTAGGTGCGCATAAGTGCGGATAAATGCGCTTAAATGCGCTTAACGGATAAAAAATTTTAACCGCCAAGACGCCAAGGCGCGAAGGGGCAACCTTAGGTCGTACCAAATCCAAGTAAATCCGACCAAATCAAACCTGAAATGAGAGAGAAATTATATGGGGCGTCGCGGCAGCAACGGTCCTTCCGGACGGGGTCCGAGCCGGACGGGCTATCATGCGGGGTAGCGGGCAATTGGAGGTCGAGGACGAGAACGACGACGAGGGAGGAGGTCAAAGCGGTCAAGGTTGGTCAAACATAGTCAAAGTTAGTTAAGGTTCAAAATTGAGTTGAGAGGTCAAAGGGGATGGGGGTGCAAATTACGAAACGAAGCCAATTTTTCCACAAAAAAGCCAATGAAATCGTATAAGTGTCCAAAAAAACGAACCCAATTTTAAGGGTGAAATCTGACCCGCCTTCGTTAAAACTAGGGCGCGGCAAGCCCGCCTTCGTTAAAAACTTCCGCCGTCGTTGAAACTTCCACCTTCGCTAAAGCTACGGAGGACGGGATGGCGGGACAAGCCGGCGCGGCAAGGCGAGCCAAAGAAGTTTTGACGAATTTGTCCATTTTTGCGGGTTCCGGAATCAGGCTGAATCAAGGTAAATCAAACCTGAAAAACGGTTGCAGGTTGCCTAAAGAAGATGGTGGGACGCTCGTCCTCACCCCGCACCGGAACGACTCAGTTGAAAAGGGAGCGCGCCCCGACCCGGGCGCCGTGGGTCGCGCCCTCGCGACCCACCATTGCGCGCGCAAACCTCGAACCGTTTGGTGCGTTCCCGACCGACCGGATTCGGTGCGAGGGCGCGCCGAACTACAGCCGGGGCGGCTGTGGTCCCCAAATTTCAACTGAATCGTTCCGGTCCAGGAGAGGGGAAAACGTTCTTGGCGTCTTGGCGGTTAATTGGAACTAGAAACCGTTTCTGGCAAAACCGGAGAATTTTTTTTAGACTGCGCGCGAATGACGCCTGCGTTCGCCCAACTCTGGCCGGAGACTTTTCGCTATGCGAAAAAGCACTCCCCGTTTTATCGCGAACGTTTCCGTAAATTCAAAAATGTCCCGTCCCTCCACGACCTGCCGACGGTGGACAAGACGGTTTTGTCCCGGCGCAACGGCGACTTTCTCTGCGTCTCCGAAAGCCGGACCGCCGAGATCGTCACGACCAGCGGCACGACCGGCCGTCCGCTGTTGTGGCGGCTCACGGCGAATGACGTGAACCGGCTCGCGCTCAATGAAAAGATCTCCTTCGAATGCGCCGGCCTCACGCCGCACGATACGGTGATGGTGGCCGTGGCGCTCGACCGCTGTTTCATCGCCGGCCTCGCCTATTGGCGCGGCCTGACCGAACTCGGCTGCGCGGTCGTGCGCGTGGGCGCCTCGTCCTCCCTGCTGGTCCTGGAGATGATCCAGCGCGTGAAACCGACGGCCATCGTCGCCGTGCCGTCGTTTTTGCGCCATGTCGCCGACAAGGCGCGCGAACAAAAATTCGACCTCGCCCGCAGCTCCGTCCGGAAGGCCGTCTGCATCGGCGAACCGGTTCGCACCGCCGATTTCAAATTGAATGTCTCCGGCGCGCTGATCGAAAAGAGTTGGGGCGCAAAAGTGTTTTCGACCTACGGGGTGACCGAGCTGGCCAATTCCCTGTGCGAATGTTCCGCCGGGCGCGGCGGTCATCTGCACGAGAACCAGTTGCATCTCGAAATTTTGGACGATGCCGGAAAGGTGTTGCCCGATGGCGAAACCGGCGAGGTCGTTGCCACCACCTTCGGCGTGGAGGCCATGCCGCTCATCCGCTATCGCACGGGCGATTGCGCGGCGATGTTTTCGGCGCAATGCCGCTGCGGACGCACCACGCCGCGGCTCGGCCCCATCGTTGGGCGCAAAAACCAGAAGCTGAAATTCAAGGGCGCGTCCCTGTTTCCTTCCACGCTGTCGGCCGCGCTCGAGGAATCCGGCGTCACAAAATTTGTCATCATCGCCCGCGCGGAAAATTCGCTGAGCGACTCGGTGGAAATCCTGTTCCATGGCGATTCAAAAATCCCGGCGCTGCGGGAAATCATCCAGGCGCGCGCCCGGATCGTCCCGCAGATCCGGCGGGTTTCGCAGGCCGAGATCGAAAAACTGCAATTGCCGCCGGATGCACGGAAACGGCGGACGTTTGTTGATCTGCGATGAAAATCTGCATCGTCATCCCGTGTTACAACCATTCCTCGACGCTCGCCGCCGTGGTGGCCGATGCGCGGAAATTTTGTCCCCTCCTCATCGTGGATGACGGTTCCACCCAGCCATTGCCGCCGTTGCCGGACTGCGAGATCGTCCGGCTGCCGGAAAATACCGGCAAGGGTGCGGCGTTGCGCGCCGGTTTTGCGCGCGCCGCCGAGCTGGGGTATACGCACGTCATCACCATGGACGCGGACGGCCAGCATTACGCCGAGGATCTGCCGAAATTTATGGCGACAGCATTCGTGAAACCGGAAAGCCTCATCGTGGGCGTGCGCGACCTCGCGGCCGCCGGCTGCCCCGGCCACCGGCAGCGGTCCAACGCCGTTTCCAGTTTCTGGTTCCGCGTCGAGACCGGCGTGCGTTTGCCCGACACGCAATGCGGTTTCCGTTGTTACCCGCTGGCGCTCGTGAAAAAACTCGCCGTGAAATCCGGCCGTTACGCGTTCGAACTCGAGTTTATGGTGCGCGCCGCGTGGGTTGGAGCGAACCTCGCCGCCGTGCCGGTGAAATGCACCTACATCGACGGCATCCGCAACTCGCATTTCCGGCCCGTCGTGGATTTGTGGCGCATCACCAGCATGAACATGAAACTCGTGATGCAATCGTGGTTCGTACCGCGTTCGTTGCGCGTGGAATGGTCGCTCGGCATCCAGACCACGCGCGAACGCACCTTGAAGGAAATTTTTTCGGACAATGCGCATGAGCCGGAAAAACTCGCGTTCGCGGTCGGCCTCGGCTTGTTCTTCGGCATTTTGCCGATCTGGGGCATCCAGATGGTGACCGTCGCCATCGTCGCGCACTGGCTGAAGTTGAACAAGGCCATCGCGCTCGTCGCCAGCAACATCTCCTTCGGGCCGGGCGCGCTGGTCGTCACCGCCATGTCCATCGTGACCGGGCACTGGATTTTCACCGGTGAACGTCTGCCCATCCCGCCGCCGATTGATCTCCGCAAGACCGATATTTATTTGAAGGAATGGGTGACGGGCAGCATCGTGTTCGGGCTGATCGCGGCCATCGTCGGAACCATCATCGCCTACGCCATCGCCCGGCTGGCGAAGCGCAAATGAAAAACGAGCTGTACCCGAAAATTTATTCCTGGCTCGTGGCGCACCGGCGGCTGGTGTTCTTCACTTCGATCGTACTAGCGGCGGTTTGCCTCGGAATTTCTTCGCGGTTCCGCATGGAGGAGGATGTCCTCGGCATCCTGCCGCAAGACGACCGCATCGTGGGTGAATACAAGTACACGCTGAAAAAATTCCGGCAGATCGACCGCGTGTACATGGACGTTGGCACCACCAACGGGGACACGGAAAATCTCGGGCGCGCCGCGGATGAATTTTACGACCGGCTGGCGACCAACGACATTTTCGCGGGCATCACCTATCGCATCGAGATGGGCAACCAGCGGCAGGTCATCGGCCTGTTCACCGGCTCGCTGCCAACTCTCTTCACGGCCGATGATGAAAAGGCCCTCGCCGATAAACTGGATACCAACTCGATCCGCGATTACCTGACCGTCATGCGCCGGAAACTTTCCGGCCCCGAGGGCATGGTGCTGAAGGACATCGTCGCCGCCGACCCCATCGGCATGAGCGGGCTGGTGGTGCCGAAACTGTTGCCGCTGGAAACGGGCCTCGGCGGCGCGCATGTGGAAGACGGTCGTTTGCTCAGCAGCAACGGCCTTCACATCCTCGTCGTCGCCGAACCGAAAACACCGTCGTCCGACACCAAGGGCAATGCGATCGTCATCGGTGATTTGCTGCGGGCCGCGCACGAGGTGGAAACGAATTTCCCGGGCACGCACGTGGCCATCACCGGCGGACACCGTATGTCGCTCGACAACGCGACGTTGATCCGCCGCGATTCCGTGCGTTGCGTCATCATCGCCGTGAACGCGATGTTCCTGCTTTGTTTTCTCGCCTATCGCCGCCGCTGGCTCGCGGCCATCACCTTTCTGCCGTCGCTGTTTGGCAGCATCATCGCCGGCGCGGTGCTGGCGATGGTTGACAAGGAATTGTCCGCCATCGCCATCGGCCTCGCGAGCATGGCGCTTGGCATCACGGTGGATTACGGCATCTACGTCGTCTATCACCTCGACAACGCCGCGACCGACCGCGAGTCTGCCGGCAAAATCGTCGCGCGCCTCGTGCTGCCAACGTGCATCGGCGCGTTGACCATCATTAGCGCGTTCATCGTGCTCGCGTTTTCGCCGATGCACGGCTACCACCAGCTCGGTATTTTCGGCGCGACCGGGGTGCTGATGTCGGCGGCCTTCGCCTTGTTCGTGTTGCCGCTCATCGTGCCGTTGCCCAAGGAGAAGAAAGTTGACCAGCTTCGTTTCACCGGCTGGATGGAAAATTTCCACGCGTGGCAGCGGAAAAAACGCCCGGTGCTTCTGCTCGGCGTGGTCGTGTTGACGGTGATTTCGCTTTTCGGCGTCCACAAGCTTCGGTTCGAAGGCGACATCGCCAAGCTCAACGGCATCACGGACGCCACCCGCACCGACGACAAGCTCATCGGCGATGTCTGGCGCGAGGCCCTGGAGATGACCCTCGTCATCGCCCACGGCAAAACCGTGGACGAAGCCCTGGCGGAAAATGATCGGGCAGCCAGGCTGCTCGCGCAAAACACAAATGTTGCCAATGTTTATTCGCTGTCTGCCGTCCTGCCCTCCGCCGCGACCCAAAACGAGAACCTCGCCCGCTGGCAAAAATTTTGGACGCCGGAACGTAAGGAAAATTTACGCGCCAACATTTCACAGATCGGCGGCGAGATGGGTTTCCGCACCAACGCCTTTGACGCGTTCTGGAAAACGGTTGAAGACAAGCCCGCGTTGCTGACGCTCGACACGTTTCGCGGCACGCCGATGGAGCAACCTTTCTCCGAACGTATCGCCGTCGGCACGAACGATGTCGCGGTCAACACCATGGTCAAGCTGGTTGACCGTTCGCGGGTGGATGAGTTGCGCGCCGCGCTGCCGGGATTGATCGTGATCGACCAGAAAAATTTTGCCGACCACATCGCCGTCATCGCGAAACAGGACATGGGCAAGTTCGCCATCGCGACCGCCCTCGTCGTGGGCATCATCGCCTTTTGGACGCTCGGCTCGCTGGAGGTCACCATCGCCACGCTGCTGCCGATCGCCCTGGGCCTGCTGTGGACGCTCGGTTTGATGGGCCTGTTTGGCCTGCCGATCAACATCATGAATTGCATCTTCGTGATTTTCGTCATCGGCATGGGCGAGGATTACAGCGTGTTTCTGGCGACGAGCAAACTGGATGTCTGGCGCGGGCATCCCCCCCGCATTTCGCCGACGAGCGCCTCGGTCTTGATTTCGGCGGCGACGACCATTTTCGGATTCGCGGTTCTCGCTTTCGCCAAGCACCCGATTTTGTATTCGATGGGCACGACGGTCCTGCTCGGCATGGTCAGCGCGTTCGTTGCCACGCTCGTCGTCACGCCGGCCTGCATGGATCTGCTCCTGTTCAAACGCCCGCCGACCGGCGCGCCCCGCTGGTGGCATCTGTACGGCACCGTCCAGGCCGCGACCCACCTGGCCGCACTCCAGATTTTTTCATTCTTCGTCGCCCGGCCCGTCTGGGTTTTATGCGGTGCCAAAAATATTCCCGAACGGATGCGGAGAATCATCGCGTATCTGTCGCGCGGACTTTTTTTGGCGCTGCCGTTCGGACGTTTTCATTTCAAAAACTATTCGCTCGCAACCTTTTCGCCGCCGTGCATCGTCATCAGCAACCATCAGTCGGCCGTGGACGTGATGGTGCTGGTCGCCTGGGCGGAAACGGTGCGTCAGACGGCGAAGAAGCGGGTCTTTGACGAACCATATCTGGGCCTTGGTTGCAAGCTGCTGGAGCATGTCATGGTCGAACCGAGCCGGCCGGAGGTGACGCTGCAACGTTGCCGCGAAAAACTGGCCCAGGGCGCGTCGGTGCATTTTTATCCTGAAGGCACCCGCTCGCATGACGGCTGGGTGCAGCGGTTCCATCGCGGGGCCTTCGAACTGGCGATCGAACTGAACCAGGAAATCCAGCCGGTACTCTTGTGCGACACCGCGGCCTGTGTGCCGCGCGACTCATTTTGGATCGAGCCGTTTCGCACGATGATCAGCGCGCTGCCGCGCATCACGCCGAAAAATTTTGACTATTCGCAGGGTGCCCTTGCCCTGATGAAACATTGCGAGCAAATCGTCCGGGACGGCTTGCAAAAGGAACTGGACGAGATGAATACGCCTAAGATCGTCCGGCGAAAAGTGGGACGGCTTTACCGCTACCAAGGCCGTTATCTCGAACAGTTTGTCTTTTGGAAATTGCGGCTCGACCCGATGTTCCCCTTCCTCGACCGGGTGGTGCCCCGCAGCGGCCTCATTCTTGACCTCGGCTGCGGCCACGGCCTGGCGACGCACTGGCTCGCGCAATTCACGGATACGCGCACTTTTTTAAGCGTGGATTACGACGCGGACAAAATCCGCATCGCGCAACAGACCATTCATGAGAATGACCGTATCCAGTTTCAAGAGGGCGACGTTTTGGAAATGGATTACCCGGCGTGCGACGCCGTGTTGCTGCTGGACGTCCTGCATTATTGGACGCCGGAAAAACAGCAGCTCATTTTGGGCAAAGCGCGCCGGGCGTTGCGTCCGGGTGGAAAATTGATCGTCCGCGAAGCTGCCAAGGCACGCGGCCAGGCGCACCGGCACACGAAGGTCTGGGAAATTTACAATACCGCCCTTGGTTGGAACCGGTCCCGCGAAGGCCTGCACTTTCGCACCTTGGAAGAATTGCAGGCGGACTTGCTTCAAGCCGGCTTTGCCCGCGTGGAGATCATCCAAGAGGCCACAAAAAATTCAAACACCCTGCTGGTCGCGTCCGTCTGAGTTTTGCGGCCGGGTCGCAAGAATCTTTTTGCGGATAAACTCGGGAAATTCCTCGCGCCCCAGCGAAAGATAATCCTCCGGAGCGATCGCCTCGCCAAAATGGACGGTCACCTTCCGCAAGCCGCCAAAAAAATGAAATTTGCCCGTCTTGGTCGAAACGCATTGCATGTTCTCCAAAAAAATTGGGACGATCGGCACCTTGGCCGCCTGCGCGATGTAGTAGATCCCCGGCTGGCATTCCGCCACGTCCACGCCGTTGCCGCGCGTGCCCTCGGGAAAAACGAGCAGATGATAACTTTCCGCCGCACCACCGAACGCCTGAAGTTCCTTGAAGCGCGACGGATTGATCTTCCCACGCTCGACCAGGAAGGCAAAGCACCCGCTTAGCCACCGTCGTATCCAGTTGGCGTTCCAGACATTTTTGTCGCCGAGGATCAACAGCGGTCCGTTGCGGTGCAGGGTGAACACGCCGCCGAGCATCACGGCGTCGATCAGGCTGACGTGATTGGCGACGAACAGGCAGCGGCGTTGCGGTGAAATTTTTCCCAGCCCGCGCACCTTCCGCATAAACGGCAGCACGGTGGTGAGCCAGCAGAACCAGCCCGCTGTAAATTGGGCCGACTTCGCCCGGCGCGCGTCCCAGATGTTCTCGGTCGCATCCATGAATGCGCAATTTTAGTTGGCGGCGTTGGCTTCGCGCAACCACTCATCAATTTCTTTTTGCTCGTCCGTGAAGGCGGGATGCCGCAATAACGCAAGCTCAAAAGATTTAACCGCGTCCTCTTTTTTACCCAGGGCGAGCAGCGCCCAGCCTTGTAAAACGGCATTTTCGTAGTAACCCGGGTTCAGCGTCTCGGCTTCTGTTGCAAATTTCAGGACCGCATTTGTATCACTGTTCTGCAGGGCGCGCTTGCCGTCCGCCAGGACTTTCTGCGCCTTCTTGAAATTTTCAAAAACGCCGTTGGTCAAAACGTCATCCACAGGAATCGTCAATCCCGGCAGTTCGTGGTCAAAATCGTTCACGTCGAACGCCACGAATTTCCCTTCGCCGTTCGGCGGGCAGGCGGCGTAAAAAATGCCCGCCGTCAGGTCCATCACCACCGCGTGGGTGGCGATGAACGCATTGATGGAACCGCGATTGCCGTTGCCCGCGAAGACCCCGCCCGGTAAATCCCGGTCCCGCAAAAAATCGACGGCCAGGCCCGGGTCAATTTTGCCGTCGTTCTGCTGTAGCAACTCTTTCATCCGCTGCTCGCGCGTAACCGAGGTCGCCCCGTTCATGTACTCTTTGTTCTGCGGCAGGTCCTTCAAGGTGTCGGTTTCAAAATGGTTCGGACAGACAATGGAATCGCCATCCGCTTCACGGACATTGGTCGTTTCCGGAGTTTTTTCCACGACCACAAATTTTCCGTCCGCCCGGCTGCCCACCAGCCAGAGCGTCGAGACAAAGACATGCGCGTCACGGATGATCTTTAGCGCCTCATCCAAATTGTGCGCATGTTGCAATACATCCCGCGCGACGATGGCAACCGGCGTGCCGATCTCATCCGGCAATTTCGTCGGTGCGCCGTTTATGGTCACGCCCACCCCGGCGCGGTTCATGCCCGAAACGACCCCTTTCATTCCCGCCCAGGCCAGCGAAATGAATGGAATACCGCCATCCGGCTCGAACATTTCCACCACCCGGTCGCGGCTGAAAACCTCCGCCGCCTCCCAGTCAAAATTCCGGCCCGTGATGAGATGCGCATTCACGGTCGCGTTGCTCCACGCACCGAACGCCGTGCAGCCCGCGTGGTTCGCGATAAACGGATTATCTATCATCATGTAGGAGACGTCCTGGGCGGCATGGTAATTCAGCAGGCGGTTGTAATAATTTCCCTCTTCAGGATGGTTATCAACGCACCCGAGCGTCGTGCCGTAAATCTCCAGCCGGATTTCTTCCGGCACGAACTCGCTCAAACGACGGTCGCGCCAGAAAATATAATCTTTCAAAAACGATTTTACCCATGGATTTGGCACATAGCTGTGCAGCAATTCAAGGAACTCCGTTTCCAGCGTTTGCATCTTGTCCTGCATCAGCGCACCGTCGGCAAAACCGATCTCCAACGGAGAACCCTTCAAACAAACAACCGGCAAACCTTCGCGCTCGCTTCGCCAGGATTTTCCAAGCATGGTTTTCCCGTCACGCGACTCCGGCTTGAGTTGCAGCACGGAAATGTCCTTCGGCAACGGCGGCGGTTTGGCGATGCTGTGCCGCACTTCGAGAAAAACGACAACCAAACCTGCCAGCAGAAAGATGACTGCCCCCAGCGCGATGCGTTTCAACCATTTTTTTGCACGTTTCACGATAGTTTCAAATACGCTTCGCCGGCCGGCTGGCCGCCGCAGGTGAAATTCGCCCGGGCGGAAACGGTTCCGTTCTCGTCAGCCAGTTTCAAACTCAATTTCAACGTTTCGCCCGGCAAAATCGGGCGTTGAAATTTGGTTTTGACGATTTCACTGATGGAAAATTTTTTGTCGCGCATCCACCCGGCGGCCAGACGGACGATCTCCAGTTGAAAAATTCCGGGCAAAATCGGATGTTGAGGAAAATGGCCGGCGAACACCGCATCGCTGCCAGGAAAGTTGAATTCAAACGCACCGGCCCCATCAGCCAGTGCCACCGGGCCGGAGGTTCGGGCGGCGGAAATGGAATCTTGCATTGTCATTTTCTCAAAATTTTTGTCTCATCGAACATCGTGTCCGGCTGCACGCCGGCCTTGATCTCCACCACGCGCAGGTCCAGGACATAGCGTCCATGGTTTATGATAAAGTGATTGGTTCCTGCCGTCAGCACCGGCGTCGGCAACAACGGCGCGCCGCCAAAAATATTCTGCAGGTCGGACGCCACCCCGTAACGGATGCTGCGCGCGGAAAACATCCGGCTGGTTTGCAGCACCGAAATGGTTCCGTCCGGCTTCACCAATAAGTCCGCCATCACGGCATCAAAAGGGCCGGTCACAATCAGCCGCTTGCCACGCGTGGCACTCAAGGCCAGATAGCCGTTCAGTGGAAATTGTTTTGTCCCTGCGCTAAATACCGCCCGCTGCGTGACAAACGCCTCCGCCGGAAAATTTCCAGCCGGATTCACGGAAACTTTTGGAGGCGCTCCGGCGCACCCGCAAATAAACATCAACACCCCGGCCAGCAAGGCATAACTTGCCCCGGCAAATCGTAAATCGTAAATCGTAAATCGTAAATTACGGCGCATGATTCACG
>Ga0210388_10000704_pt1 | contig 26797 bp, 17 predicted proteins | sample IncBWC19OmetaG_FD_155485 | JGI IMG/M metagenome (GOLD analysis project Ga0210388, IMG submission 155485) | Forest soil microbial communities from Barre Woods Harvard Forest LTER site, Petersham, Massachusetts, United States - Inc-BW-C-19-O ...
AACCGCGTACGCCGCCCCGATGAACACAAACGCATCCGAAATGCGGTCAGGCAGTTCATTGAACAGTTCACCGCTCTTGGTCCGGCAACCGCCCTCAATCGCAACCATCCCGTCAATCATGTTGCACAGCAACCGCAGTTGCACCCCGCAGGCCGCGATGACCAGAAGACAGCGACAGTGCCAGTCCGGCTGAACCCGGCCAACCGCCCAAAGGCTCGCGCCGGCAATGGCGGCGAACACACAACTGACCACGGAAATGCTGTTGGGCGTTATGCCCAGCCTGGTCAAGGCTCTGGCCAGGGCGCCTGCCCACTTTGCATCGCGGGTCTTAAGGGGACGTCGATTTGGATCGTTCATATTTGTTGTTCCTGCCGGATTGCCGGGTTCAAACGGATACCATCGGCCCGGGTCGGTGAAGTCGTTGCCGGCTGCGATTTGGCCTTGTTCATGGAAGAAGGATATAATGTTTGCCAGCGAACGGGGCATTGAAAAAACTTGCGGCTCATTGATAGAGCTTGAAGAGGTCGGTCCAAACTATCGACACTTTTTCATCCGTTCTCCTTTTTTGCGCCTGTATTCCCTTCTGTTTTTTAATTTTGAATTCCAAGCAAGGGTGGTAACCCTGCCGGAAATCCCGCGTCTGACATGGACAATGAAACTCACCCGGTTGTGCTCTTTTACGATTTTATGCTGCTTTCTCGCCGCGCAGAACGTTTTCAGCGCGGAAAAACTTGATTCCGCCCGCGTCCAGGAAATCGCCGCCATGCTGCCGAACCAGCCCGCCGGATTTGCGTGGCCCATCTCCGACCGCGACCAATGGCAACCGCTCGCGACCAATACCGCCTTTGCGAAGACAATCCCCGGGGCAATCAAGCTGCTTTCCACCAACCTCGCGGATGTCCCGGACACCCTGTATCTGGAATTTTCCACTAACGGCAACCGCACCCACTGGCAGGATGCCGAATTCGAGCGGCGCGGGCGCATCGCCAAATTCACCCTGGCCGAGGCGTTGGAAAATCGCGGCCGTTTCCTGCCCGCGATTGAAAAGACCATCAACGTCTTGTGCGCGGAAAAAACGTGGGTGTTGCCGGCGCACGACGGCTCGTTGAAAAATTTTCACGGCGAGATCATCACGCCCGAGCTGGGTGCCACCGGCCTCGCCGCCGAGCTGGCCGAGGCGGATTATGTGCTGGGCGACAAGCTTTCGCCCGCAACGCGCCAGCTTATCCGCGACAATATCCGGAAGCGCGTGCTCACGCCGTTCCGTGATTCGGTGGAAGGCCGGCAGACGCCGCTGCACTGGTTGTTTCTGCGCATGAACTGGAATGCCGTCTGCGTGGGCAACACCGTTTTCGCCGCGCTCGCATTGGAACCGTCGCGCGATGACCGCGCCGTCTATGCGGCGGCGGGCGAGAAATACATCCGCTACTTTCTCTCCGGCTTCACGCCGGACGGTTATTGCGCCGAGGGCGTCGGCTACTGGAACTACGGCTACGGCCATTTTGTCCTGCTCACGGAGACGCTGCGGCGGAACACGGGCGGAAAAATCGACCTGTTCAACGACGATACCGCGATCGCCGCCGGCCTTTTTTGCAAGCGCGCGGAAATTTTGCCCGGAATTTTCCCGACCATTTCCGATGTCGTGCCCGGCTCCAGGCCGGGCAAGGAATTGACGGCCTATGTTTGCCGCCGGCTCGGCCTGAACCCGGGCAAATATTCAACCATCGGTGAAACGGGTGACCTGTCGCTGACCTGCATGCTGTCGAGCCTTGAACCCAATCCGCCGGTTGTGCGCCAGTTGAATAATGATCTTGTGGACCCGTTGCGCAGCTTTTTCCCCGGCGGCGGCGTGTTGATCGTGCGCGACCGGGAATCGAAGCCGGCCTTCGCCGCCTGCCTCAAGGGCGGCAACAATGACGAACCGCACAACCACAACGACGTGGCCAGCTTCAGCGTCGTGGTCGGCGACCAAATGGTCATCTGCGATCCAGGCGGCGAGGTTTATACGCGGCGCACGTTCGGCCCGCACCGCTATGACAGCAAGGTGTTGAATTCCTTCGGCCACGCCCTGCCGGTCATTGCCGGACAACTGGAACGCGCCGGGGCCGACGCGCGCGGCGAGATTTTGGAGACGAATTTCACCGCCGCCGCCGACACCTTCAAATTGGATTACCGGTCCGCTTACGCCGTGCCGACGCTGAAAAAGCTCGAACGCACGTTCGTCTTCCAGCGCGGCGACGCCCCGTCCCTGGCGGTCAGCGACGAAGTGGAATTTTCACAACCGGAAAGTTTTGAGACCGCACTCATCACCTGGGGGAAAATCAAAAGGGTGGACGCCAACACCATCAGCATCACCGATAGCAATAGCGTCGTACGGGTGGCAATTGACACGCAAGGCCGGAGCTTCCATCTCAAAAAAGAAACCATTCATGAAGAGGTTGATACCAAGCGTCTTCCTGTTCGCATCGGCATCGCACTGGATGACAAGATTTCCGGCGGCATCGTGACGCTGAAAATCACCCCCGCGGCAAAACCACGCTGGTGGTGGGAGAATTAGTTCAAACCTTGTGCTGTTCCCGATATTGGGCGGGTGACAGTTCCACCACGCTCTTGAACGCGCGCGAAAAATAGAGCGCGTCCTGATACCCGGCCAGCCGGGCGATCTCCTTCACCGTCAGATCCGTTGTGTCCAGCAACTGGCACGCCTTGTGGATGCGCAACCGGATGAAATAATCCGTAGGCGCATAGCCCGTCTGCCGCTTGAACAAGGCGCGATAATGGGATTCGGACAGGTTCACCATCGACGCAAACGAGGCCGCCGCAATCGGCTGGTCAAGGTGCTGCTTCATGTAGGTGATGCTCTGCGCCACCTTCTGGTTCGGGTTCAAATTCCCCCCCGCACTCCGGTGACTGACCCAGATCATCAAACCGAGCAGATGCGCCAGTATCTGCGAAGCGTACAGCAGCCGCGAAGCCGCGTAACCGTGTTCCATGACTTCCAGCAGCTCTTCAAACAGGGCCAGAATGCCCGATTCTTCCCCGAGCCAGAGCACCGGCTTGTCCTTGGTGATCCCCATTTCGGTCAACAACAGCAGGTGTTTTTCGCCCTTAAGATGCGCCCAGTAGATCGTCCATGGCCGCCGGGTGTCCGCGCCGTACACATGCGGCACCCCCGACGGGATCACCAGCAGTTCGCCGGCATGGATTTCGTGCCGGGTCCCGCCGATTTCGCACCAGCCCTGTCCTTTGAGACAATAAATGAGGATGGATTGATCCACTCCTTCCTTCCGTTCCATGAAGTGCCCCTTGGCCTTGGAATAGAACCCCACATCCGTGGGCAGCAGGTCGCCGAGCAGCCGTTGCCTCAAGGCCGCGGCCGCCACGGCCCGCGGCAAAACCACGATGCGTTGGCCGGTAAAACCTTCCGCTTTATGGTTGATGGTCACGGTATTGATTATTGCACGCCGCCGCCCGGGCGATTTTGCCTTGGGTTGGTCTGAATCTTTATAAACTTGTCGCAAAGACGCGATATAAATCATCTTTTACACCCGCAAATCAGCGAATTGTCCATGTGAAACGTCATTTTCTCCATTGGTATTAAGCCGGCGGCAGCTTACGATAAATTACCCACAGCCGACCGCAAGTCCCTGGACAGGTTTTGCATGAACAAAAGCATTTTATCAGAAGGTGCAGATGAAAAGGAACGCGCCGTATCCGTGCGCGCGGAGGACGTCGTTTTCCCGACCTATCTTCCCGACGCGCCGGACAAAAACCCGATGTTCCTCGAGAAGCGCGTTTATCAGGGCAGCAGCGGCGCGGTTTATCCGCTGCCCTTCACCGGCCGGATCTCCGAAACCAAAACCGACCGAAAATGGAAGGGGGTCTGGATCGAGAACAAATATGTGCGCGTGCTGCTCCTGCCGGAAATCGGCGGACGCATCCACGCGATCCAGGACAAGACCAACGGCTACGACCTCATCTACAACCAGACCGTCATCAAGCCGGCGCTGGTCGGATTGAACGGCCCGTGGGCCTCCGGCGGCATCGAGTTCAACTGGCCGCAGCATCACCGGCCCGCAACGTTCCTGCCCACGGATGTCGAGATTGAAGAACACGCGGACGGCTCCAAGACCGTCTGGTGCAGCGACCACGACCCCATGTGTCGGATGAAGGGCATGCACGGCGTCTGCCTGCATCCGGACAACGCGCTGGTCGAGCTCAAGGTCCGCGCCTACAACCGCACGCCGTATGTGCAGACTTTTTTGTGGTGGGCCAACGTCGCCACGCGTGTGCATGAGGCGTATCAAAGTTTTTTCCCGCCGGACGTCTATTACGTGGCCGACCATGCACGGCGTTCGATGAGCGAATACCCGCTCGCGCAGGGACATTATTACGGCGTCAATTACGGCGAACGCGGGCGCACGGGGATTCCGCAAAACGAAATCCCGAGGCAATATGTGCCCCCGCATTGCGGCGGCTCGGGTTCGCCGGATTACGCGCCCAATGACTTGAGTTTCTACGGGAACATTCCCGTGCCCACGTCCTACATGTGCATGGGCAGCAAGGAAGATTTTTTTGGCGGCTACGATTACAAGGCGCAGGCCGGCATTGTTCATGTCGCCAGCCATCACATCGCGCCCGGCAAGAAACAGTGGACCTGGGGCAACCAGGAGTTCGGCTACGCCTGGGACCGGAATCTGGTCGACGCCGATGCGTCCGGCGAATTTGCGCCCTATATCGAGATCATGTCCGGCGTTTATACCGACAACCAGCCGGACTTCAGCTTTCTGCAACCCGGCGAGACCCGAATCTGGAGCCAGTTCTGGTATCCGATCCAGAAAATCGGCCCCGCGCAGCATGCGAACCTGGCGGCGGCGGTGGCCTTGAAGGTTCAGGACGGAAAAATCCGCCTCGGCATTTCCACCACGCGAAAAATTTCCGGTGGAAAAATCTCCTTGTCCGCCAACGGCAAAAAACTCTTTTCCATCACCCTTGCGCTCGCGCCGGATTCGCCGTTCGTCAAAGAAATAAAATTGCCGCGGGGAACCGCGGAGTCCGGATTGCTGCTGCGCGTCACCGATGCCGCCGGTAACGAGATCATTTCCTACCAGCCGAAGCCGCGCGCGAAAGGCGAGGTCCCGCCGCCCGCCACCGAGCCGCCGCTGCCGGAAAAAATCTCCAGCGCCGACGAGCTTTTCATCACCGGCCTGCACCTCTCTCAATACCGCCACGCCACGCGTTGTCCCACGCTGTACTGGCGCGAGGCGCTGCGCCGCGATCCGCTGGATTCCCGCTGCAACAACGGCATGGGGCTCTGGCACCTGCGCCGCGGCGAATTTATCGCCGCGGAAAAGCATTTTCGCCGCGCCATCGAACGGCTCACGCGCCGGAACGCGAATCCTTATGACGGCGAGGCGTATTATAATCTCGGCTTGTGCCTGCGGTTCCTGGACCGGGACGACGAGGCGGTGGATGCCTTTTACAAGGCGACGTGGAACCAGGCCTGGTCCGGCGCGAGTTTCCATGCGCTGGCCGAATTGGAATGCCGGAAGCAAAACTGGCCGGCGGCGCTGGAGCATCTGGTCCGGTCGTTGCGTTTTGACACGGACAACCTGCGCGCCCGCGACCTGAAGGCGATCGTATTGCAAAAGCTCAATCGCGCCGCTGAAGCCAAAAGCCTGCTGGACGAAACGCTGGCGCTCGACCCGCTCGACTGGTGGGCGCGGTTGCTCAAGGGCGAAAAAATCGGATGCGATCTGCAGACCCAGCTCGACCTGGCCCATGATTTTGCGCGTGCCGGGCTTTATTCCGAAGCGATCAGCCTGCTCAAAAATGCTTCGACCCAGGCGCACGATCTCCCGGATTTAAGCTGGGGCGCGCAGCCGCTGCTCCTGTACACACTCGGCTGGTTGCATGAAAAATTGGACGACAAAAAAACCGCGCTGGCGGATTACCGTCGCGCCGCCGCCATCGCGCCGGACTACTGCTTTCCAGCGCGGCTGGAGGAGATTGTCATTCTTCAATCTGCCATCCGCGCCAATCCGCGCGATGCCCGCGCGCCGTATTATCTCGGAAACCTGCTCTACGACCGCCGCCGTCATGCCGAGGCCATCCAGCTCTGGGAAAAATCCGCGAAACTGGATCCCAAATTTTCCATCGTCTGGCGCAATCTGGGCATCGGCTGGTGCAACATCTCGAAAAAACCGGCCGCCGCCGCCGCCGCGTACGAAAAGGCGTTTGCCGCGGACCGCACGGACGGACGCTTGTTGTTTGAACGCGACCAGCTTTGGAAACGGCTCGGGGAAAGCCCGGAAAAACGCCTGCGGGCGCTGGAAAAGTTCCCGGGGCTGACCGGGCTGCGCGACGACTTGAGCGTCGAACTTTGCGCGCTGTACAACCAGACCCGGCAACCCGCCAAGGCGCTGCAAATCCTGGGCAAACGCCGGTTCCAGCCGTGGGAAGGCGGCGAGGGCGCGGCCCTCGGCCAGCATGTGCGGACCAACCTGGCGCTGGGACGCGACGCGCTCGCGCAGAACCAGCCTGCACAGGCCCGGAAATTTTTCGAGGCCGCGCTCGCCTCCCCGGAAAGTCTCGGCGAGACCAAGCACCTGCTCGCGAACCAAAGCGACATCCATTTCTGGCTCGGCTGCGCGTTCGCGGCCGCGGGTGAGATCCAGCCGGCGCGCGAACACTGGCTGGCCGCCGCGAATTTCAAGGGCGATTTCCAGGAGATGAGCGTCCGCGCATTTTCGGAGATGACCTATTATTCCGCGCGCGCCCGGGAAAAACTCGGTGAACGGGCGCAGGCAAAAAAACTTTTCCGCGAACTGCTGGCCTATGCGCAGCGGCTGCAAAAGTCGCAGTACAAAATCGATTACTTTGCGACCTCGCTGCCGACGATGCTGTTGTTCGACGACGACCTGCAGTACCGCCAGGAAACCTCGGCGATGTTCATGCAGGCACAGGCGCAGCTCGGCCTGGGCAGCAAATCCGCGGCCGGAACTCTTTTGCAACGCGTTTTGCGGCGCGACCCGAACCATGCGCTCGCGGCGGATTTCGCGCAGTCACTTGACCTATATGAGAAACACGAGCCATGTCCTGTGGTTGATCCTGGCGCTGTCCGGGGCCGCTTTGAGGACCGCACACGCGCAGCCACAAACGGAAACGGAAACGGAAACGGCGATCATTCTTACGCCGCCGCCCGGGCATGAACCGCACATCAACGGGCCGCTGGTGTATGGCGTGCGGCCCGGGTCGCCGTTCCTTTACCGGATTCCCTGCACGGGCGACCGGCCGGTAACGTTTTCCGCCAAAGATCTGCCGGCCGGCCTGACGCTCGATGCCGACAGCGGCATCATCACCGGAACGATTGCCGCCGCCGGCACAAACCGGGTGACGCTCATCGCGAAGAACGCACACGGCAAGGCGAAGCGCGAGTTCCGCATCGTTGCCGGCCAGCAACTGGCGCTCACGCCGCCGATGGGCTGGAATAGCTGGTATATTTATTACCATCAGGTCACCGAAGCCGCCATGCGCCGCGCCGCCGACCAGATGATCGGTTCCAGCATGGCAGATTACGGCTACCAGTACGTCAACATCGACGACTGCTGGGCGTGCCAGCCCGGTCTGACCAATCCCGAAGTGGGCGAACCGGTGCGCGCGGACGACGGGCAAATCCTGCCGAACAAACGTTTCCCGGACATGAAGGGCATGGTGGATTATATCCACGCGAAAGGACTCAAGGCCGGCATCTACACTTCGCCCGGGCCGAAGACCTGCGCCGGTTTTGAAGGCAGTTGGGGGCATGAGGCGCAGGATGCGAAAACATTCGCCGATTGGGGTTTTGATTTTTTGAAATACGACTGGTGCACCTACAGCCACGTTTTTAAACCGGGCGACGCGCGCCTTACCAATACGGTTTCCGCGGAGGAGGCCAAGGGCATTGCCGGATATAAATTTCCTTATGAGCTCATGTGGCACGAAGTTCAGAAGGCGAACCGCGATATTGTTTTTAACCTTTGCCAGTATGGCATGGGCGATGTTTGGACGTGGGGCGGCGAGGTCGGCAATTGCTGGCGCACCACGGGCGACCTGGGCGCGGAGCGCGACACAAAACTGCCCGGCTTTTACAGCATCGCCTTCAGCAACGAAAAACATTGGGAGTATGCCCGGCCCGGCGCGTGGAATGATCCCGACTACCTCCTCATTGGCTGGATCGGCACCAACCACGGCAAAGGCACCAAGCACACGACGCTTACGCCAAACGAACAATATACTTACATGAGCCTGTGGGCGCTTATGGCCTCGCCGCTCTTTTTCAGCGGTGACATGACGCAGCTCGACCCCTTCACCTTAAACGTGCTTTGCAACTCCGAGGTCATCGGCGTGGACCAGGACCCGCTCGGCCATCAGGCCCATGTCCTGCGCCAGACCGACAGCGAAATCGTGCTGGTCCGGGATCTGGAAGACGGATCGAAAGCCGTCGGCCTGTTCAATCTCGGCAACGCGCCGGCGAAACTGGCGGTTTCCTGGGCCGATCTTGGCCTCACCGGCAAACAACGCGTTCATGATTTGTGGCGGCAGAAGGATTTGGGTAAATTCAAGGGCGAATTCCAGACCGAAGTGCCGCGCCACGGGGTGGCGTTCGTGCAGTTACAACCAAAATGAAACCGGTTGATCGAGAGCCGTTCAAGAAAAACTGTGGCCGTTTATTCCATGGTGTTGCGCTCTCCCTCACCCTGACCCTCTCCCGCTGGGAGAGGGCAAAGCTGTTGGATGCGTTCTTAAAATTTGTCAGTACTACTGCTGAATTCAGCCGTGGCCTTGCCAAAACGCGGGGCGTGTTTCTCCCTCTCCCGGCGGGAGCAGCGACAGCGGCTATGGCGGGTGAGGGAGAATGCCGACCCAGCCAGGATGGCTACACTTTTTCTTAAAACGCTATATGATCGTCAACACACCGTCGGAGGCCTCCCAACTCAAGGCCGAATATAATTTCGGCTACATCTGGCTGATCTCCATCGTGGCCGCGCTCGGCGGTCTGCTTTTCGGGTGGGATTGGGTCGTGATCGGCGGGGCAAAAACGTTTTTTGAGCCGTTTTTTGGCATCGCCAAGGACGCGGTGGTCAACGGCCAGACAGTCATTGTCACCAACGGAAATTTGAGCGGCTGGGCCAACAGTTGCGCGCTGCTCGGCTGCCTGGCGGGCTCGCTCTTCACGGGTATTTTGAGCGACAAATTAGGACGCAAGCGGCTGCTGATTTTTGCGGCGTGTTTGTTCGCGGCGTCGTCCGTTTTAACCGGCTGGGCCGCAAGTTTTCATGCGTTCATCCTGTGGCGGGTGGCCGGTGGCGTGGCCATCGGCATGGCGTCCAACCTGTCGCCACTGTACATCGCGGAAATTTCGCCGGCCCAGATGCGCGGACGGCTGGTGGCCTTGAACCAATTGACCATCGTCTTCGGCGTCCTGGCGGCCCAGATCTTTAACATGGTGATCGCGCAAAAAGTTCCCGAGGGGGCGACGGCGGCGATGATCGCGCAATCCTGGAACGGACAATTTGGCTGGCGCTGGATGTTCACGCTCGTCGCGGCGCCATCGGTGGTGTTTTTTGTGGCGGCGATTTTTGTTCCCGAAAGTCCGCGCTGGCTCGTGAAAAACGGCCTGCCCGACCGCGCGAAAGCGATTCTCGCGCGCATCGGCGGCGAAAAATACGCGGCGGCGGAAACGGAAAACATCCGGCAAACCATCGCCGCCGAGGAAGTTTCCCGGGTGCGGCTCGCGGATCTGTTCGAGCCGCGTTTGCGAAAAATTCTGCTCATCGGCTGCGGACTGGCGGTGTTGCAGCAATGGAGCGGGATCAACGTGCTGTTCAACTACGCCTCGAACATTTTCAGCCAGGCGGGATTTGGCGTGAACACGGCGTTGCTGTTCATCGTCATCACCGGCGCGGTCAACGCGGCCTTCACGTTCGTCGCGCTCGGCATGGTGGACCGCTGGGGCCGGCGCAAATTGATGCTGTTTGGTTGCGCGGGCATCGCCGCGGCACACATCCTGACGGGGCTCGCCTATGCGCTGCATCTGAAGGGCTTCGCGGTGCTGGTGTTCGTGCTGGCGGCGATCGGCTGCTATGCGATGTCGCTCGCGCCGGTCACCTGGGTGGTGATTTCGGAAATTTTCCCCAACCGCATCCGCGGCACGGCGATTTCGGTGGCGGTTTCAGCGCTGTGGATCGCGTGCTTCATTTTGACTTTCACTTTTCCGTTGCTTGAGAGCGCGATCGGCACCGGCAACACCTTCTGGCTTTACGCGGCGGTCTGCGTGGTCGGTTTCGTCTTCGTCCATTTCAAATTGCCGGAAACGAAGGGCAAATCGCTGGAACAGATCGAACGCGAATTGACGGACTGAACGGCATTCATTCCATGAACATCTCACCAGGCGGTAACGGGTCAGTTTGGTTGGTAGGGACAGCGCGCTGCGCTGTCCCCGGCGGTAAAGCCGCCGGAAGGGATGCACGAAATGCGGATCTTACCATCTCGCATGCGGGATTGCGCCCGTCCCGCATGCGGGAGGCGCGGACGGCGCAGCGCGCCGTCCCTACCAAATTAACCCTCTACCCATCAGGCAGGTGGTGCGTTGCTTTATGTTCTCTGGTGCTGCTCGCAGCGACCGTTCAGGGCGCGGAAACGGATTCAACGGGGCCGCAGGCTGAATTGATCGCGCCGGGCGTGTGGCGGCTGCATTACGGCAATCCCGAACAACTCACGCCGACCCATTTCCGCAGCGCGCCGATTGACGTGGCTGGCCTGGATAAAATGCCGTTCGACCGCCCGTTGCCGCTGGATGCGGCGACCATCTCCTTCCAGGTTTTCGAACGCGGGTGTTCGCTGCAGTGGCCGATGAAACCCGGCGAAAACATTTACGGTTTCGGCCTGCACACGGAACTTTTCAACATGGCCGGCCGCGAGGTCATGCTCAAGCCGACGGACAAGCCGGAAAACGACCTGGGCGAATCGCACGCGCCCGAGCCGTTTTACGTTTCGTCGCAGGGCTATGGTGTTTTCGTGGACACGGCGCGGTTCGCCTCGTTCTACACGGGCGACGTTTCGCCGGCCGGCAATGAGGTGGAAACCAATAGCGGAGACATCCAGACGAGCACGACGGAGCTTTATCGCGCGCGGAATCAAAAAACCAAAACGATGCTCGTGGATGTGCCGGAGTCAAAAGGCGTGGATGTCTATATTTTCGCCGGGCCGGCGATGCTGGATGCGGTGGAGCGTTACAACCTTTTTTCCGGCGGCGGCGTGCTGCCGCCGTTGTGGGGCCTGGGCGTGCACTATCGCGGTTTTGCAAAATATGGCGCGGCGGAAACGCTCAAGCTGGCTGCGCGCATCCGCGCGGCGCACATGCCGTGCGATGTCTGGGGGGTGGAACCGGGCTGGCAGTCGAAGGCGTATTCCTGTTCGTTCGTCTGGGACACGAATCATTTTCCGGACCCGGACGGTTTTCTCCAGCAGATGAAGGGGATGAACTTTCGCATGAATTTCTGGGAACACGCCTTCACGCATCCGTCCTCCCCGATCTATGAGGAACTCAAGCCGTGGTCGGGAAATTTTCAGGTGTGGAACGGGCTGGTGCCGGATTTCGGGTCGCCGGAAGCGCGGAAAATCTTTTTAAAACAACAATCCGCCTCGCTGTTTGACCGGGGGGTGGAAAGCGTGAAGCTGGATGAATGCGATTATCAGCCGGAATCGGCGACGCCGTGGTCGTTCCCGCTGGCGTCGAAATTTCCGTCCGGCCTGGATGGTGAATCGATGCACTCGCTGTTCGGCCTGCTGTACCAGCAGACCATGTGGGAGCCGTATCAGCAAACTCATCTGCGCACGTGGGGAATGGTGCGCAATTCCCACGCGCTGGGCGCTCCGCTGCCTTACGTGATTTACAGCGATACCTATGACCCGCGGCACTACGTGCGCGGCCTGGCCAATTCCGGGTTCAGCGGCCTGCTTTGGGACCCGGAAGTGCGGAGCGCTGATTCGATCGAGGATTTTTACCGCCGCCTGGAAGTCGCGCTTTTTTCGCACGACACGGTGATTGATTCGTGGTTCATCCCGAACCCGCCGTGGGACCAGGTGAACCGGAACAAAAACGTGCGCGGCGAACTGATGCCCGACCGCGAGGCGGTGGCGGCCAATGTCCGGACCCTGTTGCAACTGCGGATGAGTTTTATTCCGTATCTCTATTCCGCCTTCAACGAGTATCACACCACCGGCAAGCCGCCGATCCGTGCGCTGGTGCTGGACTGGCCGAAGGATCGGAAGACGCGCGAGATCGACGACGAATTCATGTTCGGCGATTCGGTGCTGGTGGCGCCGATTTTCGCCGATGAAACCAACCGCACGGTTTATCTGCCCGCCGGCGACTGGTTCGATTTCTGGACGCACAAAAAAATCCGCGGCGCCCAATCCATCGAGGTCGCCAACGGCACGGACCAGATTCCGCTGTTCGTGAAAGGCGGGACGTTGCTGCCGCTGGCGGACCCGGTGGAATACATCAAGCCCGACACCTGTTTTGACATCACGGTCAATGTTGTGGGTGACAAGCCGGCGGACTTCACGCTGTACGAGGACGACGGCATCACCACCGCCGGGGAACAGAATCAAATCACGCTTCACGCGGATGGCGACAATCGTTCCGCTCAACGCAACGGCGATTATCACGGGCCGGAACGGTATAAAATTTCGGGGTGGAAACAGTTTTGAGTGAGGGGCGGAATGTTTCGCGCGAAGGGGCGGAATGCAAATGTTTTGCGCGGGGGGTGTCCTGATTTAGCGAGACTCGCCTCTCGCGAGCCAGTGTGACCCTCGTGATTTTACACGTTATTTTCTTTACCAATTCCTCTGTGAATTTTGGTTGCCTACGTCGGCGGTTGCCATACGATTCAGCATCGTCATGACAATGGGAATTCCACAAAAAAGTCCAAATGGTTCGGCCTTTGATTTCGGAACACACTTTTTTGTGCTGCCGACAAGCTGCGCCAGCACATGGACCAGGGCCTTTCCTGTTTAATCCAAACTCCCGATGACGAAACACACCAAGGAGCAAGTCGCTGCGCATTGGGAATGGCCTGTCCCTAAGTCATGGGCTTGGGTTCGTATTTCCGAAGTGGCTGATGTGGTCGGTGGTGGCACTCCTTCCACGTCACGATACGAATTTTGGGAAGGAGGCGAAATTCCGTGGATCACTCCGGCGGATCTTACCGGCTATAATGAACGTGAAATCTCACGGGGCGCGCGATATATCACGCAAATCGGGCTTGATAATTCATCAGCACGCCTCCTTCCAGCGCGTTCTGTCTTGTTCAGCTCTCGTGCGCCTGTTGGTTACGTTGCGATTGCAGCGAACCCGCTCGCTACAAATCAAGGTTTCAAAAGTTTTGTGCTTAGCGAGGGGATTCTGCCTGAATATGTATATTTCTATTTGCGGCGTGCAAAAGAGGAAATCACAAAACTGGCGAGTGGAACAACATTCGTAGAAATCTCTGCAAGAGCCTGCGCTAGTATTCCGTTACCGATCGCACCTTCCGGCGAGCAAATGCGGATTGTCAAAAAACTGGAGGCATTGCTGTCGCGGGTGACTGCCGGCGAAGCTGCCGCGCGCCGTGCAATGAACCGACTCGAGCATTACCGCGCCACCGTTCTCAATGCTGCCGTGACCGGGGAACTGACCCGCGACTGGCGCAAAAAACACCAGCCGACCGAAACTGGCGCACAGCTACTAAAACGACTACTGCAAGAACGCCGCGTCCGCTGGGAAGAAGCCGAACTCAAACACCTCGCCACCATTGGTAAACCACCTAAAAACCGCAAATGGAAGGCACGCTATCACGAGCCGATACCACCCGACACAGCAAATTTGCCTAAGTTGCCGAGCGGTTGGACTTGGGCTTCACTCGACCAATTAAGTTTCGTGGTTCGCGGTGCTTCGCCCAGACCGGCAGGTGACCCCAGATATTTTGGAGGGAAAATTCCATGGATTACGGTCGGCTCTCTCACAAAGGATTCACAGCCTTACCTCACGAAAGTAAATGAAACGGTAACCGAAATCGGGAAAGAAATGAGTCGCTTCATTGAAAAGGGTACTTTGCTACTAACCAACAGTGGTGCGACTCTCGGCGTTCCAAAAATTTCACAGATAGGTGGCTGCATCAATGACGGCGTCGCCGCTCTGCTCGCCGTTGAGTTTCCACTTAAGCTATATCTTTACTATTTCCTTTCTGGCCAGACGAAAATATTGCAGAACATCAATCAAGGGGCAGCACAACCAAACCTGAATACCCGCATCATACGCGCAATCATTGTTCCCGTTCCGCCATTTGAAGAGCAACAGAATATAATTCGTGAGATTGAACGCCGCTTAGCGGGAGCTGCCAGATTGGCAAACACACTTGGCCGCCAACTGGAACAAGCGCAGGCAACACGCCAATCGCTTCTGCGCGAAGCATTCTTAGGAAAGCTTGTCCCACAAGACCCAAAAGACGAACCTGCTTCTGTCCTTCTCGAACACGTTCGTACCGATCGCGAAGCTGAAGCTAAAAAACCAAAAACCAAGGGTATGCTCAAACCTAAATTAAAGTTCAAATCAGTCGAGACATTGGAGGAGCTTGAAAAATGTGTCAACAACCTGGGCACAGGGGCAACGCCGGAGCGCCTGTTGCTTGCAGCGGGACTAGGAGAAGATGTTGAAAAGTTCTTTGACCTGTTAAAAGCTGGCCGCGACAAGGGTAGTTTGGTCGTGCCAGTTGGAAAAGGCACGGCAATCAGAAGGGTTTAATATGCGAATTGATTCACTCGAAATTAAAAGCCGGTGGAAGAATCTTGGTGATTTTCGTATCAGCTTTGATGAACACCGCGACATCGCCGTTATCATTGGCAAGAACGGTTCTGCCAAAAGCAACTTGCTTGAGGCATTTATTACAATTTTCCGGGATTTGGATCTCAAAGAGCCTTGCTCATTCTCATACGAGATCAAATACATCATCGAAGGCAGAAAAGTTGTCCTACGAGGCGACGCGGACAAACAACCGACTGCAGAAGTTGATGGAAATGCGGCGTCACTCGACCAAGTCCGCAGCGAATGGAGTCCTCGTTATCTGGTTGGATACTATTCAGGCGTCAGTGATCGTTTTGAGGAGTTATTTGCTAAACATGACCTTAAAGCGCTTGATCTGACGCTTATTCCGCCTTCAAAAACATCAACTCCGCAACGATTACAGTTGAGACGCTTCATTTACGCGCGCCCAGTACATGGCCTATTCGCGCTGCTTGCGTTCTATTTCTCAAAAGATAAAGAAGTTGACAGTTTCCTCCGCGACTTTCCTCGTATCGAAGCATTCGATTCGGCACTTTTAGTTGTGCATAAACCATCGTGGGCGAGAAAAGGGGAATCTCCGGAGGATTTCTGGGGTGCAAAAGGCCCTGTCCGCGATTTGCTAGACTGCATTCGCGCAAACTCACTTGCCCCATTTTCGCGCATGGTCAAGATGAGGCGGGATTTCTCAAAGCGGGAGACGAGGGAATTGGTTTATCTATATCTGCCGGATCTCAAATCTTTGGAGGCGATAGCCGCCAAATATGATTACGACCCTAATTCCTTGTTCCAGGCCCTCGACACAATGCGGCTAAGCGGCTTGATCGAAGATTTTCGCGTGCGAGTCCGAGTTGTCGGGGCAGCCGGTGCAATTCACACCCGCCAACTAAGTGAAGGCGAACAACAACTGTTAACCGTGTTGGGCCTCATGCGCTTCACCCGCAATGCCGGATCTCTATATCTATTGGATGAACCAGACACACACCTCAATCCATCTTGGGAAGTTGAATATCTAAACCGCCTGCGCACCATTGGTGGAATTGAGCAGAATAGCCACACCATCCTTGCAACACATGATCCCATGTTGGTGGCAGGGTTGCTCCGTGAGGAAATTCGTGTGCTGACTCGGTTAAAAGATGGTCGAATTATTGCCACCGAACCTGAAGTAAATCCGCGTGGGACAGGCGTTGCGGGTGTATTGACCAGCCCACTCTATGGTCTCGAGAGCCAGCTCGACAATTTTAGTCTTCGCGCGCTTAACCGTATTTATGAGGTCTCCTTAATGCCTCGCAGCGAAAAGCGCACGCGCCATTTGAAGAGATTAAGAAAGCTGCTCCCGGCAATTGAGACTAGAGAAACTTCTCCTGATCCTTACCGAAATATCGCCCGTGATGCGTATCAAATCGCTCAGGAACGAGTCCTCGAATCCGACCAAACGTCAGATCGAAAGAAGGCAATCATTGACCATCTTGCCGCACGATTGGTTGAAGAATCCACGCAGGAGTCACAATGATTTTTATCAATCAAAATGCGCTGCCCCTCCCACCAGCACGACGGACAGCAATGAACAACCTTTCGATGCAACTGATGGGTAAACCTGTGGCAGAACGCACCGAATTTATTAACCAGAATCGCAATGCTACATGGGCACATGCAGAAGTCCTCACAGCCTTGCGTGACATTACTGGGAACAAGTGTTGGTATTCCGAGGTCCAACTCGACGGCGCAGACCCGAATGTTGATCATTTTCGACCCAAGGGCCGGGTGCGTGAAGTGGATGCTGATCTGCTGAATACCGGGCATGAGTGTGCTGGGTATTGGTGGCTCGCGTTCGAGTTCTCAAACTATCGCTTAGCTGCAATGCATGCCAATCAGCGGCGCGTTGATACAAACACGGCAGGCGGAAAATGGGATTATTTCCCTATCCGTGGAAACCGCACTGCGGATGGAACCCCTTTAGGGGAAATCATGGAAGACTTTCTAGCCCTTGATCCTTGCTCACCAACAGACGTTCGGCTGTTATGGTTTGATCCAGATGGAAAACCCTGCGTTTCCAACTGGAAACGCAAGCCAAATGCAGGCGACGTTGAAAGGGTCAAAGCAACAATCTGGCTCTACCATCTCGATAAGCAAGAAATTCAATCCAGCCGGGCGAAATATGTAGAAGATATTCGCAAGGACTTACGAAACGCGAACACTGATTTTCGATTGTGGAATCGTGATTCAGCCAATCCAAATCTGCAAGCTAGGAATAGTTTCAACCAAAAGATTGCCGAGATCGAGATAAAGATTGCGGATGATGCCGTGTTCGCTGGTGCCAAGCGATGCGTAATTCGTGCCGCAATTTCTGAATATCCTTGGATTGAAGAATTCATTCCGAATTAAAACTGCTGAATCTGTATCACTAGAATTTAATGAGTCAAACCGCTTCAACCATCGTTCAAAAAGTCTGGAATTACGCCCATGTCATGCGCGATGATGGTTTGTCGTTCTTGGATTACACCGAGCAGATTACATATTTGCTTTTTCTTAAATTAGCTTGGGAGCAACGCGGCGCACAAGTTGATTGTGGAATTAAATCTAAATATAGTTGGGAGAAGCTCAAAACAATCCCGAACAATGCTAAGTTGGCTGAGAGATACCAACAAGCCCTTAAAAATTTGAGTAAAGAATCCGGGTTGCTAGGATTAATTTTCACGAAACCACAAAGTAAAATCAACGATCCCGCGAAGTTACGTCGTTTGATTGAAATGATTGATGGCGAAGAATGGTCAAAATTAGACTTTGATGTAAAAGGAGAGATTTATGAAGGTCTGCTTGCGCGTAACGCCGAGGATGTTCGCGGCGGTGCGGGTCAATATTTTACTTCCCGCCCCGTCATTCGTGCCATTGTGCAGGTAATGCAACCCCAACCTACAATGCGCATTGCCGACCCTGCATGTGGCACAGGCGGTTTTCTACTCGCCGCCTATGAATACATAATGAGGGAACATCCTAATCTTGATAGCAAGGCACGGAAGTTTCTCGATGAAAAAGCTATTCATGGGACGGACCTCGTTCCGCCCGTTGCGCGTCTTTGCGCAATGAATCTTTATCTGCATGGCTTGGGTGGCGGTAATAAATCGCTTGTTGAAATTGGCGACAGCCTTCTTAAAAAGCCAGATGAAGTAGATATGGTGCTTACCAATCCACCCTTCGGGAAAAAGAGCAGTTTTACGGTCATCAGTGACGATGGAAAACGAGATATAGAAAAAATTTATTACGAACGCAAAGATTTCTGGGCAACGACAAGCAATAAGCAATTAAACTTTGTGCAAAATGTTTACTCGATGCTCGCAGATAATGGCACTGCCGCTGTAGTTGTGCCGGATAATGTTTTATTCGAGGCTGGTGTCGGCGAAAAAATCCGTCGTGAACTTCTGAAATGTTGCGATGTACATACTCTGTTACGCTTACCGACCGGCATCTGGTATTCACCCGGCGTCAAAGCGAACGTGTTGTTTTTTGACAAAAAGCCTGTTGCCAAAAAGCCGTGGACCAAAGAGCTTTGGATTTATGACCTCCGCACGAATCAGAGTTTTACTCCTCGGGAACGGCCAATTACAGATAACGATTTGAAGGATTTTATTGAGGTTTACCAGGCGGCCAATCGAAGCAATCGGAAGGAGTCGGAATGTTTCAAAGGCTTTAACTATTCAGAAATTATGAAGCGGGACAAAGCCAGTTTGGACATCTTTTGGATCAAGGATGATAATTCCATAGATACCGCAAACCTTCCTAAGCCAGATGTTCTTGTGGCCGAAATCATTAAAGACCTCGAGGAAGCGCTCGGTGAATTCAATGCCGTAGAAAACGAATTGAAGCAGTCATCGGAATGATGGCAAAACTGGTCATCAATTGACCGAGCAAGGCCTGACTGCCGACGATGACGAATTCCGACGCGCCGGTGATGCCGGCGGCAGCCCGAATAATGTGTTCAAGCTGTTGCCGGTGCATGACGAAAGCGGGCTTTGACCCGCCGGACTTCAGCGGATGTGAGGAGGCTGGCGAAGGACGAGTTTTGACGCAACTACTTGGTGGGATTCACGCCGCAGTACAAAACACGTCAATTCTTTTGGATGACCTTGGTAAACCGGAAATCTATAAGCGGCGCGCGGGGACGCCCGCTCCACCAGGTGGATTTAGAGCATTTACGTTTTTTTATATTGGTCGTTCAACTGTTTCCGTCGTCCATTCAGGACGGATTCACTTTTGCCGCGAAACCAGACACTGTGTGTCTGGCTAATCTCCGGTTGTGCCTTCAGCACAAGGACATGAAGGATTCCCTGTTGCCCGTTCTGCCGTCCCTGACGGGACTGGGGGGTGGTTTTGGACCTTTTCCCACGGTTAAAACCGTGGGCTATTATCGGTTGTCCTCACGGGACAGTCCGAGCCGGACGGGCCACCGAGGTGATTGCGATTGCGGATTTCGGATTTGCCGACGAAGCCGGTCTTATCATGGTCCGGGGCGGGGCATCGCTTTCGCCTGATCACAACCCGCTTTGGGGTTGAAGACATTTTTGCGGGAGTTCCCAGGGTAGCTCGTGCCTTCCGCCTTCGCTGCGCTTCGGCGCGGCGCGCGCAACCGCCGGGCTGAATGACGTTACCCCTTTGGGGTAGTAAACAGAGTATCTTTTTTGTTGACACAGTAAACTTTGTTTGCTACAGTCAGCCGAGCAGTGAGCATTGGAAAGCACCAGCCTGGTGCCGGGTCCGAGCCGGACGGGCGATCAGGATTTCGGATTGGCGATGGCCAATTACGCCGGCGAAGCCGGTCTTAAAGGGAAAACGGTTCAGGACGACAGGGAAATTTCGAGTTGTTGCTCTTTGACATAGCCGACGTAGTCGGTCTTAACGGGAAAGGGTCACGGCCCGGGGTGGATTGTCGTGAATCGGCAATCCATCCCGCCCGGTCCGAGCCGGACGGGCGGTCATTGGAGATGGCCTGCGGAGACACTCGAAGGAGGCGAAGGCCGGGGGATGGGGGGTGAAATTACGAAACGAACCACTACTGTCCGGTTAACGTCGGTTAAAAAATAATTTATGCAGATTTCCACACAAATCCGCAGGTTTAAAGTGCGAGCCGATTTCAAATCGATCACACCTTCGGCCAGCGGTTTCACCTTTATTTTTATTGGTTGGTATCATGTTTTAGTAAAACCTTAACCGGACAGTACTGGAAACGAACCCAATTTTAGGCCGTCGGCGAGGCCGGTCTGGCCATCCGGAGCGGGTTTTAACCACAAAGGTACGGTGATACTGAGGTCCTTCCAGACGGGGTCCGAGCCGGGCACCAACCTGGTGCGGGGCAATGGGGGCGAGGCGGTGGACGCGAGGGTTTCAAGATTCAAGATTCAAGGTGCCAAAAAAGCCCGAAATCCGACCGAATCAAGGTAAATCAAACCTAATCGGGGGCGAGAACGAGGACGAGAACGAGGATGAGGGGTACTGCAAGGCCCCACCAAATCGAAGAATGAGGATGAGGATGATTCCCAGGTGGCGGATGGTATCGGAAACGGGGATGGCGACCCGCTCAAGTTTCCGGCATTTTACGTTTTTAACAACTTTTAACACATCCACGGTATTACAAAAATGCGCATCAGAGCATTTTCACAAATATTGCAGCCATTCGGTTGGTGCAAAAGAAAGGGCGGTCTTTTTGAGTTTTGGCTTCGTTTTGCCTCAGTTACAGGGTTGTTCAAACCTGCGCCTTCGCCAAAGCCTCGCCAAAACTCTTAAATCCTCGCTCCGAATGGCTACAGTATTTCTTCAAACGCTCAAAAGTTTGAAATTTGCGCTGACAAACTTCACCCGGCAAATACACTGTTCGGATAATCCAGCCCGTGATCCAGTTAATCACATAAATTAAAATCTATGGCCAGCATCGCTACATCAAATCCATCCTCCGCATCAAGTTCCGGCAACGGCGCCAATTATCGCGGGGCGTTCAGCATCATGACGTCGCTGTTTTTCCTGTGGGGATTTACCACGTCCATCAATGATATCCTGATCCCCAAATTCAAAGTGACATTTGCGTTGAGTTACAAGGTGGCGATGTTTGTTCAAGTGGCATTTTTCGGGGGGTACTTCTTAGGCTCGTTGATTTACTTCATTATCTCCGCAAGGACCGGCGATCCCATCGCCAAAATCGGATACAAGAACGGCGTGGTCACCAGTTTGTTGATCGCGGCGGCAGGTTGCGGACTATTCTGGCCGGCGGCCGACATGAGTTCGTATGGAATGTTTTTGACCGGCTTGTTCGTCATTGGCTTCGGCCTCGCATTACTCCAGATTGCCGCCAATCCTTATGTCACCATCTTGGGACCGGAAAAAACCGCGTCATCGCGTTTGAACTTGGCGCAGGCGTTCAACTCTGTCGGTACCACGACCGGTCCGCTCATCGGCGCTTATTGCATTTTAAAATACTTCGATCCCAGCGGCGACCAAGGCGCGGCGGCGGTGAAAATTCCGTTCCTGATTGTTTGCCTGATGTTTCTGGCCCTAGCGGCGGTCTTCTTTTTCATCAAGTTACCGCACGTCGGTGAAGGCAATACCGAACCTGGAGCAGGCGCCCTAAAATATCCGCACGTGGTGCTCGGTTTTATTGCGATTTTCATGTATGTGGGCGGCGAAGTATCGGTGGGTAGTGCCATTGTCAATTTCCTTGGCCAGCCGAACGTCGCCGGCATGACGCCCCTGGAGGCCAGCAAGTATGTTTCGCTGTTCTGGGGCGGCATGCTAATCGGCCGGTTCATGGGGGCGGTGGAACTGAGCGAGATGAAAACGATGAATAAACAAATTGCGCTCGTCATTATCCCGGTGATTTGCTTCTTCTTATTCTGGATGCTTCATAGCTGGGATGCTGATAAGCATGCGTTTGATTTCGCCGCCGGTTGGTTGATCGTCAAAAATTACCCGCTCATGATCGTCTTGTGCTGGGCGCTGTTTCAGGTCGGGCGCGGACTGGCAAGCCGGACCCTGTTCATCTTTTCACTTACTATTGTGGTCTTGCTGCTGACGGCGATCCTTTGCGGACACAAGGTGGCGATGTGGTGCATCGTCGGTGTGGGCCTGTTTACCTCGATCGGCTGGCCGAACATCTTTTCGCTGGCGTTGGACGGCATGGGCGTGTTGAAGAGCCAGGTGTCATCATTGTTGGTGATGGGGGTTGTCGGGGCGGCAGTGTTGCCTCCACTGCTCGGCAAGATCGCCGACACTCAAGGTCTTCAGCTGGCCTTCATCGTCCCGATGATCGCTTACGGCTATGTCGCCTTTTACGGTGCGATCGGTCATAAGATCGGGCGAAAAAATTTTCCGGCCCAGTGAGCCGGGCAGATGGCCGTGATTTCAAACCAAGCATACGGCCATCTCGTCAAAACACGGCGGTTATCCGGCTTTTGAAGGCCGGTCAAGTTGCGGTTCACCGCCGTTGCATGGGGGTGGAAATTCGTTTAATTTTCGTCATGCCGTTTCAAGGCCGAGTGTTTTTCCCGGTGCTGGTCGCGATATGCCTTATCGCGACGGGCGGCTGCTCGCCTTCGGACCAGTCGGCGGCGGATGAGGAGAAGGAATTTCACTTCGAGCAGGGCAATAACTGCTTCAACAGCATGGATTATCCCGGTGCGATCGAGGCGTTTCGGGAGGCGCTTGAGGTCAATCCGCACTCGGCCCAGGCGCATTACCGGCTGGCGCAGCTCTTCGACACCAAGCAGCCCGATCCGGCGGCGGCGATCTTTCATTACCAGGAATATCTGCGCCTCAGCCCCCACGCGGAAAACGCCGCCGTCATCCAGGAACGCATCGGGGCTTGCAAGCAGCAGCTGGCCGCCGACGTATTGACCATTCCGACCGCGCCGGCGGCGATGCGACAGATCGAGTTCCTGACGCAGACGAATAACGCGTTGAAACTGCAGATCGCCCAGTTGCAGGGGGACAAGAAAAATTTGAACGATTACATCGCCAGCCTGCAGGCCGCGGCGAAAAATAATCCAACGCCACCGCCGGGCTCACCGGGCTATATCACACCGCTGCCGGGGGATAATTATCCTCCAACACCGCCTGCGACCGGAAATCTTTCGCCACCGCCGGCTAAACTGCACACCTATGTCGTCAGACCGTCGGAGACCATGAGTGCCATTGCCCGCAAGAACGGGGTCGGCCTTTCGGCGTTGGAAGCGGCCAACCCCGGGGTGAATCCCAGAAAATTACGCGTCGGCCAGACGCTGAACCTGCCATGAATTTTTCATGACCAAACGCATCACATTCCTGGGCATCACGGCGTTCTGGGTGGTGATGAATTGCATGCTCTGGCGTGCGGAGATCTCCGGGCACGGCGATGATTTACAGGTTCCCGCCGAGCTGGTCTGGCGGAAAATCCTGACCGCGCCCGATTCCTCGTCCATGACCGTTTATCAGGATTCGCGGCGGATGGGCTATTGCGAATTGACCACGAGCGTCGAGCAGCAGATGGCGGTGCTGGAAGAGGATAAGCTGCCTCCGGAAGGCCTGGCCAGACACCCCGGCTACCAGATCCATCTGGCCGGCAACATCGCGCTGGATGACTTCACCAACCGGATCAAGTTTGAAGGGCGCGCCAGTTTTAATTCCGCGCGGAAATGGACCGAGTTCGCGGTAAAAATCTCCTCGCGCACTACCACCGTCGAAATCCATGCAGTCGCTACCAACGAAGTCGTCAGCCTCAAGGTTTTCAGCGAAAGCCTGGCATTTAACCGCGACTTTACTTTCGCCGAATTGCAGGATCCCGCCACGCTAGTCCGCACCTTAAGCGGAAATTTTGCCGAGCCGCTGCTGGGCGCCATGGAATTGCCCGACCTGGCTTTCACCTCCCCGGAGGTGGCGCAAAAAATCACCTGGGATGCCCGCCGGACGCGCGTCAAGTTCGGGACCGAATTGGTGCCGATCTACCGCCTGGAAACCACCGTGCTCGGCCGCAATTGCATTATGGATGTCAGCACGCTCGGCGAAGTCCTGCGCGTCCAGCTGCCCGGCGGTTTCACCGCCGCAATCGACGAATGGAGCCGGCCATGATCGAACTCCACCGCCTCGTAAAAAAATTCGGCGATCTTTCCGCCGTCAGTGACATCTCCCTCACCATCGCGCGGGGCGAGTTCTTCGCGATGCTCGGCCCGAACGCCGCCGGCAAAACCACGACCATGAAGCTGCTCGCCGGCCTGATGAAGCCCACTTCCGGCCATGCGCGTATCTGCGGATTCGATGTCCAGACGGACCCGCTTGAAGCCCGCAAACGGCTCGCCTATGTCCCGGATTATCCATTTCTCTACGACAAGCTGACCCCGCGGGAATTTTTTCGCTTCACCGGCGAGATGTTCCGGTTCGATGCCGCCCGCACTGAAAAAAATACCCGCGAACTGATCGAACGGTTTCATCTCGGTGAATTTGCCGACCGCGCCATCGAAGGACTGTCGCACGGCACGCGCCAGCGCGTTGCGATCGCCGCCGCCCTGCTGCATGATCCGGAAGTATTTGTGATTGATGAGCCGATGGTCGGCCTCGACCCGCAGCACGCCCGCATCGTAAAGGATGTTTTGAAGGAACGCTCGCTGGCCGGCATGACCGTGTTCGTCTCCACGCACCAGCTTGCCATCGCCGAGGAAATGGCCGACCGCATCGGCATCATCAACGACGGCAAACTCATCGCCATCGGCACACGCGAGGAATTGCGCAAGCAAAGCGGCGCCGCCGGCGCGTTGGAAGAGATTTTCCTGTCATTGACCGCCGCACCGAACGGTCATTCCTGAAAATCAGGCGGTTTCATAAGCGCACTAAATTGCGACCGTTGCGAGCCAGCCCCGGTCACCGAACCGCGACCTGAATTTTTCAGCCAGCCGATCCGCAGACGGCAGATTTTCGCAGATGGCAAAGGTCGTCGAACCGCTGCCGGACATGAGCGATACCAGCGCCCCCTGTTCGCGGAAAAAATTCTTGTAGAGCGGCAACACCGGAAATTTGTCAAATGCCGGGGCCTCCAGGGAATTGTATATGTCCGCCGCCGCCGGCAAATCGCCGGCTTGCAACCGTGATACCAGCTTTTCCGCCCGCCCGGCCGTACCGTTCCGGTCTTTCGGAAACCGCGCGAGGTTTTGATACGACCATGGCGTGGAGATGCCGAAACCGGGATGCACGAGCAGAAACGCCCGGCCCTTGAGCGCGGGAAAACTCTCCAGCGTTTTGACATTTTCGCCGCGGCCGGTCGCAAGGGCGGGTTTGCCGTAGAGAAAAAACGGCACATCCGAGCCGAGCGCGGCGGAAAGTTCGTGCAATTTTTCCAGCGGCAACGGCGAGCCGAAAAGTTCATTGAGCGCGGTAAAGGTCACCGCCGCATTGGCGCTGCCGCCCCCGATGCCGCCGGCAAGCGGCAGGTTCTTTTGGAGATGGATTCTGACACCGTCGTCAATCCCGGCGGCGGATAGAAATGCGGTCGCGGCGCGGTGGACGAGATTCTTGGCATCACACGGCAATTCGGGATTGCTACAAGTGAGCTGCAGCCCGCCGCCCGCGCGTTCAAAGGTCATCCCGTCGCAGATGTCCACCGGCTGCATGACGGTCTCCAGCTCATGAAACCCGTCGGCGCGCTTGCCGAGGATGTTCAGGATGAGATTGACCTTGCAGGGCGATTTTTTTTCGAGGCGCATGGACGGTTATTTTTAACCGCGAACGGCGGCAAACACACGAAAAGAATTTTGCATTCGGGGAATAAAAAACGCGCCAGGCTGGCCTGGCGCGTCAGGTGAAAATTTTCGTTCAGTCGGGGAACACACTGAAACGGCTGCCGGGGACGAACGGAGCGATATCGCCGCCGCTAAAACCGGTATAGGTGTCCGTGTCAAAGAGCGGGTCGGAAATCAAACCGGGCCGGTAGCTCTCAGGATACGGGGGATGCAGTTTGAAATATTTCGTCAACACCGGATGATACGGCGGGAACGGGAAGGTGATGATTTCATACACGCCAAACGCGGTGCGCTGCACCGTGCGGTCGGCGCCATGGATGACGCCGTAGGTGTAGCCTTCATCAGGTGATTCCATTACAGAATTTTGCTCGATCGAGCGGCGCATCTCGCCGAGGCGGACGATGTCCCACGAATTGCTGATACCGCGGCCAAGCTTCTGTTCCGGACCCTTCAGCCGGCGGTGAACCATGACCGCGAGGGCGGCGGCGAGGGGAAAAATCATTTTACGCATATACGTTGGTCTAGATTGGTGCAGGCAATTTACGCCGAATCGCCGTCTTGTAAAGTGCGATTATTTGGACAAATGCAGCTTCATCCACGGCCAGCCGTAATGCCATCCCGCCCACAAGGCCGCCACCGCCAGCGTGACGAACAGCAGCGCAATGATTATCTTCCGGAACGCCTTTACTTTATCCGGTTGGTCCCAATACCAGGCGACCCATACGCTGATTTCGTAGAGCACCTGCAAAACAACGGCCATCACCACCTGCGTGAAGACTTCCGGCGTGGTCAGCAACGCGCCCAGCACCAGATTGATGACAATCATGTAACGGCGCATCGCCGCCAGCTTCCGATAATCAAGGATGCCGATCTTCACCAGCAATAGCATGACAACCGGCAATTCGAAACCGAGCCCCATGCCGATCAAAAACTTTGTGACAAAGCTGAAATAAGTTTCCGCGCGCCAGTCGGGAACCTTCACCCCCATCCACAAGGCCCACCATTCGGCGAATTTAAGCGCACGTGCCAGCACGAAAAAATAGCAGAACGCCACGCCCGCCAGAAACAACCCCACCCCGATGCCCGCCGCCTGCATGACATATTTTTTCTCACGGACCTTCAGCGCCGGCAGCAAAAATTGCGCGATAAAAAAGAAAATCACCGGCGAAGCCACGAGAATACCGCC
>Ga0210388_10000705_pt1 | contig 26795 bp, 19 predicted proteins | sample IncBWC19OmetaG_FD_155485 | JGI IMG/M metagenome (GOLD analysis project Ga0210388, IMG submission 155485) | Forest soil microbial communities from Barre Woods Harvard Forest LTER site, Petersham, Massachusetts, United States - Inc-BW-C-19-O ...
TTCAGGTCAGTGCACCCCGCGAATGCGATGACGCAAGCCGCGGCGAGAGAGACCTTTAGTGTGGTTGTCAGATTCATAAAAATATTCCCCTAGGGTTAATTCATTCGTGTCGGAAAACTCCGATGTGATGCCACAGCAGGCACAGTCACGCTATCGAGGCGGCCCGCGTCGCAGCACAGTCCTACATAAAGCCAAATTCGCGCCTCGATTGCAACTGAAAATATCGAAATGTCGGTATACCAAGACGCTTTTATGCGTAGTTCATTTCTGACAAGCGTCATATCATTAAGAATGCGCCATCTAAATGCAATTTTTACCGGCTCGATTGACCGGAGAAGATTTTCAAAGCTGATGCGATAGGCGCGGTTTTTATTTGTTGGCGCGCTCAAAAAAAATCTTGCGTGAGATCTTATGCCGTTCGCAAAATTTTGAGTTTGGAAATGCTCTTCGCGAGTTGTCATTCGATGCAAGGTTGAAGACTGCCGAAGTCATATTCAGGCACGAGATGTGAATGTGGCGGGGGAGGGTGTGTGCCTCCGGATAATCGCGACGGCGGATAAGGCCGTCCGTACTGAGGCGATCAGGCTTTTTTCGGTCACGACTTGCCAAGTCTTTAAGACTGTATATAATACCAGTCACTGTCTACATATACAGGTGACGCATGTCGGACCTTACACCCCGTCAGACCCAAATCCTTCGGCTGATTCAAAACGCCATTTCAGAAAGCGGCATGCCACCCACCCGTGCGGAAATAGCCCGCACGCTCGGCTTTAAGTCGCCGAATGCGGCCGAGGAACACTTGCGCGCCTTGCAGCGCAAAGGGGTGATCGACCTGATTCCCGGTGCCTCTCGCGGCATTCAACTCAAGGATATTTTACGCGAACAATTGGGTCTGCCGCTCATCGGCCGCGTCGCTGCCGGTCGGCCGATTTTGGCTGAAGAGCACATCGAAAAGCGTTATCAAATCGATCCGCAGCTATTCCAACCGCAGCCGCATTATCTTCTGAAAGTGCAGGGCATGAGCATGAAAAATGCCGGCATCCTCGATGGCGATTTAGTTGCCGTGCATCGCACGCCCGAAGTTCGCAACCGTCAAATCGTGGTCGCGCGCTTGGAAAACGAGGTCACGGTCAAACGCTACCGGCAAGAGGGCGCGATTGTTTGGCTGATGCCTGAAAACGCTGATTTCGAACCGATTCGCGTCGATCTCAAAGAACAACCCATGATTATTGAAGGGGTGGTCGTCGGTGTGCTGCGTCGTGGTAAAGACGTGGATGCCGCGTGAATGCGGAGGCACGAAGCCGAAGCCGACGCCCGTAGGGCGCCCGCAGGGCGAGGGCCAGGATGGCCCGAGTCAAACATCGTCAATCGCGGAAATCTTGGCTGATGCGCGAGTCTGGAAGTTAAAAGACGCCTCGGCTGCCCCCGCTCGTCCGGTCTGGTCCACCGGTAAAAGCTCGCTGGATGCCCGCTTGCCAGGGGGAGGGTGGCCGACGGCGTCGCTCATCGAAGTGTTGTTGGACGATACCGGCCTCGGCGAAGTCCAACTCTTTTTGCCGGCGCTGGTGGCTTGCCAACGCAGCGCCACCTCAGGCAGCGGTGATGCGCCCTGGCTGGTATGGATTGCCCCTCCTCATGAACCCTACGCGCCTGCCTTGGCGCAGCAGGGCATCGATCTAGGGCGTTTGCTGGTGGTTCGTCCAACTACGGCCACGGAGGCTTTGTGGGCGGCTGAGCAGGCATTGAGCTCAGGTGTTTGCGCTGCCGTTTTGCTTTGGCTCAAGGGCACCGACGATCGCTGGCTGCGGCGTTTGAAGCTCGCGGCCGAAGCCGGCGGTTCGCTCGGCGTGTTGTTTCGTCCCGAGAGACATCGTTTCGAATCCTCACCCGCCAACTTGCGCATTATCATGAGCCGGGGTTCGCCGTACACGCGCGTCGATTTGCTCAAAGTGCAGGGTGGCCGCCCGGGCCCGGTAGATCTTGGTGGTCCGTGAAATTGCGCGCAGCGAAATCGCGAACGGCAGACTTATTTGCCGCCACCCCTACGCGCCGCCCGAATGTTTCGGCGCCCGTATCCTTGGCGCCGCAGGCGCTCGCGCAGCCCTCTCTTAATCGACTACGCCCAAAACAGCTGTGGTATGCCGCCGTATTTCCGGCCATGGCGCAACTGGAATCCTTCGCCGCTCCGCTACAGAAGCTCTGCCTGCACGCGCACGCTTTCACTTCTTTCGTCAGCATCGAGCCGCCCAATGCGTTATTGCTGGAGATCAAAGGCAGTGTGAAATTATTCGGCTCATTGCCACAGCTGCTCGAGGGACTGGACGATTGTTGGCGCCGGCTGGCACTGCAGGCTCACAGCGCCACCGCGCCGTCGACGCTGGCAGCGTTATGGCTGGCGCGCGCGGGCGCACGATCGCAAATCGAAGATGTCGAGCTGCTGCCGACTCATCTGGCGAAGCTGCCCATTGCTTGCACGGCTTGGGATGTCGAGCGGCTGCAAACATTGCGCGCCATGGGTGTAACGCACTTGGGCGAACTGATGCGGTTGCCGCGCGCCGGTCTCGCACGCCGATTGAGTCCCGCCCTGGTCAGGGATCTAGACATTGCGTTGGCGCGGCAGCCGGCGCCGCGCCGGGCATTCGTGCGGCGTGAGCGCTTTCGGGAGCGCTGTGATTTCGAAACGGAGATCGAGCATGTGGCCTACTTGGAAAAAGCGCTCGAGCCCTTGGTCGAGCGCTGCGCGCGATTCTTGCGCCAGCGCCAGGCCGGTATCCAGGCATTGCAGCTGAAACTGAAGCATCGGGAAGGGCCGGCAACGTGTGTGCAATTGGGCTTGGCCAGCATCACCAGCGAACGGCGCCGCTTGAGCGATGTGCTTTGCCAAAAACTGGCGCGGCTGGATCTGCGCGCGCCGGTTCGAGGCATGGAGCTCATTTCCGGTTCCTTGCGCGCTCTGTCGGCAAGTTCTCTCGATGTCTTTGCCGGATTCACGGGCGCGGGCAGCCGCGACAGCGCGCCGCAATTGGTGGAACGCTTGCGCGCGCGGTTGGGCGAGGACGCGGTGTATGGCGTTTGCCTCATCCCCGAACATAGGCCGGAAGCGGCATGGCGGCGAGTCCATGAATTGCGCTTGACCGCCGCGGCCAGGGTTGAAGAGGAAGTCATCGATCAGAAGTTGCCGCGTCCGGTGTGGTTGTTAAACGAACCGTTATCGTTGCCGAAGCCGGAACTACTGCAAGGCCCTGAACGTATCGAAAGCGGTTGGTGGGATGGCAAAGGCGTGGCGCGCGATTACTACATTGCACGCCATTCCGATGGCGTGCGGCTGTGGGTTTTTCAGGAACGCCAGTCCAAACGCTGGTATGTGCACGGCGTATTCGCTTAAAGGCTCAATGTGTACGTCGAATTGCATGCTTTGAGTAATTTTTCCTTTTTGCGCGGCGCCTCGCAGCCTGAAGAATTGGTGGCGCAGGCCGAGACCTTGAATTACGCGGGCTTGGCGCTGACCGACGAATGCTCGCTGGCAGGTGTGGTGCGCGCCCACGTCGCTGCGAAAGAGCATGGACTGCCCCTGATCATTGGCACCGAGCTCAACTGTCTCGATCAACTCAAGGTCATCGCACTGGCCACCAATCGGGCGAGCTACGGTGCGTTGAGCCGCTTGATCAGCAAAGCCCGCCGTGCCACTCGCAAAGGCTGCTACTCGCTGACGCGCACTGATCTCGAGAACGCACTTCCTGGATGTTTGATCATCTGGTTGCCGCGCGTGGACAAAGCGGGACTGCTGCGTCAAGAACAAGATGGCCGCTGGCTGCGCGAACGCTTCGCCGGAAACTTATGGATCGGCGTGGAACTCACCACCAGCGGCCACGATGCGCGGCGTTTGGAATCGCTGCAAACCCTGGGCCAAACGCTGCAACTGCCCTGCGTGGCGGCGGGCGATGTACATATGCACCGGCGCAGCCGCCGCGCCTTGCAGGATGTGCTGACGGCGATTCGCTTAAGAGTGCCCTTGCATGCCGCAGGCTACGCCTTGTATCCCAATGGCGAGCGCTGCTTGCGCCCCCTGCAGCGTCTGCGCGAACTGTACCCCGCACCGTTGTTGGCGCAAACGTTGGCGATCGCAGAGCGCTGCGCTTTCAAACTCGATGAGCTGCGTTACGAATATCCGGAAGAGATCGTGCCTCCGGGAGAAACACCCGCGAGTCATTTGCGCGCGCTGACCCTACGGGGCTGCGCCTATCGGTGGCCGGCAGGGCCGCCTGCGGCCGTGCGCGAGAGCATCGAGCATGAATTGCGCTTGATCGCCGAGCTTCAATTCGAACCGTTTTTTCTGACCGTGCACGACGTGGTCGAATACGCACGCTCGCAAAACATTCTCTGCCAGGGACGAGGCTCCGCGGCCAACTCGACGGTCTGCTACTGCCTGCGCATCACGGAAGTGGACCCTTCGCGCATGTCCATGTTGTTCGAACGTTTCATCTCCAAAGAGCGCAACGAACCGCCCGATATCGACGTGGATTTCGAGCACGAGCGGCGCGAAGAAGTCATCCAGTACATTTACGGAAAATATGGACGCGAACGGGCGGCACTGGCCGCCACGGTGATTTGCTATCGGCCGCGCAGCGCGTTGCGCGACGTCGGCAAAGCCTTAGGTTTGGATCTGGCGCAAGTCGACCGGCTTGCCCGCGGCATGCAATGGTGGGATGGCCAGCGCATCGATCCGGAACGCATTCGTGCATCGGGATTCGATCCTGAAGATCCGGTGATTGCGCGGCTCATTGCGCTCACGGCGGAAATTTTAGGCTTCCCCCGCCATCTGTCGCAGCACGTGGGCGGCTTCGTCATCGCCCGCGGTCGACTCGATGAACTCGTGCCCATCGAAAATGCGACGATGCCTGATCGCACCGTGATCCAGTGGGACAAGGACGATCTCGATGCATTGGGCCTCTTGAAGGTGGATGTGCTGGCCCTGGGGATGCTGACCGCGATACGGCGCGCGTTTGACCTGGTCAATGAGTTTGGCGGCTCATCCGCTGCGCCAAGCAAACTCGAAGTGGCAAGCGTGCCGAGCGAGGATAGCGCGGTATACGACATGATTTGCCGCGCCGACACCACCGGCGTGTTTCAAATCGAATCGCGGGCGCAAATGTCCATGTTGCCTCGGCTGAGGCCGCGAAATTTCTACGATCTGGTGATTGAAGTGGCCATCGTGCGTCCCGGGCCCATTCAAGGCGAGATGGTGCACCCGTATTTGCGCCGCCGCAGCGGGGAAGAGCCGGTGAGCTATCCCAGCAAAGAGGTCGAGGCGGTGCTCAAGCGCACCTTGGGCGTACCGATCTTTCAAGAGCAAGTCATGCAGCTCGCGATTGTCGCGGCCGGTTTCTCACCGGGCGAGGCCGATAGGCTGCGCCGCGCCATGGCCGCTTGGAAGCGCAAGGGCGGATTGGAGCCTTTCCAAAAGCAACTGATCGACGGCATGCGCGAGCGCGGCTATGAGGATAGTTTTGCGCAGCAAATCTTCAAGCAGATTCTGGGGTTTGGCGAATATGGCTTTCCTGAATGTGTGGTTGGCGAGACACGGGTGGTCGATGCCGATTCCGGAAAATGGTTGACCATCGATGAAATTGTCAGTGGGCGCACGCACCTGAATAACACGCTGGCATGCGATGAGGACCTGCGTTTGCGCAAGCGTAAGGTTTTGCGCGTTATTCGAAGCGGCGTGAAACCCGTGTGGCGCCTACGCAGCGCTCTCGGACACGAAATCATGGCGACTGCCGAACATCCCTTCATGACCATGGGTGGATGGCGCCAGCTGGGCAAGCTAAAAGTTGGCGATCATGTGGCGACGGCGCACGCGGAAGCTTTGGGGTCACGCGACCTTGCGCGCCTCGCTCGCTCCGATCTTTATTGGGACCGGATTGTGGAGATCGAGCGGGTCGGCGAAAGGGAAACCTATGACTTGCAAATCGAGGGGGATCACAATTTTTTGGCCAATCATTTTGTCGTTCACAATTCTCATTCGGCCAGCTTCGCCTTGCTGGTCTACACCTCCGCCTGGCTGAAGCACTACGAGCCGGCGGCATTTTGCGCAGCGCTCATCAACAGCCAGCCGATGGGATTCTATGCGCCGGCGCAATTGGTGCGCGATACGCGCGCTCACGGGGTGGAAGTGCGTGCCGTGGACGCGATGATCAGCGCGTCGGATTGCACGCTGGAACGCCGTGAGGATGGCCGCCCCGCGTTGCGCTTGGGCTTGCGCCTGGTGAAGCATCTTTCGCAAGAGGGCGCCGCACGGCTTCTGGCCGCACGGGCCGTGCGCCCCTTCGACAGTATTGCGGATATGGCCGAGCGCGCCGCTCTCGATCGACGCGATCTTGAAGCACTGGCCGCTGCGGATGCGTTGGCGCACTTAAGTGGGCATCGGCATCGAGCGGTATGGCAGGTCACGGGCGTGGAGCGCGCGCTGCCTCTGCTGCCGGCGGCAACGGCGGTCGATGAAGGCATTCCGCTGCTGCGCGCACCGCGCGAGGGTCAGGATATCGTCGCCGACTACGGCAGTACGGGACTGACGCTGCGCCGTCATCCCCTGGCGCTGTTGCGCGACAAGCTGCAGCGCCGCGGCATTGTGCCCACGCAGGAGTTGTGGGAGCGACCCAACGGCAAAATGGTGATCACCGCGGGGCTTGTCATCACGCGTCAGCGGCCTGGAAGTGCGGGCGGCGTGACGTTTGTCACGATGGAAGATGAAACCGGCTACGTGAATCTGATTGTCTGGAATCGTGTCGCTATCGAGCAGCGTGCAGCCTTGCTGGAATCGCGTCTGCTCGAGGTGCATGGCAAATTACAGCGTGAAGGCGACGTACAGCATGTCATTGCGCAGCGCCTCATTAATTTATCCTCCATGCTCGGCGACCTGGTGGTGGCATCGCGCAACTTCCATTGAGCCGGCTCTATTCTGTCATCCCTACACATCCAGCCCGATCGAGCGCATCAACTCAATGCCGTTGCTCTTGGTGACGATGCCGGGCCGCAATTTGAAATCGAACTTGAGCCTGCCGTCCACCAGTTCATCCTGGAAGTGGACATTCTCGATGGCGCCGGGTTCGAGTCCGTCGATTTCCGTCAGCGCGAGATCATGCGTGCTGATCAATCCGATCGAGCCCCGGTGGACCAGCGCGCGAATGAGTCCCTGCGCGCCGACGCGTCGATCCGCTGAATTCGTACCCTGCAATAATTCGTCCAGTAAGAAGAGCAGCGGCAAAGGCGTGGGTTCGAACAGCCGTCGCAGGCGCGTGATTTCGGCGTAAAACCGCGAGCTTCCCTCATGCAGCGAATCGTTGATGCGGATGCTGGCGCCGATCTGCAAGGGCGTCAGCTGCAGTGTGGTCGCGCGCACGGGCGCCCCCGCCATCGCCAGCACGGTATTGATACCGATCGTGCGCAACAGCGTGCTTTTGCCCGACATGTTCGAGCCGCTCACCAGCAACACGCGAGTCTTGTCCGCGATCGCAACGTCATTGCAAACGCGTACTGCGGCGGGTATCAACGGATGGCCCAGTCCCGTCGCCTTGAACGTCGGCGCCCCGTCGAGGAATTCTGGAAAGGGATCCGCAACCTGCTCATATGAGTACTGGGCGAGAGACAGCAGGGCCTCAAACTCGCCGAGCACTTCGAGCCATGAATGAATGACCGCGCCGTGAATGCCGCGCCAGCGCTCGGCAGCGAGCGCGGTCTGCAGCGGGTACATCAGGAGCAACATGAACGGCGCCAGAATCGGGTTGCGGCGCGCCTCCACGAAATTGACGATGGTGGCCAGTTTGGAGAGGGCGGCCGAGGCGTTCAGGCGGTGGGATGACAGCTTTCGTTGCAGGTCCACCAATGGCGGTGCCTCAAAGCGCTGCGCTTCAACCAGTTTGAGCAGGACCGACAGTCCCTTCAAGTCGTCGAACGCACCTTCGACCGTCGTGATGGCCTCGTGTATGGGCTTCCTCAAGAAATAACCGATCGCGGCCTCAATGAGGATGATCGCAAGAACAGGAAACAACAGGCCCCAAACGGCCCAAATGGCGATGGTGCCGACCGCGATCCCGGCGAGCAGCGGCGCCATCCAGCGTATCCACCCGCTTTCGAGGCGATTCGGCGCCCGCGCCCACGCATCCAGCGCCTCGGGATGCAAGTCGATCTTCAAGGATTCGCCATCGATCGCCATGGACTCCCGGAAGTCGAAGCGGGCACGCAGGTCGACGATGCTCGCTTGGCGAGCGCGTATGACGCTCAAGGTCGCCGGGGCGAGCAGCCATTGCGCCAGGAGGCTTTCTCCCAGCTGGGTTCGTGCCGCACAGAGCAGTTCGTACAGACTGTCCGTGCCGAACAAATCCAGATCGTCCCCGTAAATGTGGTGCGGGACATCGAAGCGTGCGCCGCTCGTGCCTTTGCCGCTCCATTGATCGTTGAGCCGATCAAGACCTGCTTGATAGAAATCCGCCGCTCGCCGTGCCTGGGCGCGTCGATTGCGGACTCGTTGGTGATAAACCAGCAGGGCGGCGAATCCGAGAACAGGCACCAGCAGCCACCAGGCGGAAAGCCGGACAGGACCGAGGCACAGCCACGCAACGATCAAAAATAAGGCGCCAATACCGAGACGCACGCTCTCTATGCGTGCATTGAGTGAATCGAGTCGCTCGACACGCGCATTGCGATCTGCCAGACGCGTTGAATATTGTTCTCTCGGCGACACAAAAAAGATTGTGGCACATTTCCCGCCGAGAATTGTCGCAAGCGGCCGAGCCTAGCGGCTCACTGGCGGGTTTTCTTTTTCTTCCGTGCGCCTTTGCCGGTTTCGCCCGTGTCGTCGGTATCGCCCATCTCTGAGTCCTCGGGTTCCGCGCCCCCGATTTCGTAGTCATCGAAATCGCTCATGAGCTCCGCGGTGCGGCGTTCTTCCATGACACGCTCCAGGCGCCGCCAAGCGGGCTCGGCTCCCTTGGGGGCGCGGCGCCGCTGCGAATCGACGTCACGCATGATGTGATCCACGTCGACATCATCGCCGCCGGGCGCCGCGTCTTCGGCGTCCTCTTCCTCGAACTCTTCGGATTCGGGTTTCTCACTTGACACGCGCGCGTTATAAACGGAAACGCGGTTCCCGTGCAATACCCCGGCGCACAGATAGTTATTTGACTAGATCGTTGAGTTGGAATATTGGCAACAGGAGCGCAATTACGATGAACATGACGATGCCGCCCATGAATACCACCATGAGCGGCCCCAACAGGTTGGTCATGTTGGACAGCAAGCCGTCCATTTCACGTTCTTGGTTGGTGGCGGCTCGCTCGAGCATTTTTTCCAGCTCGCCGCTGCTCTCGCCGCTGCTGATCAGGTGAATCATCATCGGCGGGAACAGCTTACGGGCGGCCAGAGACCTACCGATGGGCGCGCCTTCACGAACCCGCAGAGCCGCCTCTTCCACCGCGCGTTTCATCGGCAGGTTGGTCACCACTTCAGCGGAAATGCGCAGCGCCTCGAGCACCGGTACCGCGCTGGCGGTCAAAATGCTGAAAGTGCGGGAAAATCTGCCGGTATTGAGGCCGCGAATCAACCGCCCGGCCACCGGCAGCCGCAGCAGAAACCGATCGAACCGCAGGCGCGCCTCTGGATTCTTGAGCCAGCGCAGAAACCCCCAAACCGCGGCGCCGATGACGATGAGCGCATAAACCCAATAGTGGCGAATCAAATCGCTCATACCGATGAGGATTTTGGTCGCCATCGGCAATTCCTGATTACTCGACTGAAATACCGCGACCACCTGAGGAACGACGTACGCCAGCAAGAAGGACACGATGCCGCAGGAGAGCACCAACAAAACAATGGGATAGACCAGCGCATTACTGACTTGCTGGCCCATGACTTGGCGTGATTCGGTGTAATCCGACAGCCGCTCCAAGACCTGATCCAGCTTGCCGGACTGCTCGCCCGCGGAAACCGTGGCGCGGTAAATCTCCGGAAAGGCCTGAGGAAAATCCCTCAATCCGTCGGCCAGGGGGTGGCCTTCGACGACCTTGCTGCGCACGCCGAGCACAATGCGCTGAACGCGGGGCTTCTCGGTTTGCTCGGCGACGGCCTGCAAGGTTTCCTCTAGGGGCAGTCCGGAGCGCAGCAGAGTGGCCAATTGACGGGTCAGCAGGGCCAGATCCAAGCTGGACAGGCCGCGCCGCAGGAAGCGGCGGCGCCGGCTTTGCTTCAGTTCCTGCGCGGCCGTCTCTTGAATGTCCATCGGCAGCAATTGCTTCTCGCGCAACAGCTGTCTGACGTGCTTGGGGGTGTCGCCTTCGATGAGGCCTTTGCGTTCGCGGCCTTGGGCGTCCAGTGCCGTATATTCGAATGCACCCATCAGGAGCTTTTGACCATCGCCTAATCCTCGCGCGTGACGCGCAGGACTTCTTCGAGGGTCGTTTCGCCTATCATCACCTTGCGGCGGCCGTCGTCACGGATGCCGGGGCTCGCGGAGCGTGCATAGCGTTCAAGTTCCTGTTCGGACGAGCCGTCATGAATCATCGTGCGCATATGATCGTCGACGGCGATGAGTTCGTAGATTCCGGTGCGCCCGCGATAGCCGTTGCCAGGGTCGCTGCTGGGCCGGTACAGCTCGACAGGAGCGCCGTTCGGATCGAGATTCAGAAGGCGGCGCTCATACTCGCCCGCCATGAATTTTTCGCGATTTGACGGGTTCAGTACCCGCACCAGACGCTGCGCCATGACGCCGATCAAGCTCGAGGAGAGCAGGAACGGCTCGATACCCATGTCCCGCAGGCGCGTGACGGCGCCGACGGCTGTATTGGTGTGCAAGGTTGACAGCACCAAGTGTCCGGTCAAGCTGGCCTGCACCGCGATTTGCGCGGTTTCCAGGTCGCGGATCTCGCCGACCATCACCACGTCAGGGTCTTGGCGCAAAATTGCCCGCAAGCCCCGCGCAAAGGTCATTTCGACCTTGGTGTTCACCTGGGTTTGGCCGATGCCGTCGATGTAGTACTCGATGGGGTCCTCGACCGTCATGATGTTGCGCGTGTTGTCGTTGATGCGCTCGAGGCTGGCGTACAAGGTCGTGGTTTTGCCGGAACCGGTAGGGCCGGTCACCAAAATAATGCCGTGCGGCTTGTGGATGATTTCATCCATCGTATCCTGGGTGCGTGGGTCCATCCCGAGCGAGGTCAGCTCGATTCTGCCGGCCTGCTTGTCGAGCAAGCGCAGCACCACGCGTTCGCCGTGACCGGAGGGCAGGGTCGAGACGCGTACGTCCACTGCGCGCCCGGCGATGCGCAGCGAAATGCGGCCGTCTTGCGGCAGCCGACGCTCGGCGATGTCGAGCTTCGACATGACTTTGATGCGCGACACGACCAGCGGCGCCACGGCGCGCTTGGTTTGCAGCACCTCGCGCAGCACGCCATCCACGCGGAAGCGAATGACGAGCCGGTTCTCGTAGGGCTCGATGTGAATGTCCGAGGCGTTTTCTTTCACGGCCTGCGTCAACAGTGCGTTGATCAAGCGGATGATGGGCGCTTCGTCATCGCTTTCGAGCAAGTCGGAGGATTCGGGAATGTCCTCGGCCAGATGGGCCAGGTCGGTGTTGTCATCCAAGCCTTCGAGCATTTGCATCGCGGCGCCCGAGCCCGCCTCGTAGGCAGTGCGCAGCATGGAATCGAACGTCTCGACCGGGACGCGCAGCAGCTTCAAGGGAACGCCGACGAAGCGGCGCACCTCCGCCAAGCTCTGCGGCGTCACGCCGGGCCGGCAAACCGTGTCGGCCACCCCATCGGCAATGCCCCGCACCAAGACACCGTGGCGCTTGGCAAACGGAAACGACAGTTTGCGCGGCTGTTCGGGGTCTTGAAGTTCCGCGTTCATGGTGGCGGCGGAGTGGACGGCGGCGTGCTGGGCGGCGGCGTGGCCGGCACCTGCGACCCCTCCGGCACGGTGAACGGTGTCGGCGGATTGGGCGTCGCCCCTTGAGGGTTCGTCTCCGACGGCGGCGGCGCCGCGGGGAGCGCAATCCCGGTGGGAATCGCGGGCACAGCGGGTTGTTTCTGGCCGGGCAACAGCGTGATATGACCGCCGTTGAGGGTCTGTTGACTGCGCCGCATCTCATTGTAGGCGGCTTCGCTGGCGCTCTCCGTGGAGTCCGCATCGCGCATGATTCGGGGACGAATGAAGACCACCAGGTTCTTCTTCATCCGCGATCCGCTGCGCGACTTGAATAGATTGCCGATGATCGGAATGGCGCCCAGACCCGGCACGCGATCCTCGCTCTCCGTCACCGTATCCGACATCAGTCCGCCCAGGACGATGATGCCGCCGTCTTCAATCAGCACGGTGGTCTTGATCGAGCGCTTGTTGGTGGAGATGTCGGCCGAGTCGGTCAATTTCGCGCCCGGAGAGGAGTCTTCCTGCTCGATCTTCAATTGAACCGAATTGCCCTCGTTGATATGCGGCGTGACCTTCAAAATCGTTCCAACCTCTTCGCGCTGAATGGTTTGGAACGGGCTCGATGTACCCGCGACGCTCTGCGTGGTATTCGAGAAGGATCCCGTGATGAGCGGAATCTCTTGCGTGACCTTCACTTCAGCCTCTTCATTGTTCATCGTGATCAACGAGGGCGTCGAGATGATATTGCTGCTGCCGTCGCTGCGCAGCGCCTGGATCAGGGCGGCAAAGCTCACGCCGCTGTTCACCACCCGGCCGATCGCCACCGTGGCGCCCGTGCCGAAGGTCGAACTGCTGATGGTGGGCGTTCCCACGACTCCAGGGACGGTGGTCGCGGTCGTGGTGGTCGTCTCGGTGCCCTGGGAGAAGCCCAACGCGGCCGCGGCCAGATCGACGATGCTGGTGCCGGTGCCGGGCAGGTTGATGACGCCCGCGGGTACGGTGCTGTTTCCTTGTCCGAAGAGCAACCACTGCACGCCAAGATTCGAACTCTTGTTCACATCCACTTCGACGATGATGGCTTCCACCTGAACTTGCGCGCGCCGGATGTCGAGCTTGTCGATCACGCCCATGAGGGATTTCATGATCTTGGGGGGCGCCGTAATGATCAGCGCGTTGGTGGCGACATCTGCCCAAATCGTGACGCTGGCATCGACATTAGCCCCGCCGCCGCCGCCACCCCCGGCCGCCGGATTTCCGGTCGGCGGGCCGCCTTGCGCTTTAGCAGAAGCGGTGGCTTGACCTTTCAGCTTGTCGGCGATCTTTTCGGCGTCCGCGTAGCGCAAATAGCGCACCTGGACGTCGCCGCCCGTCGAGGTTGGGGTATCCATGTTGAGGATCAGGGCCTTGAGCCTGAGGCGCGCGGATCGCTCGCCAGTCAACAGGACGCTGTTGGTGCGATCGTCGGCCACGATCTTTGCCAGGGCGCCGCCTTCGGTACCGGCGCCGGAATTGAGCGAATTGACGGTTCGCACCACATCGGCGGCGCCGGCATTGTGCAGGGCGATGACCTCAATGGGTTCATCGCCGGCCTCGTCCATGCGCTCAATGATGTGCACGACACGGCTCACATTGCTGGCTCGATCCGAAATGATCAGCATGTTGCCGCCCGGGTAGGCAGCAAGATGGCCATAGGTCGGAACCAGGGGACGCAACATCGGCACGAGTTGAGCGGCGCTGACATTCTTCAAGGTCACGATTTGCGTCACGATCTCGTCCGATGAGGAGCTGACACTATTGGGCAGGTCATTGGCCGGCAATTGCCGCAAATCAGTATTGGGAACGATCTTGATGACCTTGCCGGCCGGCACCGCAACATAGCCGTAGACCTGCAGGACTGCCAAGAAGGCTTCGTAGAAAGCCGCCGCCGACATGGGTGTCGAGGACACCATGGTGACCTTGGCATTGACGCGCGGATCAACAATGAAGTTCTTGCCGGTCACTTCGCCGACGGCTTGGATGATTTGGCCCAAGTCCGCATCTTTGTAGTTGGGCGTGATGGTCGCGCCTTCCTGGGGCTTCGGCGGCGGAGCGGCTTGCGTTGCCGATATGATCAGACAGGCAAGCACCAGCGTCGCGGCGAATCTGCGTTTCGAAAGAAATTCGGTCGGCTTGAGGTGCATGGCTGCTCGCATTGAACCGCTTCGACCGCGCTCGGCGCTATTCGTTTGAATTTTCATTGGGAGTATTTGGCGGCGTGTTGGGCGGCGGCGTTGCGCCGTTGGGCGCTGTGCCGTTGGGTGCAGGGGCGGCATTCGAGTCGCCCTCGAGTTCCTTGGTTGCCTGAGCAGCTACTTGCGCGATGTTCAAGGTAATGTCCTGCCTCTGGCCACCGCGTTCGATGGTAACGGTGACGTGGTCGGAAGTCTGGATGGTGTTGAAGACATCCTGACTACGCTGTGGGTCATCCAGGGGCGTGCCGTTGATGGCGGTGACCAAGTCTCCGGCCTTTAGACCCAACTTGCTAAATATCGCGCGATTTCGCCCGGGATAAGCACGAAAGCCTCTCAGTTTGCCCGCCGCGTTGTCGTATGAGGCCACGGTGCGCATGACTTGATCGAGGATATTGGGGTCTTGCTGCACCATTTTCCGAATGTTGTCGACCGCAGCCACGGTACGCGGGTCGCCGCCCGGCGTTCGGCGGGCAACGGCCGCCCGACTAGGCGGCAATTGACGCGGCAACAGCAGCGTCTCCAGGGCGCCGCCCCGATCCAGAATGACGTGTTCCAGATAGACCGAATGCAAGGAGGCGCCGCCGATCCGATCGCCGACCGAATACACCTTCGAGGGGGCTCCGCCGTCGCTGATGATGGCGACCCCGTGCTTTGGATCCTGGGTTGCGATGGTTCCGGCCAACAACAGGTTGGCCGAGCTCTGCGGCGCATTCCCCTCATCCTGCGTGGCGGCGGGCGGAACGCCGAACAGATGCGCCGATACGACGGTTTGAATGTCCGCGCCGGAATGTTTCACGGGCGGTATTAGCGGTGCGAGAACGGGCTGGGGTGACTTGACCGGCTTGGATAGGTACGGATAGCCGATTAGCAGCAGCTGCAGCAAAATCAACGCGCCGAACACGAACGACACGAATTTGGGCCCATTGGCTTGCAGCCGGGACATCCAATCGTTGGTGTGGGTATCTAGCATCGGCGGCAATCATACGGGCTCTGCGCTTGGACCCTCAAGCATTTGTTTTTACTTGTTAAAGTAAAGTGACAGTGATTGGCGACAGTTGCTGGCATTAAGGTGTATGAAGGCATTTGCATTGATCCCAGTTACCAGGTTTTCGTCCTGTATCTTGTAAACGGTCCAATCGCGCCCTATAAACTGATTACTCATGAGTGATATTGAACGCGGACGGGACGGAACGAGCCTAATCGTCGAGGAAGCGGCGCCGAAGCTCAAGAGACCGCCTCTCTATCAAGTAGTTCTAATAAATGACGACTACACTCCCATGGAGTTCGTGGTCGACATCCTGCAGCGGTTCTTCGCGATGGACCGGACCAAAGCGACTCGGGTTATGCTGGAGGTGCATACCAAAGGCAAAGGGGTGTGCGGAGTCTTCACTTATGAAATCGCCGAGACCAAGGTGGCCCAGGTAATCGCGTACGCGCGACAACATCAGCATCCGCTGATGGCAACGCTAGAAGAGGCGTAATGTGCTAAGTCAAGAATTGGAATTTTGTTTGAACGATGCGTTTGCCGGCGCGCGCGAGGCGCGGCATGAATTCATGACCGTCGAGCATCTGCTGCTCGCGATCGTGGATACGCCCAAAGTGCGGGAGATCTTGAAGTCTTGCGGTGCCGATACCGCCAAGCTCAAGACCGAACTGAAACAGTTTATCGACCAAACCACGCCGCGCGTGCCTGCGGGCGAGGACCGGGACGTGCAGCCCACGTTGGGGTTTCAACGGGTTCTGCAACGCGCCGTGTTTCACGTGCAATCGAGCGGCAAGAAAGAAGTCACCGTGGCCAATGTGCTGGTGGCGATCTTCAGTGAAAAACAATCGCATGCGGCCTACTTGCTGAGCATGCAGGACGTGTCGCGCCTCGATGTCGTCAATTTCATCGCGCACGGCCTGTCCAAGGCCGGGGGCGAGGAGCGCAGCGAACGGGATGATGGCGCGGCCTCCCCCGACGCCGAGCGCGAAGGGGATGGCGGCGGCAATGCCTTGGAGAAATATGCGACGAATCTGAATGAGTCGGCGCGCAAGGGCAAGATCGATCCTCTGATCGGACGCAAGCTCGAGGTCGAGCGCACCATAGAGATTCTGTGCCGCCGGCGTAAAAATAATCCGCTGTACGTGGGCGAGGCCGGTGTCGGCAAGACGGCGATCGCGGAAGGCTTGGCTCGCATGATCGTCGAGAACCAGGTGCCCGACGTGCTGCTCGATGCCACGATTTACTCGCTCGACATGGGTTCGCTCGTCGCCGGCACCAAGTACCGCGGCGATTTCGAGAAGCGTTTGAAAGCGGTGCTGGCTGAAGTGAAGAAGCAGCCCGGCGCGATTCTCTTCATCGATGAAATCCACACGGTCATCGGCGCCGGTGCGGCGTCCGGCGGCGTGATGGATGCCTCGAATTTAATCAAACCGGCTCTCAATAATGGCGAATTGCGCTGCATCGGCTCGACCACGTACAACGAGTACCGCGGGATATTCGAGAAGGATCATGCTCTGGCGCGGCGTTTCCAGAAGATCGACATCACGGAGCCCTCTGTGCAGGACACGGTCGACATTCTGCGCGGCTTGAAGTCCCGCTACGAAGAGCATCACGGCATCAAGTACGAGGACGACGCGCTGCGTGCCGCCGCGGAGTTGGCTGCGCGGCACATCAATGACCGGCATATGCCCGATAAAGCGATCGACGTCGTGGATGAGGCGGGCGCGAACCTGCGGCTGCAGCCGGTCGAGAAGCGCGCGCAGTCCGTCACCGTGACGCAAATCGAAAATGTCGTTGCACGCATCGCGCGCATTCCGCCAAAAAATGTATCGATGTCGGATCGCGACGTATTGAAGAACCTGGAACGCAACTTGAAGTTGACGATTTTCGGCCAGGACCGGGCGATCGAGGCGTTGGCGGCCGCCATCAAAATGTCGCGCTCCGGGCTGGGCGATCACCGCAAGCCCGTGGGTTCCTTCCTGTTCTCCGGCCCGACCGGTGTCGGCAAGACCGAGGTGACGCGCCAGCTGGCCATTGCCATGGGCGTGGAATTCGTGCGCTTCGACATGTCGGAATATATGGAGCGCCACACGGTCTCGCGCCTCATCGGTGCGCCGCCGGGTTACGTGGGATTCGACCAGGGCGGGTTGCTCACCGAAGCCATCGCCAAGCATCCGCATTGCGTGCTGTTGCTCGATGAAATCGAGAAGGCGCATCCGGATGTCTTCAATCTGCTGCTGCAAGTCATGGATCATGGCACGCTGACGGACAACAACGGCCGCAAGGCGGATTTCCGTCACGTCATTATCATCATGACCACCAACGCGGGAGCCTTCGAGATGAGCCGCCCGAGTATTGGGTTCACCCAGTCGGACACGGGTGCGGACGGCATGGAAGCGATCCGCCGCTTGTTTTCCCCGGAGTTTCGCAACCGTCTGGATTCCGTCATTCAATTCGGCAGTCTGGATCAGGACACCATCGAGCGGGTGGTCGACAAAATCCTGGTCGAGGCCGAGGCGCAGCTGGAGCAAAAGGGCGTTTCGATTTCCATCGACGAGCCCGCACGGCGTTGGATCGCCAAACGCGGTTACGATCCCAAGATGGGCGCCCGTCCGATGGCGCGCATCATTCAGGAGTTCATCAAGCGCCCGCTGGCCGAGGAGCTGTTATTCGGCAAGCTCGTGAACGGCGGTCATGTCGAAGTGACCGTGAGCGAGGATGGCGAGAAGCTCAAACTCATCACACGCGGCGCCGACCAGCCCGCGCTGCTGTCGCACGAGGGCAGTAAAGACGGGGTCGCGACTTAGTTAGGCGCTGCGCGCCAGTGGCTAGGCGCTGCGCGCCAGTGGCTAGGCGCTGCGCGCCAGTGGCTAGGCGCTGCGCGCCACCTCTAACGGGGTCGATGCGACCCCGCCCTTTATGAGGTTTATGAGAGAGCCGGGGCTTGGCGGCTTATCGGCCGCGGTAGACGATGCGGCCTTTGGTGAGGTCGTACGGCGTCATTTCGACCGTGACCTGATCGCCGGTGAGAATGCGGATGTAGTTTTTGCGCATCTTGCCTGAGATATGTGCGGTAACCACATGGCCAGTCTTGAGTTTGACTCGAAATGTCGTATTGGGCAGAGTCTCGACGACTTCGCCTTCGAATTGAATGGCCTCTTCTTTTGACATGCGTCCTTGTGGTATGCGTGAAACCGCGCGCATTGTGCATAAAGCACCTGGTTAATGCAATTTACCCGGTTGTAGCGACCCACTTAAGGGCGGGCTCGCGCTTCGCGTACTGACGCAGCAACGCTACGAACAGGCTGCGCGAGACCTCGCGGGCGCCCAGGCCCGCCAAGTGCGTACTGGCCACCTGGCAGTCGATTACTTTGATGTCGCGTGCGCAACACTCCTCGACAAGCCGCGCCAACGCCACCTTTGAGGCATCGCGTTCCAGACTGAACATCGATTCGCCGAAGAAAACCTGTCCCAGTTGGATTCCGTACAGGCCTCCGACCAGCTGAGCATCGCGATAGGTCTCGACGGAATGTCCGAATCCCAGCTCGTGCAGCTGGTCGTAGGAGTCGATCATTTCCGTATTCAGCCACGTATCAGGACCTGAGCGGCGGGGGGCGGCACAGCAGCGGATTGTGGCGCCGAAGGCATGATCGAGGCGCGTGCTGAAAGGACCGTGCCTCAAGGTCTTCCTCAAGCTGCGCGAGCATTTGAATTCACCTGGAAACAGCACCATGCGCGGATCGGGAGACCACCAGAGGATCGGTTGTTGTGCGGAATACCAAGGAAACACGCCGCGTTCGTAGGCCGCGAGGAGGCGTGTGGGGCGCAGGTCCCCGCCCGCCGCGAGCAGCCCCGGCGGTTCGCGCAGCGCTTGATCCAAGGGCGGGAACCAGTTCGGATCCGCCTGTTCACCGAGCCATACCAGCCGGCTCAGAGCCGCAGCTCCTCATCCGGCGCCCGGTGATACGGCACGTGGCTCTGGACCGCGGCGGCGTAATGGTCGACTCCGCGCGCCTCGCGTTGGGCGTAATCCCGGATGGCGGCGGCAAATCGAGCGTCGGCGATGTAGTGCGCGGAGTGCGTCAAAGCCGGAACGAAGCCGCGCGGCACCTTGTGCTCGCCCTGAGTCCCGGGTTCGAAGCGCTGTAGCTGCTTCTCGATGCAATATTCGATGCCCTGGTAGTAGCAGGCCTCGAAATGCAGGCTATGAAAATTGCCGCCGGCGCCCCAATAGCGGCCGTACAACGCTTCGCCGCCGACGAAGAAGATGGCAACGGCAATGGGCTCAGTGCCCATCCGCGCCACTTTAAGCATCAGTTCATTGGGCATGGCCGCGGCGATGCGCTTGAAGAAATCCAGATTCAGGTAGGGCTCGTGACCATGGCGATGAAAGGTGTCGGCGTAGAAGCTGTAAATTGTTCGCCACAAAGAAGCCGTCATGTCCCCGCCGTGCAGCGTATCGAACTCGATGCCGGCTTCGGCGACACGACGGCGCTCGCGTTTCGCCTTCTTGCGCTTCTCCGCCGTGAAGGTGGCGAGAAAGCTTTCAAAGGAATCGTAGCCGCGGTTGTACCAGTGAAATTGGCAGTCGCGACGCAATATCAGCCCGGCGCGATCGAGATCGCCCGCGGTGTCTTCGGTGGGAAACAGCACATGCCAGGAGGACATGCGCTCCTCTCGGGCATGCTCGATCGTGGCGCGAATCACCGTCTTGGTCGTGGCTTTGACGTCGGCCTGAGAACTTAGCAGAAGGCGCGGACCGGTAACGGGCGTGAAGGGAACCGCGCTCAGCAGCTTCGGGTAGTAGCGCAGGCCTTGTTGCGCATACGCGCCGGCCCAGGAGAAATCGAAAACGAATTCGCCGCGAGAGTGCGATTTGCTGAACAGGGGCATCGCGGCCGCGAGCTCTCCTGAGGAATCTTCTACCACCAGATGCTCGGGGTTCCAGCCGGTACGCGGCGCGGCGCACCCGGATTCTTCCAGAGCGAGGAGAAATTCGTGCCGCAGGAACGGTTGTGTGCCGCCCGCCAGCGCATTCCAGCGCTGCGCATCAATCTGCGCAATGCTGCCTAAGAATCGCGCCGGTCGAAGACTCACGCGTGGGCAGCGCGCGGTTCGGCGTGGGTCTCGGCTTCAATTCGCTCCAAATATTTGTCCGCATCGAGCGCCGCCATGCACCCGGTGCCGGCCGAGGTTACGGCCTGGCGGTAGACGTGATCGGCCACGTCCCCAGCGGCGAAAACGCCCGCCACGCTGGTGCTGGTTGCGCCGCCTTCGCTGCCGCCTTTGACCACGATGTAGCCTCCGCGCATTTCCAGTTGCTGATCGAACAGCTGGGTGTTGGGGACGTGTCCGACCGCAATGAAAACGCCGTCGACATTGATTGATCGGGTGGCATTGCCGGCCGTGGCGCGCATGCGCACGCCGGTCACGCCCGAGTCGTCGCCCAAAATCTCATCGATGGTGTGATTCCAAACGATGCTGGCCTTGCCGGCCGACGCCAGCGCGAACAACCGGTCCTGCAAAATCCTCTCGGCGCGCAATTTATCGCGACGATGGACCAGGGTCACATGCGACGCGATATTGCTGAGATACAAAGCCTCTTCGACGGCCGTATTGCCGCCGCCAACGACGGCGACCGCCTTGCCGCGGTAGAAAAATCCATCGCAGGTGGCGCAGGCCGACACGCCCTTGCCCCTAAAGGTTTCCTCGGACGGCAGGCCCAAATATTGCGCCGAGGCTCCGGTGGCGATGATGAGCGCATCGCAGGTGTACTCGCCGTTGTCGCCGGCGAGGCGGAAGGGGCGATGGCGTAAATCGACTTTGTTGATATGGTCGGGGACGATCTCGGTGTTAAATCGTTCCGCATGGGCTCGCATGCGCTCCATGAGCGCTGGTCCCTGAAGATGCTCGACATCGCCCGGCCAATTGTCCACGTCGGTCGTGGTCATGAGTTGTCCGCCTTGCTCCAAGCCGGTGATGAGCAAGGGATTTCGATTCGCACGGGCCGCATACACAGCGGCGGTGTAGCCTGCAGGTCCAGAGCCCAGGATGAGGAGACGACTGTGCCTGACAACGCTCATGTATAATTTGCCTCTCGTCTTGAAAAGTCGCTTCAGGCTCAAGGGAGCCGGCGACGGCTTAAGGTTAACTGACCCATGGTAAGTAAATCTGTGGGCGGGAGCCAATTCCTACAAGTCCGCATCGCCACTCGTCAGTCGTGGTTGTTGCATCTCGTTTCACGGGTTACTATTACATATTATTCAATTAGTTAAGAAGTAATTGTCATTAAAGGTCTAGATATAGCCGACAGCTCGTCGCCGAAGAAGCCGCAGAAGATGAAACTTTCTGCGGCCGTGTCGCGTTCTTTGCGCGAGGGCACGCTGTGGGTTCTGGGTGCGCTTGCGCTGCTCTTGTTGCTGGCACTGTTCTCCTATCACCCCCACGATGGGGGGTTCTCGGACACCGGCGAGCCCGGCCCGGTCGGCAATTGGATCGGCCCGGTGGGTGCGTGGCTCGCTCAATTTTTCCTGTTTCTCTTCGGCCGTCCCGCGTATCTGTTTCCAGTCATGCTGGCCTATGCCGGCTGGCTGGTGCACAAGGATCAACCCCTAACGGACACCCGCTCGCGCATCAACACCTTGCTGCGCGCCCTGGGATTCGTTCTCACGCTGGCCACCAGTTGCGGCCTTGCCTCCTTGCACTGGAGCGGCTCGGGGTTGCCGAACAATAGCGCCGGCGGCGTGTTGGGCGAACTGGCGGGCAGGGGCAGCGCCCACGGCTTGAGCTTTCTCGGCGCCACGCTGTTGTTGATGGGATTGTGGTTGGCCGGCGTCGCGTTATTCCTCGGGCTATCGTGGTTTGAGGTTATGGACAGGCTCGGCGCTGCCGTGCTGAAGACCATTGAGTGGATTCGCAGCCGCATGGAGCAGCGTCGCGAGCTGGCCTCCGGGCAGCTGCGCAAGCAGGCGCGCCAGGAAGTGGTGCGCGAAGAGCAAAAGAAAGTCGCGACCCGTCCGCCGCCCAGAATCGAGCCGCCGGCCCCGCTGCCGCAAAAAAGCGATCGCGTCGAACGCGAGCGCCAGGTGCCGCTGTTCGATGCGCCCAAGTCGAGTGAATTGCCGGCGCTGTCGCTGCTCGATGAACCCGGCACCCGCGAGCAGTCCTATTCCGACGAGGCGTTGGAGGCGATGTCGCGGCTGGTCGAAATCAAGTTGCGGGACTTTGGCATCGAGGTTGAGGTGGTGGCCGTGCAGCCGGGTCCGGTCATTACCCGCTTCGAGCTGCGGCCGGCCCCGGGCGTCAAGGTGAGCCAGATCAGTACTCTATCCAAGGACTTGGCGCGTGCGCTCTCGGCCATCAGCGTGCGCGTGGTCGAAGTCATTCCCGGCAAGTCCGTGGTCGGATTGGAAATCCCCAACGAGAAGCGCGAGATCGTGACTTTGGGTGAAATCATCAAGTCCAAGCCGTACGACGAAGTCGGGTCACCGCTCGCTCTGGCGTTGGGCAAGGACATCGGCGGGGTGCCGGTCGTCGCCGACCTGGCGCGCATGCCGCACTTGTTGATCGCAGGCACCACCGGTTCGGGCAAATCAGTGGGCATCAATGCCATGGTCTTGAGCCTGGTCTACAAGGCCACGCCGGAACATGTGCGCATGATCATGATCGACCCGAAGATGCTGGAGCTTTCGGTGTACGAGGGCATTCCGCACTTGCTGTCGCCGGTGGTGACGGACATGAAGCAGGCGGCCAACGCCTTGCGCTGGTGCGTGGCGGAGATGGAGCGCCGCTACCAACTGATGTCCGCGCTCGGCGTGCGCAACATCGGCGGCTTCAACCGCAAGGTTAAAGACGCGGCCGAGGCCGGCAAGCCGATCAAAGATCCTATTCGCATGCAAAAAATTGCGCAGGGCGTCCCGGGCATCGTCGAAGAGGATGTGGCGGAGTTAACGTCATTGCCCTTTATCGTCGTCATCATCGATGAGCTCGCGGATTTGATGATGATCGTCGGCAAGAAGGTCGAGGAGCTGATCGCGCGCCTCGCGCAAAAAGCCCGCGCCTCGGGCATCCATTTGATCTTGGCGACGCAGCGCCCGTCGGTGGACGTCATCACCGGTTTGATCAAGGCCAATATTCCGACGCGCATCGCCTTCCAGGTCTCCGCAAAAGTGGATTCGCGCACGATTCTTGACCAGGGCGGCGCCGAGTCGCTCTTGGGCCATGGCGACATGCTCTATTTGCCGCCGGGCACCTCGATCCCCACTCGCGTGCACGGCGCCTTTGTCTCGGACCAAGAAGTGCATCGCGTGGTCGCGGGATTGAAGACCGCGTCGCCTCCGGTTTATATCGATGAAATTTTGGAAGGTCCGCGCAATCCCATCCCCGGATTTCCGTCTGACGAGGAGGAGGCCGCCGGAAGCAGTCCCGCCGATGCGGAGGCGGACCCCTTGTACGATGAAGCGGTGCGCATCGTCACGGAGAGCCGTAAAGCATCGATTTCGGGTGTGCAGCGTCGGCTCAAGATCGGCTACAACCGCGCGGCGCGCTTGGTCGAAGCCATGGAAGCGGCGGGATTGGTCGGGCCGTTGCAATCCAATGGCAATCGAGAGATTTACGGCGCGGCGCCGCCCGAGGAGTGACACCGATGCGAAAACACACAATCGCCGCAGCGTTGCTGATCTTCGCCCTGGCGCATCTCCCCGCAACGGCCTGTTTCGCTTCCCCGACCAGCGACGTCGAGAAGTACTTGAGCGGGCTTGCGACCTGGTCGGCGGACTTCAAGCAGACCATCGATGATGGCAATGGCAAGGTGGTGCGCAGCGCCGCGGGTAAGCTGTATCTGCAGAAGCCCGGAAGATTCCGCTGGGATTACTCGGAACCTTCCGAGCAGTTGATTCTGGCGGACGGCAAGCAGATCTGGTTTTACGACAAGGACCTGCAGCAGGCCAATGTGCGCAACATGGACGCGAGTCTTGCGAACACACCCGCGGTGCTCCTGTCCGGCGGGGGATCCTTGAGCAGTCAGTTCGATGTCACGGCGCTGCCGCCGAGCGACGGACTCGAGTGGTACCAACTCATACCCAAACATCCTGATACCGATTTCCAGCTGGTTCGCATCGGATTTCGAAACGGCGACCTGACTTCCATGTTCCTTGCGGACAAGCTGAATCAAGTCACGCAGCTGACTTTTACGAACTCCAAGCGCAACGCCAAGTTTGCGCCGGATTTGTTTAAATTCGTGCCGCCGCCGGGGGTCGATGTGATCGGACGCGGCGGCAAGTGACGGCAGGCGGCACGTATCGGCCGTTGGCTGATCGGCTGCGTCCGCAGTCTCTCGATGAGTATGTCGGGCAATCCCATCTACTCGGGGTGGGCGCACCGTTGCGCCGCGCTCTGGAGTCCGGCCATCCGCATTCCATGATTCTTTGGGGGCCGCCCGGTACGGGGAAGACGACGCTCGCGCGCCTGGTCGCCAATGGCGCGAATGCCGAATTCGTCGGACTCTCGGCGGTACAAGCGGGGATCAAGGACATCCGGGCGGTGGTGGAGCAGGCGCGCGGCTTGCGCGGCACGCGCGACACGGTTTTATTTCTCGATGAGGTGCATCGGTTCAATAAGTCGCAGCAGGATGCGTTTCTTCCCTACGTCGAGGACGGGACGCTGATTTTTATCGGCGCGACCACCGAAAACCCGTCGTTTGAGGTCAACAACGCCTTGCTGTCGCGAGCACGCGTGTATGTCCTCAAGTCGCTGACCACGGAGGACTTAGGGCAGCTCCTGGATCGCGCTTTGTCGGACCCAGTGCGGGGACTGGGCTCACTCAATCTGCAAATCGAGGCGGGCGCGCGCGAGTTGCTGCTGGCGGCCGCCGACGGCGACGCGCGGCGCATGCTCAATCTATTGGAAACCGCGGCAGACTTGAGCACGCCGCACGATTCCGGGCGCCGGCTCGACACCGATACCATGCGCGCCGTGATCGGCAGCACCTACGTGCGGTTCGACAAGGGCGGCGAGAATTTCTACGACCAGATCTCTGCGCTGCATAAATCGGTTCGCGGCAGTGATCCCGATGCGGCGCTCTACTGGCTCTGCCGCATGCTCGCGGGCGGTTGCGATCCCATGTATGTGGCGCGCCGCGCGCTGCGTATGGCGAGCGAAGACATCGGCAATGCCGATCCGCGGGCGCTGACCATGGCGCTGGAGGCGTGCGCGGTTTACGAGCGTCTGGGCAGTCCCGAGGGCGAATTGGCCATCGCCCAGGCCGTCGTCTTCATGGCCTGCGCGGCGAAAAGCAATGCGGTGTATACCGCATTCAATGCGGCCAGCGAAGATGCGGCCAAGCTAGGCTCGCTCGAGGTGCCGCTGCAGCTCCGCAACGCGCCCACACGCCTCATGAAGGAAATCGGTTATGGCAAGGGCTACCGCTATGCGCACGACGAACCGGGCGGCTATGCGGCGGGCGAGCGTTATTTTCCGGATGAGATGCCGGATCGCCGTTACTATGTGCCGGTCACGCGGGGACTGGAGATAAAAATTGGGGAGGCGCTGGCGGCGCGCCGCGCGCGCGACTCCAAGGTCCAGGACAAAGGCTCTCCTTGAACACTTGCGAACGATGAACACTTACAAACGATGAACATTTGCGAAGGAAACAATTGTGCTTGATCCGAAGCTGTTGCGCAGCGATTTACCGGGCGTCGCGGCCGCCTTGGCGCGACGGGGCTTCGTGCTCGATGTGGAGGCGTTCGCCGCTCTGGAAGAGCAGCGCAAGAGCGTCCAGATCGAAGCCGATCGCCTGCGAGCGGAGCGCAATGCCAGTGCGAAGGCGGTGGGGTTCGCGAAGTCAAAGGGTGAGGATGTAACTCCGTTGTTGGCGGCGGGAGAGGTCTTGGCCGCTGGGTTACAGGGTATCGAAAAGCGGCTGGAACTCATTCAATCCCAGATCACGGATCTGCAATTGGGACTGCCGAATATTTTGCACGCCAGTGTTCCCGAGGGCCGCGATGAGTCCTCGAATGTCGAGGTGCGCCGCTTCGGTGTGCCGCGCGAATTTAGCTTCGAGCCGCGGGATCACGTCGCGCTGGGCGAGCCTCTAGGGATGGACTTCGAAGCCGCCGGACAGATTTCCGGCGCGCGCTTCGTGGTGATGAGCGGAATGCTGGCTAAATTGCACCGCGCGCTGGCGCAATTCATGTTGGACCTGCACGTGCGAGATCACGGTTACCGCGAACACTACGTGCCGTACCTGGTGCACGCGGCGGCGCTGGTCGGCACCGGGCAGCTGCCGAAGTTCGAACAGGACTTATTCGCGGTGCGCGGTGATCCGGGTTTCTACCTGATCCCCACGGCCGAGGTGCCGCTGACGAATTTGGTGCGCGATCAGATTCTGGCGCCGGAGCGCTTGCCGCTCAAATTTGTGGCCCACACGCCGTGTTTCCGCTCGGAGGCCGGCTCGGCCGGGAAGGACACGCGCGGCATGATCCGCCAACACCAATTCGATAAGGTTGAAATGGTGCAGATCGTGCGTCCCGATAATTCCTATGCGGCACTCGAAGAGATGACCGGACACGCCGAGGATGTGCTCAAGGCGCTGGAATTGCCCTATCGAGTACTGTCGTTGTGCGCGGGCGATACCGGCTCGCAAAGTGCCAAGACCTACGATC
>Ga0210388_10000706_pt1 | contig 26766 bp, 22 predicted proteins | sample IncBWC19OmetaG_FD_155485 | JGI IMG/M metagenome (GOLD analysis project Ga0210388, IMG submission 155485) | Forest soil microbial communities from Barre Woods Harvard Forest LTER site, Petersham, Massachusetts, United States - Inc-BW-C-19-O ...
TCTTTGCTGACGTAGCTGCCAAAGAAATTCCTGGCAGTCTCCACCATCCCTTTCACGATGCCTTCGCCCAGCATGATTCCCGCCTTTACATACAAAATCTGAAGCAAACTTCAACCAACGCAAAACTCGCCGACCATCCGCATCGGCAGTCTACCGATCCACTTCTCCCAACACAATATCGATCGTGCCAAACGTGACAATCGTATCCGCCACGCTCGATCCGATACACATATCCTCGAGCACCGTCAGATTAATCAGGCTCGGCGGCCTCACCCGGTAACGATAGGGATTGCCCGTCCCATCGCTGATCAGAAAAAACCCAAGCTCCCCCTTCGCAGACTCAATCCTTCCGTAAGCCTCGCCCGCCTTAGGCCGAAAACCCCGGATCTTCGTCTTCGCATCCATAATCGGACCCGCCGGAATATCCCTCAAGGCTTGGTTCAAAATCTTCAACGACTCCCGCATCTCCAGAACCCGGACCATATAACGGTCATAAACATCTCCATGCTCCCCAAGCGGCACCTTGAAATCAAACCTCTCGTAGATGCCATACCGATCCACCTTGCGAATGTCGTAATTCACCCCCGAAGCCCGCAGTATCGGTCCCGTAACTCCACCTTGAATCGCAAGCTCCCCCGAAAGCACGCCCACGCCCTGCGTCCGCGCCAGCAGAATCTCATTGCCCGTCAGCAACCGCTCAAACTCATCCAGAAATCGCGGAAACTCCGCCACAACCTTCCTCGCCTGATCCATCCAGCCCACAGGCAAATCCACCCGGCATCCCCCAAACCGCATGTAGTTGCACATCATGCGCGATCCCGTCAGCGCCTCAAACAAATCCAATATCTTCTCCCGCTCGCGAAACGAATACATCAGCGGAGACCCGCTCGCCCCCATCTCCTGCGTCAAAAACCCAATCGTAGAAGCATGATTCTGCAACCGCGTCAGCTCTGCCGTAATCACGCGGATATACTCCGCCCGCTCCGGCACTTCAATCCCCGCCAGCTTCTCCACCGCAAGCGCATACGCCCAGTTATTCGTCAGCGACCCGATGTAATCCAGCCTGTCCGTATACGGCATCGATGCCAGATACGAAGCCCCCTCCGCAATCTTCTCGTGGTTCCGGTGCAGATACCCGAACACCGGCTTCAACCTCATCACCCGCTCGCCATCCAGCACCACATCCATGCGAAAGACGCCATGCGTCGACGGATGATGCGGCCCCAGCGAAAGCTCCAGCAGCGCGTCTTCACCCTTCCCCGCCGCATCTCTCACCGTCAACTCCTCAATCGCCGCTTCCATCATCTCCGCTCAGTCTCCCGAGCCTGCGCCGCCTTCGCAATCACCGCGTCATGCGGAGTCGGCTCATACTCATAATCATTCGGCTCCACATAATCCTTGCGCATCGGATGATCCTCAAATCCATCCCACATCAAAATCCGCCGCAAATCCGGATGTCCCTCAAACACAATCCCGTACAGATCAAAAATCTCGCGCTCCTGAAATTCGGCGCTACGCCACACCGGGGTCAGCGAAGCCACCGTAACTCCATCGCCCCGGTTCTCCGTCCGCTGCCGCAACACCAGCGGCCCATGCTTCTTCTCCATCGAATAAAGGTGATACACCGCCTCCAGATACCCCGGCGTCCGCGTCTTCCTTACCTCTTCCACCTCTTGCTCAACGCCATCCACCAGCTTCTTCGTCTTCACCTTCTCTGATGTCTCCGTATCCAGCCAATCCACTCCGCTCACATTTGAGCAATAATCCAAACGCAACTCCGCATCGTCCCTCAAATATCTTGCAACCGCCGCCGCATGCTCCCGCGCCACCACCAATGAATGTTGCGCCGAGGGACTCGGGTTCACAACAATCTGCAAACGGCAATCCAGCACCGCTTCTTCGATATCGGACTTAATCTTTTCCAGATCCATCTTCACCTGCACTACTTGGCTCTTTCGCAGCCGTCTTGTAGATGATGTTCCAAAGCTTCACATTCTTGGGCGGCTCCAGATCATGCGCACCATACTCGGGCACCGGAAACTCACTCGGCTCGTCCGCATGCAGATACCGCGGCCTCTCCTCTCCCGTCAGCGACTGCGCAGCGATCTTCTTCTGCAGCGTCATAAACGCATCGATCAACGCCTCCGGACGGGGAGGACAACCCGGAATATGCACATCCACCGGAATATAGCGGTCAATCCCCTTCAGCACGTTGTACCCCTGCTTGAACGGGCCGCCAGAGATCGCGCACGCGCCCATCGCAATCACGTACTTCGGCTCCGGCATCTGGTTATAAAGCCGCACTACCTGCGGAGCCATCTTCTTCGTCACCGTCCCAGCAACAATCATCAGATCCGCCTGCCGCGGCGAAGGCCGAAACACCTCTGCGCCAAACCGCGCCAGATCATAACGAGCCATCGTCGTCGCAATCATCTCAATCGCGCAACAAGCCAGCCCAAAAGTCAGCGGCCAAACAGAGCTCTTCCGCCCCCAGTTGTAAAGCTCCTCAAGGGTCGTCGTAAAAATCCCCTGCCGGCTCAACTCGTTTTTCAGTTCAGCATCCATTTGCAGTTCCGCTCTAAAAGTTAGACGAAGCCCCTCTTTGATTTGCCTCAGCTCAAATCGTCATACCCAGGTCAAAACGCCCTTCCTCCACATCCACACCAGCCCCTCGGCCAGCAGAAAAAGGAAGATCAACATGGCAACCGACGCGCCAATACTCAAACCGCCAAATGACACCGCAAACGGCAGCAGAAAAACCGTCTCCACATCGAAGATGAGAAACACAATCGCGTAAAGGTAATACTCCGGACGAAACGGGATCATCGTCTCATCCTTAGCAGCCAGCCCGCACTCATACGTCGCGTTCTTGACCGGCCCCGGCTTCCCAAGGGAAAACTTTTTAGCCCATAAGCGGGCGAGCACCAGCGGCAAGGCCGCAAAGCCAATGGCAGCAACCATAAGGATTGCAATAGGCTGGTAGGTTTCAACAAAAGATGAATTCATAAACTCAAGGCCCGGTTTTTCGCTCTTTTTATCTGGCAACAGCTTACGCCTCCCCGCCCTGCTTGACACGTCAAATTCGCAGGCTTACCAAGCCATACATCCCACACCCGTGTTACCGTGCTTCCCTCGGCAATTCGCGTCGGCACAGCCAACCCCGCGCCCCACGCCGCGCTCAAACCAGTTAGCCTCAGAACTGCAGGAGCTTCCATGACAGAACGCTTAGCCGCTCGTCCCGATGAAGGAATGCAAAAAGGTGCCGTGGAAGACGATACCCAGTATCCGCGCAACCAGGTCAATCCCCAGAACACCTCCCTCTCCGGCCAACTGGGCCATCGCGATCAGGACGAGATGCTCAAAGACGCGGACACTGACTTTCCGGAACCAGACGCCGAAGCCGAACACAGCGGCGAATAGCCCAGCCCTCCCTCCTTGAAAAGAAAAAAGCCCCGGATTAACTCCGGGGCTTTCTACGTTCTCCGCCGTAGCTACATCAGCCGCTGCATGACCTCGTCCAGCACCGCGCGGCTTGGCCTCACCCGCTCCGTCGGCAAAGTGCCCAGGGGCTCATCCACAAGGTTCAGCAGTTCGGTAAAGCTGGGTTTTTGCGTATCAATATAGAAGATGCCGGTCAGCACCTCTTCCTTAGCATGCGCCGACATCAGCGCCGAAACCGCCGACACCCGATCCGTCGGGTCGTAATCCTCATGCAGCTTCCGCAGCCGCAACTGGCTCCCGTCATGCATCTCTACATTGATCGTCGTTCCCGGATCGTACTCCACGTCAATCTCCTGGAAGTGCGGTACAAAACCCACCTCGGAGATGGCCTCTTCATGCTCCTGCATGTACTTGTAGCTTCGCGTGGAACCCTCATGATCGTTGAAAGTCACGCAAGGCGAAATTACATCCAGCACCACGGTCCCATTATGCGCAATCGCAGCCTTCAGCATCGCCAGCAACTGCTTCTTATCGCCCGAAAACGACCGCCCAACAAACGTCGCACCCAGTTGAATCGCCAGCGCGCACGTATCAATCGCCGGCAGATCGTTAATGACGCCCGTCTTCAGCTTCGACCCGATATCGGCCGTCGCGGAGAACTGCCCCTTCGTCAATCCATACACACCGTTATCTTCAATCACATAAATCACCGGAACATTGCGCCGCATCAGGTGCACAAACTGCCCCATCCCAATCGACGCCGTATCTCCGTCGCCGCTCACTCCCAGCGCCTTCATCGTGCGGTTCGCCAGCAGCGCACCTGTAGCCACCGAAGGCATACGCCCATGCACGCTATTAAAGGAGTGCGACCGGCTCATAAAGTAAGCCGGGCTCTTTGACGAGCAGCCAATCCCCGACAGCTTCATCAACCGCTCCGGCTGGACGCCCATCTCGTAAAACGCATCAATAATGCGCTCGGAGATAGCATTGTGGCCGCACCCCGCGCACAGCGTCGTCTTGCCGCCACGATAATCCAGAACCTGCAGGCCAATCCGGTTCGTCTTCACTGCCGGCTTCGGTGCGTCTCCGGTTGTCGGTGCTACAGGCGTCGTTCCCATCTAAATTCCTTCCTGCGTAACAAGCTCATCGGTGACGGACCGCGCATCGATCGGCAATCCATTGAAGTGGCGAATGCTCCGCAGCTTCACAATCTCTTCCGCCGGCAGATCCAGCTTCAGTAGGCTCAGCATCTGCGCATCGCGGTTCTGTTCAATCACGTACACCCGCTCATGCGAGGCCACAAAATCGTGCACCTCACGCGAGAAGGGATAAGCCCGCAACCGCAGATAATCCGTTTCCAGCCCAAATTCCTTCTTCAGCTGATCGCGGCTCTCACGCGTCGCATAGTCCGACGTCCCAAAAGCAATCAACCCAATCTTCGCCTTGCCGGTCTGCACCACCTCCGGCCGCGGAACCAGCGAGCGGGCCGTCTCAAACTTCTTGCTCAGCCGCTCCATATTGTTGAAATAGTCGTCTGGTCGCTCCGTATACTGCGCCTTCTCGTTATGGCCTGAGCCACGCGTAAAGTAAGCCGCCATCGGATGGTCCGTACCCGGCAGCGTCCGATAACCCACACCATCGCCATCCACATCCTTGTACCGCGCAAACCCGCCAAGCCGCGTCAGGTCCTCCGCGCTCAGCACCTTACCGCGATTCAGTGGCTTTTCCGGATAAGCAAACGGCTCCGACATCCAGTTGTTCATGCCCAAATCCAGATCGGACATCACAAACACAGGCGTCTGCAGCTGTTCCGTCAGATCGAACGCCGCCTGCGCCATCTCGAAACACTCCTTCACGCTACCCGGAATCAACATCACATGCTTCGTATCCCCGTGCGAAAGGAACGCAACCGAGAGCAGGTCTCCCTGCTGATTGCGCGTCGGCATTCCCGTCGAAGGTCCGGTCCGCTGAATGTCAAAGATCACGCCCGGCAACTCCGCGTAATAGCCAAGCCCGGCAAACTCCGCCATCAGCGAAATTCCCGGTCCCGAAGTCGCAGTCATCGCGCGCGCCCCCGCCCAGCCGGCTCCAAACACCGCGCCAATCGCGGCCAGTTCATCCTCGGCCTGCACCACCGCAAACGTAGCCTTGCCATCCGGCTCGATGCGATAACGCTTGGCGTAGTCGATAAAATTCTCGACCAGCGAAGAAGAAGGAGTAATCGGATACCACATCGCCACCGTGCAGCCCGCAAAAATGCATCCCAGCGCAGCCGCGGCATTCCCATCAATAATGATCTTGCCTGCCGTCTCGTTCATCGACTCCAGAACAAACGGATCGGTCTTCGTCAGGCTGGTCTTCGCATAATCAAAACCCGCCTGCACCGCGCCCCAGTTCAGGTCCGCCGCCTTTACCTTCTTGGCAAACTGCTTGCGAAGCGCAGCTTCCACCGCCACCATATCCATCTTCAGCAGATAAGCAGCGACACCCACATAAATCATGTTCTTGACGAGCTTCCGCAGCTTCGCCTCCGGACAAACCGCAGCCGTCAACTTATCAAAAGGCACCGGATAGCAAGCCACATCGTCCCGATACTGCGCGAGATTGGCCGTCTCCTCATAGATCGCCGCAGCCCCCGGAGGCAAGGACAGCATGTCCTCCTTCATCGTCTCCGGATTCATCGCAATCAGAAGGTCGATCTCCTTCTTGCGCGCCACGTAGCCGTCTTTGCTGGCACGAATCGTGTACCAGGTCGGCAGACCGGCAATGTTCGAAGGAAACAGGTTTTTGCCGCTGACCGGAATCCCCATCCGGAAGATCGACTTCAGCAAAACCAGGTTGGCCGACTGCGATCCCGACCCATTGACCGTTGCAATCTGAATGCTGAAATCGTTGATGACGCTTCCTTGCTGACCCTGCTGTTGCGTCTCTGACTTGACCAGCGTCCCACCTACCGCGCCGGCCGCCAGCGCGACGTCTTCTGCCGCCATGTGTTGCACTCCCAAAGCTTAGACTTAGCGTTTCTCGAACGAACCCACGATACCATATTCCGCTCAGCGTTGGTCGGACCAGCAACGCCCCGGTCACCACCCCAATCAACGAAAATAAATTTCAAAAAGTGGCATTTTTTCGAACCCCAAAAATCCATCATCAACCCACCACGTTCTCACCACAAAACCACCACAACCTCACCACAAAAAACCATCACAAAACGCACAATTTTCCCACGACCCCCTCAAAAACACAGGCAAATCCGCGAAAGACTCCCACCGCCACCCTCCAAATTTTTTCCCGCCCAAAGCACACATTCAAAAGGCCGAAATCCCCGTAACACTCTGCCCAATGATCAAAGTGTGAATATCATGCGTCCCCTCATAAGTCTTCACCGACTCAAGATTCATCATGTGACGCATAATCGGATACTCATCCGAAATCCCCGCCGCACCGAGGATATCTCGCGCCATCCGAGCACACTCCAGCGCCATCCAGACGTTATTCTTCTTACCCATAGAGATGTGCTGAAACCCCACATCTCCCTTATCTTTCAGCCGTCCCACCTGCAACGAAAGCAGTTGCGCCTTCGTAATCTCTGTAATCATCCAGGCCAGCTTCTCCTGCACCAACTGATGGCTGGCAATCGGCTGCCCCCGAAACTGAATCCGTTCCTTCGCATACTGCAGCGCCATGTCATAACAAGCCATCGCCGCCCCAATAGCCCCCCAGCCGATGCCATACCGCGCCTGGCTCAAACACATCAATGGGGACTTCAACCCATCCGTCTTCGGCAGCAAATTGCTCGCAGGAACCCGCACATCCTGCATCGAAAGCCCCGACGTAACCGATGCCCGAAGTGACCACTTCCCATGCACATCATGCGCGGCAAACCCCGGCCGGTCCGTCTCCACCAGAAAACCCCGCACCCGCAGGTTCTCCGCCGCTACCCCAGGCTCTTCCACCTTGGCCCAGATCACCGCCACATCGGCGATACTGCCCGACGTGATCCACATCTTCTCACCATTCAAGATGTAATCGTCGCCGTCTTTCCTAGCGCGAGTCCGCATCCCACCAGGGTTCGAACCAAAGTCAGGTTCAGTCAGCCCAAAACACCCCAGCTTCTCACCCGTCGCCATCTTCGGCAACCAGAAACTCTTCTGCTCCTCCGAACCAAACGTATAGATCGGATACATCACCAACGCAGACTGCACGCTCACAAAGCTCCGTATCCCCGAGTCGCCGCGCTCAAGCTCCTGCGTCAACAAACCATATTCAACATTGCTGATCCCCGCGCAACCATACCCCTCCAGCGTCGCCCCAAAGAAGCCAAGCTCACCCATCGGCTTCACCAACTCCCGCGGAAAGCGGCCCTCACGATTACATTGCTCAATAATCGGAATTAGCTTGTCTTCAATAAAGCTGCGGGTGTTCGTCCGAACCAGAAGCTCATACTCGCTAAGCAGCGAATCAAACTCTATAAAGTCAACGCCTTGAAATCTGTATGCCATCGCCCGATTTTAGTCTAAGAGCAACATCACAAAGTTCACCGCTGTCAGGGGCCGTCGGGGATCGCAGGAGAACCTGCCTCCACAACTCCAAATCTTCCATTGGGAAGCTTGGTAAGCGTGGGTGCATACTCCCCAAGCAGACGGCGCCGCCACCAGATTCCTTCAGTGCGCCTTTGCTGCATCGTGCTGAACCAGTATTGCCAGATCACTGCGCGAACAAATCGCGGAGGCGCGTTCGGAAATGGATTACCTGCGAAGAGGTCCAGTACATCATGATCGTTTTCAAGCAGCAGCTCTTCCGTTCGAGGAACCATCAGATTCTGCCGCCATGTGCCAAGCGAAGCGAACCAGAGATTCCAGTCGAATCGAGGCTGATAAGGCGCATAGATTCGCGGACGCTCGTTTAACTGCTGCGGCTTATACCGGAACGGATAAGCAACCCAATCCTCCCCATTATTGGATCCCTGAAACTCAATCTCATAACGGTGCGGTGTCATCACCGCAAACAGTCCATACTGGTTTGCAATTCGAAATGGCTCAAGTACAACCACGGGCTTCTCCGGCAGCGGAGCGTCATGCCATGACATCTGCACAAGTGGCACTGTCGTCGCATAAAAGACCCAGATGAGCGCAACCGCAAAGGTAGCAGTGCGAAGAGATGACCACCGATATGAATTCGTTTGAGTCTCTTCCTGAGAGGAAATTTCTACCTCGGCATCTTCAACACGCGTTCCCCGGAAATCCCGATCGAAAACCATCCGCAGCCGCGGAGGCAAGAATCGTTGCAAGAACACATCGTCCACCAAAAACACAGCCAACGAAAGTACAAGGTAGTTGAGGAACGTATAGTTCGCCGTGGAAATAACGACGATCTGCCAGGCCGTGACAACAAAGAAACACACAATCTTCCGGGGACGCGAAAGAAATGCCATCCACACGAGCACGAGTTCCATCAAGAGCGTCGCTGCGGCGGTCGCAACATGAAACCAACTCGGCAGATGCTGTACATACCAGCCGATCCAGGTCGGCAGCGGACCGTTCTGATAGTACTCGTAGGTTGCCGTCAGGTTTCGCCAGGTCGGGTCTCCACTCGCGAGCTTGACCACGCCCGATTCGAAGTAGATCCGAAACCACTCCCACAACAGCAGAAACATCGCCGCCCGCTCAGGACGCTGCCTGAACCCCAGTCCTGGAAAAAACCCCGAGGGCGCAAGAAACAACGAAAGAAAGCCCGCCTCCAACAACATGCCGTCCGACTGGTATCCGGAAAAATCCTGTGCCGCACTCACAAACGAGAGAAAACAAACAAAGCAGATAAAAAGCATCGCCCGGGGCCAGACATTCGCTATAAGAACTACCGAAGCGATAAGCCCAGCCCAGCAGATCGCCATCAGCATATGGTCGGTTCTCGAAATCCAGAGCAGCGACGGAACATACCAGAAGCGCAAAGCGCCCAGACTGCTCGCCTCTCGCAGGTAATCGGCTGCAGGAAGAATTCCCCGGACCCCAATAAGCCCGCGCACCTGAAAGAGCAGCGCAAAGAATGCCGAAAAATAAATTAGGCCCATCGCCCGCAGAAAGAGCCATCGTGCCAAAAAGTGATCGCCGGAACCATAGTTCGAATCGAACAGGTAGCGGTACATGTGCTTTATCTTGTCCATGGCACACCGTCTAAGCAGTTGCGGACGCGGGGCAGCCGATCACGACATCATCGTGCAAACTAGCTATGGATTATCTGAACCCCCGAAACATCCTTCAGTAAAAACCCCATTTACTCATGAAATTTGTTTTTCATTTGTTACTATGGCGGGTGATGAAAACGACACCCCTCTCAATCCTGCAAAATCCGGTGTTCGCCGCCTTGATCGCGACGCTGACGATGAACGCTGGCGCCGCAGACTCCCATCCTTCCCGTAGCCAGTGGGTCTATTTTGACCCTTCGGGCAAATTGGCCTATCGAGTCATGCCTGCTGGCGATCGCATCCTCGACTTTTCCTACGCAGGATACATGGGAGGCGGCGTTGCATTGCCGGCGGTTCCAGTAAAGAAAGCGCTAACCCCATCAGGAGAAGATGACAGTGCAGCCATCCAGGCAGCGATGGATGAAGTCTCCAAATTACCGTTGGTGAATGAAGTGCGGGGTGCGGTTCTCCTTAGACCCGGGCACTATCGTTGCAAAGACACGCTCAAGATCCTTACCAGCGGTGTCATATTGCGCGGCAGCGGCCCAGATGAAAATGACACGGTCATCGAATTGACCGGCGATCCTCACCTCGCGATCTCAATCTTCGGCAAGAGAGAGGTTCAGCCGCTGGGTGTAGCCACCACAGTCGCAGACGCTTACGTTCCCGCCGGCACAATGTCTGTACACGTTCAGGATGCCTCGGGATTCAACGCCGGAGACACAGTTGAGATCGTAAAACCGGCGACGGCGGACTGGGTCCATTTCATGGAAATGGACACCCTCGTCCGCAACGGCAAGAAAGAAACCTGGGTAGGCAGCGACATCAAGATCGAGCGCCGCATCGCCGCAGTAAAGGGCAAGACCCTTGTCTTCGACGTGCCGCTCGCAGACTCCTACGACACCAAATACCTCGGACAGAACGGCACGACCATCACGAAGGTCTCCGACACCGGCCAAATAGAACAAGTTGGCGTGGAGAGCCTCAGAATCTTGGCACCAGCACGCAAAGTCACTCTGAACGATAAGCACTTCAACGGAATTGAGATGAAAAGCGTTCAGGACGGCTGGGTTCGCAACCTTCGCATCCTCAACACCACCGGACCGGTAAACCTCGACCACGACACCCGGCGGGTCACAGTCCAGCAGGTCAACGTAACCCAGAGCATCGCACTCATTGGAGCCGCAAAGTCGGCCGACTTCTCCGTCGACGGAACCCAGATCCTGGTCGATCGATGCACAGCAACCGAAGACAACGTCTTCTACATCGCCACCGGCGCGAGACAGCAGGGACCGAACGTCATCCTGCACTCCGTCTTCCATGGCGACGGACACATCCAACCCCATCAACGCTGGTCAACGGCACTTCTCGTCGATAGCACCGAGGTCCCCGAGGGCGGCATCGACCTCATGAACCGCGGGGAGATGGGATCCGGCCACGGCTGGACCATGGGATGGGGAGTCGCTTGGAACAACACTGCAAAATCCTACGTCATCCAGATGCCTCCCGGCTCAGCAAACTGGGCAATCGGCAATCGCGGAGAGCAGCAATCGGCAAAGATGCCTACCTTCGATCCTGGCCCCGAACTGCCAATGCTCCCGCAAGGAATCATCGACTCGCCCGACAAACCCGTCACTCCCTCGAGCCTCTATCTCGAGCAATTGAAAGAGCGCCTCGGCCCCCAGGCACTCAAGAACATCGGATATTAGGCACAGACTCTGCGCGTCATCGAAATGCGTCGCCAAACCTTCGGCGCGTCCCTGTCGCCTAAAACGCAACAGAGACGCGCCGAATTGGCTCGCAAGCATTTCACGCCGACGCAACCGTTAGAACTGAATCTTCGCGGCAAACTGCAGGATTCGTTGTGAGTTTCCAAACGCTGTGGTGGTTATCTGGGCGAAACTCGACGCCGTTGTGACGGTCGTCCCCGGACTGCCAAGAACTGGGTGATTGAGGACATTGAACGCCTCGACATCGATCTTCAGAGCCACACTTTCCTTGATCGGGAACAACCGATGAATGGATGTGTCCAGATCCCAGAAGTTTTGGTCTTGCAGGAAGTTGCGTGGCGCATCGCCCAAAGTGCCAATGGCTGGGGCCGCAAACGCGCAGGGGTTGAACCACTGCGTGCGAGTTCGCGTCGGACCGGATGGTGGCGTACAAGACGGGTTGCCCGCAATGGGTCCGCTTTGGTAGGGGTTGCCGACCAGATTGGCTCGTTCGTAGGTGCCTCCATTTCCTGTATTGGCAATATCCCCTCCTGCCACGATATTAATGTTCTGCCCGGAGCGGGCGGAGAAGATTGCGTTTACCTGCCAGTTACCGATGACATAATCCGCAATCCGGTTCCCGGTTGCGAATTGTTTGCCAGTCCCGAAAGGAAGTTCGTAAATAGTATTGGCGGTGAATATCTGCGGGATATTGAAGCTTGCCGGGCCACGGCTACCCTTCGGATTATAGGGGTCCTCCGGGACGCCACCTTCGACTCCAAAATAGCCATCTCCCCCTTCATTCAGCGACTTACTCCAAGTATAGGCGAGAGTGTAGCCGAAGCCGGTACTGAACTGCCGCACCAGCGAAGCCTGCAGCGCATTGTAGGATGCGCTCGCCGCATTGTGGTCCCAGGATTTTTGCGGGACGGTATAAGGATACGGTTGCCCCGTGTTCGTCCCTCGGGAGGCGAACGAGATGCAAGTTGTGCACGGTGTTCCGGTGTTGTACCAGCCGCCGACATCCATCCGGTGCGATGACGAGCCAACATAGTTTAGAGAGAGGATGGTACGGTTGCCGAACTGCTGTTCGATCCCCACGTTGTACTGTTCGGAGTAGGGATTCTTCCACAGCGGATCGACCATGTAGTTCACGTTCGAAGATCCGAAGGGAGTCGCTGCTGGCAGGTTCCCACCGTTTTGCGCGAATGGATTCTGCGCCGAGGTATAGATCGTGCCCGGCGTATTCGTATTGCTGATTTGCAAAGTACCGGTATCAGGCCACGAACCTTGGTAGTTCTGCGTCATCTGAATAATGGCTGCCCAGTTGTCATACGTAATGCCGAAGCCGCCGCGAACGGACATCGTGTCATTGACTCGATAAGCAAAGCCCGCACGAGGACCAATATTGTCTTTGCTGCCATGAAGTATCTTGCCACCGGTGGCAACCACAACATTTGCCGGCAGTGTCGCGCTGGGTAGGCACGGAGCGTGCCCGCGAACGCTGCAGAGCGGTGGCAACTGCTGGACAATGTACTGACCAGTATTGAAATCGAAATCGCCAGTCTCAATGCTCCCTTGCAGCCCCACCGAGGCCTCCGTGCCATACGCAGGAATCGCGCTGCGGTCATAGCGGACGCCATAGTTTACGGTCAGACTCCGAGTCATCTTCCAACTGTCCTGTATATAGGCGCTGCCGATGCCGCCCGGACGCTCTGTGAGAAGAACGTTTCGTTTGTTTTCTGAGTTTGGATAGTCGAGGAGGAAGTCCGCCAAACCGAATCCTGACTGAGCACTGATCTGGGCGCTGGTTATAGTCGTAGGTGATCCGGGATTTGCTCCAGGCTTTCCAGGAACGGCACCGAAATTTGCAGTAGACGTACCGGAAAATGTAACGGTCCCTTGGCGCAGCTCGGCCGTGTAGTTCACTTCGTCCCAGCCGCCTCCTGCCTGAAACTGGTGTTTGCCGAGCGCCTTCATGAAGCTACCCGACCACTCATGGATGCTGGACAGGTTCGCTGACGGACTATTGACCTCGCCTCCGCTGAAGCCACCCGTCACCGTCTGCGTCACCAGCACAGCGGCCCCTCCCACGAAGGAGTTGCACATGTCCGTTGAGCATCCATAGACCTGCCACAGATTGTGGTTCTGGAACTGCGTCAGCGTGTCGTCCTCGACATGGGTCCTGCCATATTGCACCTGCATACTCGTGGTCGCGTTGAAGACATGGTTCCAGTTGACCCCGTACTGCTGTGCAGGTATCTGAGTGGAACTAAACAGGGTCGGCATTGTGCTCGGGGAGGTTTGATACCACTGAATACCGGAATACCGGAAGAAGATGAAGTCCTTCGACCCGATATGCTGATCGATCCGTCCCGTGTAGTTGTACACCAGCTGTCGCGTAGGATCCGTAATCTGATAATTGGCGGTCGTGGGAGCGATTCCGGGAATGACAATCGGCGTCGCCGACCCAAATACTGCGTTCACAAAAGCAAGCGAATACGGATTCATCTCGGAGACTGGAATCTGATTGCCGAGATAACCCGGCCGGCTGGGGGTTGCGGCATTATTAGCGATGGTCGGGTCATATAACTGACATGGGTATACCTCGACTTTAGTGTCCCCGGCGACGCAAGTGCCGCTTTTGGTCACTCCTGTTGTCGCACTGCTGAAGTCACCCTTGAGTTGGGCCGGTGTGGGAATGAGAATATTCGACGAGCCTGCCTTGGAGTAGTGTGACCCCTCGGCCCCAATCTCAAAGAAGGTCTTATTACGGCCGTCGTAGAGGTGGGGGATTCTTATCGGTCCCCCCATCTGACCGCCAAACGTGTTCAGGTGATAAGACGGCGGAGCCGAAATAAACGGCAGAGCGTCAAAGCCGTTGTTTCGTATGTACTCCCACGCGGTGCCATGATAGGAGTTTGTGCCCGCCTTGGTCACGATGTTGACTACGCCACCAAGAGACCCGCCATACTGAGAGTCGTTATGGGAGTTGATCTTGAACTCCTGAATGGTATCGATAATCGGCGGGACGGCATAGGTGTTGTACCAGGCCTGGTTATCATTCATACCGTCTACCAGGTAGATCGTCGAACGGTTGCCCGCTCCATTGATCGAGGGGAAGGCGTAGTTCGTCGTGCTGGCGGCAACGACAGCAGTATTGCTGCCGCTACTGTTCTGGCCGGTGCTGATGGGGGTCACACCCGGCGTGAGGGTAAGCAATTGCGTGAAGTTGCGTCCATCCAACGGCAGATCGTTCACCGCTTTTTCGTCGATCACCGTGCCAAGCTGCGCGGTGGAGCTTTCCACCTGAGTGCCGGACGCTTCCACCGTTACAGACTGAGACACATCGCCAACCTTCAGCGAAGCATTGATGGTCACCGCCTGAGCCACTGCAACCTCAAAGAGGTTGATCGTCTCTCTTTGAAAGCTCGGTGCGGTAAAGGTGAGGATGTATCGCGCCGGCGGCACACTACTGAAGAAGTAGTCTCCGCCGCTATTGGACACCGTTGTGCGCTCAACGTTGGTATCCACATTTTTGAGGATGACCTTTGCCCCGGGCACAACTGCTCCGACGGGATCAGTAATGATGCCATTCACCGACGAAGAAGAACTCTGAGAGAGCGCTGGTGTGGTTATGCCAGCGATGCCCGCTAGTAATAGACAAACGAGCATCGCCGCTCTGATGGCGGTTTTCTTTGGAAATATCCGAATAACTTGCATAACAGGTCTCCTGAGGGGTCGCTTTGAGGGAGCGGTAGTTGACCCGCGAATCGTAGCTGTCGGCAAAAACAACTGTCAAGGAAACTTTTACTAATGGTTGTTTTTTTTTGCTTGCTAAAAAGCGAACCTCGGCTTGGCTCGCAAGCTAAATTGCATCCAACAGCTCTTCGCCGCAGCGCGTAACTTTTGAAGCACCGCAATTAAGAACGAGCAGTTCCACCGGAGACACCGATAGGAACGATCGAAATCCTCTGAATCAGGACGCCTGCGTCATGGAAACCGCCGAATCTCGAGCTACCGAAGCACGCCATCCAGCCACGTTTCAACAGCTTCGGCCCACAGAAGCCCATGAGCTCTCAGGCCTGCGTCGTTGAAGTGTGTGCCCTTGCCATTGTTCTGGCGATAAGCGGCAGTAAGCGCATCGGTGTCAGGTCCTTGCAGCGCGACCTTGCTCGTCCAGAGACTTTCTTGGGCGTCGCGAATCGACGGATTCGATGGGTCCTCCGGATTGTGGTAACTCACCTGCGCCACAAACCAAGGCATCTCCCAACCCGCCTGCTTCCGTGCAGATAAGATGATGTGTTCAAGCATGCTCCGATACTCCGCAGCCGAAATCTCATGCTCCGCCGGCTGATGCGAATCAGACTCCCCCTGATGCCAAAGAACTGCCCGAAAACCATGCGGCCCCAACTGCTGCATCCGACGCATCATGCCATCGAAGAGCGTCCCGTCGCTCACCAACGCGCCATCCGCATTGCGGCTGACATATTTCGTCATCGTTGGCATCACCTTAATCGATTCGCCCGCGGGCAACCATTGGCGAACACTGGTCGAGCCATGACCGACCGATGCAATCCCAATAGGCACCTTGTATTTGCGGGACAGAGCATCCCCAAAAGAAGGAACAAAGCTGCCCTTCTTACTGTCGTCCTGCGTACCAGGTTGTGGATCATCCGCAATTCGCCACGACTCCCCATTGAACGTCGTCACCATCCTGGTTTGCGTCGTCTGCAACACCTCGCCGTAGTTGGTCGAATTGGACTGACCAGAGATCAGAAACACCTCCCCGACGCCCACATGAGGAATCGCGACGCTGCCGGCCACCCGATGACCGCGCCGCGCCTGCACCTCGACCGAATAAAAACCTCCCGCCGAAACGTCTAGGCGCGCATGGAACTCTCCGCCAGGCCCAGGCAGAATATCGCTCCAACTTCGAGAGAACTGCCCTAAGATCGATTGCCCATTCACCGAAACACGCACACTCTTCACGCCTGCCTCGGCATGTCCACGAACGACAATCGTACCCATCTCGCGGGTCTGCCGCTGGAACACCTGATAGTCAAGCGGCGACGTGACACGCAGGGTCTGAGCCTCGAGCCGAACCGCGAAGAAAACCAAAGCAATAAAAAAGAACGAGAGTCCCGAAACCCTGATCCGCGTCATATCAATCTCATCGTAGTGCAATCACACCAGCCCTTCGCCCTTCCATCGACTCAACAACATCGCAATAGCGTTACGATAAAACACATGGCAACCAATAGCTGTGTCGAGATCATCGACTCCCACACGGAAGGGGAACCAACGCGAGTTGTCGTCGCAGGTGGACCCGATCTCGGCACCGAAGATCTTCCCAATCGAGTGCGGCGTTTTCAGACCGAATTCGATCATTTCCGCAGCGGAGTCGTCTGCGAACCCCGCGGATCCGAAGTCGTCGTCGGAGCGCTCCTCTGCAAACCAGTCGATCCCGAATCCACAGCCGGAGTCATCTTCTTCAACGATGTCGGATACCTCGGAATGTGCGGCCACGGAACCATCGGTCTCATAACAACCCTCGCACACATGGGCCGAATCACCCCTGGAGAACATCGCATCGAGACGCCAGTAGGCGCCGTTTCGACTCACCTCCACGAAGATGGCCGCGTCTCCGTCGCAAATGTCCCAAGCTATCGTCTTCGAGCCTCCGTTCCCGTAGATGTCCCCGGTTACGGACAATTCAAAGGAGACATCGCCTGGGCCGGCAACTGGTTCTTTCTCATCGGAGATCATCCGTTCACACTCTCTCTCGCCAACCGCGCCCAGCTCATAGCCGCCTCCACAGCAATCCGCTCTGCCTTGATCGCCTCTGGCATCACCGGCGAAGCCGGCGCCCTCATCGACCACATCGAATTCTTCGCCGCTCCCCAATCCCCGAGCAGTTCCTCGCGAAACTTCGTCCTGTGCCCCGGAGCTTCCTTCGATCGCTCCCCGTGCGGCACGGGCACGAGCGCAAAAATGGCATGCCTCCACGCCGACGGCAAACTCGCTTCAGGAGATACCTGGATTCAGGAGGGAATTCTCGGCACCTGCTTCGAAGGAAAAATCTCCAGCTCCTCCAACGGACACATCCACCCCGTCATTACCGGGCGCGCGTGGATTACCGCCGAATCCCGCCTCTTCTTCCAACACTCCGATCCCTTCCAAAGCGGCATCGCGTTCTAATGAAAAACTACGATGTCCTCATCGTCGGCGCCGGTATCGTGGGCTGCGCCTGCGCACGTGAGCTCGCTCAAGCCGGCGTGCAAGTCGGCATCGTCGAAAGTAATATCCCGAGCTCAGGAGCCACCGCCGCCGGCATGGGGCATCTCGTCGTCATGGACGACTCTCCCGCTCAGCTTCGACTCACTCGCTATGGTCGCGCCCTCTGGCAGCAGTTAATCCCCGAGCTACCCGGTGCAGTGGAATATGAGACACGCGGCACTCTCTGGATCGCAGCCGACGAACAAGAGATGGCCGAGGTGCACGCCAAAAAAACAACCTACACCGTAGCAGGAGTTCGCGCCGACATCCTCAACGAAGCACAAGTCGCCGCCGAAGAACCAAACCTCCGGCGAGGCCTGGCGGGCGGGCTTTTAGTTCCCGACGACGCAGTCATCTACCCTCCAGCCGCATCCGATTTTCTCCTCCAGCAGGCCGTGGCGCATGGCGCAACGCTGTTGCAAGGCACCGCCGCCGTCGCCGCCGCAAACGGCAATCTCCATCTCGCAGACGGTACCGTTCTGCACAGCGAGCGCATCGTCCTTGCCACCGGAGCAGATTGCGCGCTCCTGCCCACGCTGCCGATAAAAAAGCGCAAAGGTCATCTGGTCATCACCGATCGCTACCCCAGCTTCCTTCATCACCAGTTAGTCGAGCTCGGCTATCTCAAGAGCGCCCATAAACTCGAAGCAGATTCGGTAGCATTCAACATCCAACCGCGCAGGACAGGCCAGCTCCTCATCGGGTCCTCCCGTCAATACGGCGACGAGAACCCGCAATCAGACGCGCGCATTCTCACCCGGATGCTCGAACGCGCCGAAAGCTACATGCCCGCATTAGCCCAGCTCTCCGGGCTCCGCGTCTGGACCGGTTTCCGCGCCGCCACACCCGACAAATTGCCGCTCATCGGACCCGCCGCAGGTCTCAGTGACGACCCCTCCCTCTGGCTCGCCGCCGGCTTCGAAGGCCTCGGCATCACCAACGCTCTCGCTGCCGCTCGTCTCCTTACGGATCAGCTACTCGACCGCACCTCCGAGATCGACACCGTTCCATACCTGCCTCAGCGCATCACTAAACAGGCGGCCCTGCATGCCTGAAAACGTAACACTCCACATCAACGGGGCTCCGGTGCAGATGCCAACCGGCTCAGTCGTCTCCGCTGCGCTTCTCAAGGCAGTTATACCTCCCCGCCGTTCAGTCACAGGCGAACCCCGATCCGCGCTCTGCGGCATGGGCATCTGTTTTGAATGTTGCGCTACAGTCAACGGCATCCCACATCGTCGCACCTGTCAGTTAATCTGTAGCGATGGCATGGTGGTCGAAACAGAACGATGAATCTCGCTGAGATCATCATCGTCGGTGCAGGACCGGCAGGTATCGCTGCCGCCGCGGCCGCTGCTCATCACGGACGCAGCGTGCTCCTTCTCGACGACAACCCAACTCCCGGCGGCCAGATCTGGCGTAGCGGCGCACAATCCTCCCGCCGCCGCAAAGACACACGAGAAGACGCCATAAAGGCGAACGCTCTCCATCAACTCCGCTCGTCCGGAGCAACCATTCTCTCCGGCACCCGCGTCTTCGACGCCCCCGCCCCATCGACACTCCTCGCCTTGCGCGAAACCGAAGCCGACCCAGAAATCCTCAACCTCAAGTACGACCGCCTCATCCTCGCCACGGGAGCCCGCGAGCGATTCTTACCCTTCCCCGGATGGACTCTCCCCGGCGTCTTCGGAGCCGGAGGCCTTCAGGCCCTCGTCAAAGGTGGATTCCCCGTTCACGGCAAGCGAGTCCTCGTAGCCGGCTCCGGCCCGCTTCTACTCGCCGTCGCCGCTCACCTCCTCGACGACGGAGCCCACATCACCAGCGTCGCAGAGCAAGCCCCTATCTCGCAGCTCATTCCCTTCGCCGCATCGCTATGGTCCCACCCCGCAAAAATCCGCCAAGCCATCAGCTATCGCACCGCCCTCGGCAGAACGCCCTACCGCACTGGCTGCTGGCCCGTCGCAGCCTTCGCAGGCGAAACAACAGGCTCACTCAAATCCGTCCGCCTTACCGACGGCGCAAAGACCTGGGACGAGCCGTGCGAACTGCTCGCATGCGGCTTTCACCTCGTCCCAAACACCGAACTCGCCTCACTCCTCGGCTGCAAGCTTCACGACGGCTTCGTTGAAGTCAACGAGCACCAGCAAACCTCCGTCGCGAACATCTACTGCGCAGGCGAACCCACCGGAATCGCCGGCCTCGAAGCCGCTCTGCTCCAAGGTAAGATCGCAGGCCTAGCATGCGCCGCGCAGCCAACCAACTCTCTGCAAGCCCGCAACTCCACCGCAAAAAAATTCGCCACTCGCCTACAGGCCGCCTTCAGGCTTCGCTCCGAACTCCGCTCACTTCCCACGCCCCAAACCATAGTCTGCCGCTGCGAAGACGTAACCTTCCAGTCTCTCGCCTCCCGCCACAGCTGGACCGACGCAAAACTTCAAACCCGATGCGGCATGGGTCCCTGCCAGGGACGCATCTGCGGTCCTGCCGCGCAAACACTCTTCGGTTGGACCCCAACATCAGTCCGCCCTCCATTGTCTCCCGTTCCCATCAGCGCTCTTTGCTTTCACAACTCCCAACAAAACACACCTCAGGAGATTGCATGATCTGGTCCGGCGTAATGCCCGCAGTCACGACACCATTCGACGACAAACTCGCCGTCGACCACGCCTTTCTTGCCCAGCACGTCGCCTGGATGCTCGGCAACGGATGCACCGGCCTCGTCATGCTCGGCTCTCTCGGCGAAGGGGCGACGCTCGAAAACTCCGAGAAAATCGACATCCTCAAAACCGCCGTGCGCGTAGCAAAAAAGGCGCCCGTCGTCGCTGCCATCTCTTCCCTCTCCACCGCAAATGCAGTCCGCCTCGCCAAAGAAGCAGAGGCCGTGGGCTGTAAGGCGCTCATGGTCCTCCCGCCCTACGTCTACTCCTCCGACTGGCGCGAGATGAAGAACCATGTCTCAGCCATCATCGCCGCGACCCCTCTCTCCTGCATGCTCTACAACAACCCAGTCGCCTACAAAACCGACTTCCTGCCAGCTGAAATCGCAGAGCTCGCTGCAGAACACGTGAATCTTCATGCCGTAAAGGAGTCGAGCGCTGACGTTCGTCGCGTCGCAGCCATCCGCGAAGTATTGGGAGATCGCCTCGCCATCTTTGTCGGCGTCGACGACGTCCTAGTCGAAGCTGTCAACGCAGGAGCCACCGGCTGGATTGCCGGTCTAGTCAACGCATATCCCGCAGAATCAGTCCAGCTCTTCCAACTCGCCCAGGACGGCAAGCGCGAAGAAGCCTTCGAGCTCTACTGCTGGTTCCTACCCCTGCTTCGAATGGACACCGTCCCAAAGTTCGTACAACTCATCAAATGGGTTCAGCAGCAAGCCGGCGTCGGTTCCGCCCGCGTTCGCGCGCCCCGAATGGAACTCTCCGGCAAAGACCTCGCCGACGCGCAGACCATCTTCAAAACCGCATCAGCCAATCGGTCAAAAATCACCGAGAAACCATTCTCCAGCTTCAACGCAATTCTGGACTGACCGCGTCATCAATTGGCCCAATGAGGAAACCGCTAAGAGTGCACCTCTTGAAGCTCCGTGTACGGAGCCGTTCGCGCTCCATTTCGTTGGACGCGCAGCACAAGAATGTCGTCCGTCTGTCCGAATCTCTGGGCAGCGGTCGCAATCTCTTCCGTAGTTGTCGCATCGCGCAGCATCTGTTCGATTCGCCCAAACCCAAAGAGCTCCCCTTGCGCATTCTGAGCCTCCGCAATTCCGTCCGACATCATAAGCAAACTATCGCCGGGTTCAAGCTTGAACGAAGTCACAGGAAACTCGATGCCAGTGATAATCCCCAGGGGTAATGCGCCTTCAATCTGCATCTCGACGCCATTGAGATACGGTGGAAGCTGTCCGGCATTCGCCAGTTCAACAGTTCCATCCACTCCAAATCGGAGCATCATGCAGGTCGCACTGGATTCACGTTCGGTCAGTTGCTCATTGAGCACTTCAAGCATCCGGCGAGGATCACTGTCATGCTCCGCCGCGGAACGAATTGCCCCGATGATAAGAGAGACCAGCATGCCTGCTTGCAACCCCTTGCCGGTTACGTCACCGAATGCGATAAGCGACGTGCCGTCCTTGCCGTTCGGCACAATCTGAAAGAAGTCACCCCCCACCTCCCTCGCGGGACGATAAACGCTCTCAACTTGCAGGTCATTGAGTTCGGGAAGCTTGTTTGGAATCAGAACCTGCTGCACATGTCTCGCCTGTTCAATCTCCAGCTTCCATTGCTCCTTCCTGCGCTGCGCGGTGATGAACCGCGCCAGCAGCATCACCGTGATGATCAGCAGGGACAACATGGTGGACATGGAGCCAAGAGATATGGCGAAGCCGAGAATGGTGAATGTCGTCTTGACATGAATCAGCGGAAGTTCGTGGTTATAGATGGCGATGACGGCCAAAACAATAGCGACAGTGGCAATGCCTCCCTCTCTTCTGTTCTTTCTGAAGCCGCGGTAAACCACCAGCAGCAGTAGAACGCCGAGACTCAATTTAACGATCAGCAGAAAAGGATGCAGATAGGCGCCAACCTGGATCGGAACATGCTCGCCGTAGAGCGGCGGGCGAAGCATTGCGGTTCCGATGGCGAGAATCGCCACCAGCGACCATACCGCTATGTGCAAAGCGCGAATGCGCTCCAGCCTGAACCAATATCCCCAGAAGAGCACCCATAGACCGATTCGAATAGGAGTCGCAAGGACGTCGTTGAGGATCATGTACTCAGTAAGTCCGATCCATGTGGTGAAGTTGACCAGGAGATCGAGACCCACGATAACCATCGATGTTTCGCAGACGAGAGCCAGCCAGAGATAGGACTTCTCGTTCCTGTCGAGCCAGAAGAGCGCCAGCGCCATGACCAGCGCCATGGTCAGGATCAGCAGTTCCAGAAAGCCGCTCCCGAAGTAGTGGCCTGCGTCATCCCAATCGAGGCGAAGCTCGCTCGCAATCGCGGAAGAATAACCCAGCCCGGGCGGCTCGCGAAGACCGCCTGCATCCGCACTGTTGAAGGGAGTGGCGCTGTCCATCCATGTGCGAATGGCGATGGTCACCTTGCCATCGCGAATGTCTTTAGGAAGACGAAAAGCAGTGGGGATTGCAGCGTACGCGGTGACATGGTGATCCGTGAACTTTCCGAACTCGCCAATTCTCTGTCCGTTGACGAAAACCTGATAGGCGTCATCAAAGTTGTCAGGCATCTTCAAGGCGAGAGAGTGTTTTGCTCCCTCCACGCCGACTTGGATTCTGTACCAGGCGAAGCCGGAATATCCTGCGTGTCCACGCGCGGTCCAGCCCAACGCCAGTCCAGTCTTGCCACGAGTCAGATCCATCTCTTCCCAACCAGAATCGTCGAATCCCGGCTGCGCCCAGTCGGGGTTATCCCCGATATGGAACTTCCATGGGCCAGCGAGTTCCGTTGTTGACTCGCCGAGCCTTATTTGGATCAAGTCATCTGGCGGGGTATTGGCGCTCTCAGGCTTCTCGACTGCGGGCGCGGCATAGGCCAGCAATGGCAACAACAGGAGAAGGAGCAGCAGCGAAACGCGACGCATAAGCACTCTCACGGCGTTAAGATGTACCGATACTAGAGAGTACACGACCAGGCACTCTCTTCGGATACAAGGCTTGCGGTAGCCGAAGTGGCCCGAAGATGGCGCAGGATAAAAGCCTGTCGGTCAAAAAGGCGAAGCCCGCATCCGGGGGATGCGGGCTTCGCAGGTTATAAAAATGACCGTCGAACGCTACTTCTTTCCGAACGCTGACAGGAGCGGCCGCTTAGTCAGATATAGGCCAGCCATCATCACACCGGTCGAGAAGAGCAGAAGAGAGTCTGGCTCGGGAGTTCCAGCGACCGTAATCGTGACGTCAGCATTAGTGAGAACGGATGGATCGTTCAGGCCAGCCACATAAATATCTTCTATACTCCCACTCGGAAAGGTTCCGTCGGTGAAACTGAACAATTCCGTACCGTCTGGCCCCGGAGTGCAACTGCCCATAAAGGCGCTTGTCGTATCGCAAACAGGCGTCTGGCCGCCCAGATCTGAAACTGGGATCGAGAGAGTAATTGCGGTAATGTCTACGCCGGATTGATTGAATATATCAAGACAGTAAGACCCCGCCGGGATACCACTGAGAAGACAAGCCGCCGTTGCGAAGGTAAAAGGACCCGTAATCGGACCAGTTGCATCCTGTATGGTGCACGCTGAAAAGTCTGGACCACAGGTATTCGGGTCAACGACACCTACATGAAAGTTGCCGCCGGGTTGCGCGTGGGAATAGCTTGTAACTCCACAGAACAGAGCTAGGACAAATAGGACCGAAAGAAGATATTTCATTGTGTACACCCCTCCGGATGGCGCAGTCGCGCAAGATTTAGTCAGCTCCGAATCGTCTCAGACTGGTCTGACACTCTCCTAGCACGTTGTTGACCAAATGATAACGGGCGATTATCTGGATTATCTTCAGGTTATGGTCGTCTTCTATGCAAACTCCTGCACAGAATAGCGGAATAAGAAGTGTGTTCTGCCCCGCACCTACTAGGAGAGAACTCAAGCTCGTCGGAGGAAAAGCCGTTTCCCTTACCACCCGAGCGGCAAAGGCCTAAAAGCCTCTGCCGTCATCCCAAGCCTATAATTTGCATCGTGCCTTATTAAGCAGTACACGGTAGACTCGGAGTCACTCAAATTCATGTCTCTGACCGAACAGCACGATACCCTCGATAACTCCAGCCTTCCGCTAGCCGAACAGGTCGTGCGCCTCCAGGCCCTGCTTGAGGCCTCCCGGGCCGTCCATTCCACCATAGAGCTGACCGACGTCCTTCAACAATCCGCCCGGATCGCCGTCCGCGAACTCGAGCTCGAAGGCGCCCTCTTCGTTCCCCAGGGTGTTTCCTACGGCAACATGCCCGCCGAGCCCGACGAATCCTGTCCGCGCTTCGAACTCATGTCCCGCGACGGCAAGATCCTGTCAGAACTGATAGTTGCCACCCAGGACGGCCGCCCCCTCAGCCTCTACGAACGCGACTTCCTCGAGGGACTCGCACTCCAGGCCGCCGTCGCCGTCGAAAATGCCGTCAACCACGAGCGCCACGTCGAGTACGCTCGACTCGCCCAGGATCTCGACGCCGCCCGCGCCATCCAGCAAAGCCTCCTACCGCAGGCCATGCCCTCCATTCCCGGCTACTCCGTGGCCTCTCGTTCCCGAGCCTGCTACCACGTCGGCGGAGACTATCTCGACGTCGTCACCGAGCCCGACGGCTCTCATCTCATGGTCGTTGCCGATGTCGCCGGCAAAGGACTCGCCTCCGCTCTCGTCTGCACCGCCTTTCGTTCCGCCTTTCGCGCACTCGCCCGGCAGTCCCTCACCTTGCGCGAACTTGCAAGCCGCCTCTCTCAGCAACACTGGGATGAGGGCGCCGAGGCGCGCCGCCGCTACGTCACCGCCATCTTCCTTCGGCTCGACCCCGTCTCCTCCGAGCTTGAGATCGTCAACGCAGGCCACAACCCGGCATTTCTCGTCGGCTCCCCCGACCAGCCCATCCGCCTAGTGGAAGCCAGCGGAACCCCCCTCGGCATGCTCCCCGGCTCCCGTTATTCGGTCGAGCGGATCCCCATCGAGTCCGGAGCCCGAGTCCTCCTCTACACCGACGGACTCACCGAAGTCTTTCGCGGAGAAGAGGAATTCGGCCAGGAGCGCCTCATGCAGGCCTTTCATTCCATCGACCCCACTCCCGCCGCCAACGGACAAGCCGCCGAAGAAACCCTATCAAGTCTGTGGACCACCCTTGACACCTTCACAGGGGGTGCTCCCCAGCAGGATGATATGAGTGCAATCGCTCTTTGCCGCCTTACCAGCAATTCCAAGGAGAAGGCATGACCGTGTCCAGTGGGAGTAAGGTCGAGGTGCGGCTTCCTTCGCGTCTCGGCTTCGAAAAAGTAGCCATGAGTACCGCAGCCGGCATGGCCAAGATGATGGGCTTCAGTCAGGATCGCATCGAAGACCTCAAGACTGCCGTTGCAGAGGCCTGCATCAATGCCATGGAACACGGCAACCAGATGAATGCTTCCATCCCCGTTAGCGTAGTACTCTCAATGAAGCCCGATGAACTCGAGGTCAAGGTCATGGACAACGGTGTAGGCATCGAAACGCCCACCCCCGCCCCCGACATCGACCGCAAAATGACAGGCGAAGAAGAAGCTCGCGGTATGGGTATGTTTCTTATCCAGGCCCTCGTTGACGAGGCCGAATGGGTCTCCGCAAACGGAACGGAAGACCAAAGCTTCGTCCGGCTCGTGATCCGGATGAATAAGGAGAATGAATAAGGTGCAATCAGCGAATAAGGTCTCCCAACAGCAACTGCATGGCGCAAGTGGTCGGGAAGTTACCTGTTTCCACTTTACGGGAGATATCTCTTCCGCCTCCAAGGATGCCATCGTCGACACCTATCACGCCCTCGACAAAGCAACCCACAAAACCATTCTCCTCGACTTCAAAGGCGTCGAGTACCTCAACTCTTCCGGCATCGCACTCGTCATCCAGGTCCTCATGGAAGCCAGCAAATCCGGACAGACCGTCGCCATCTGCGGCCTTACGGCTCACTTCACGAAGGTCTTCACCATGGTCGGAATCACCAAATACGCCTCGCTCTACCCAGACGAAGCAGCAGCTCTGGCTGCCCTCTAAGTAAGTCCATCCCCTCTCAAATTGTGGCGCTGCTCCCAGGCTGCGGTGACGCTCTGCGCCCAATCCTGTTCGCCACAAAATTCACTCTCCCGGCTTGAAATCCACAATCTCTTTGGCGGGATCGAGAGAACCTGCCTGCCGAATCTCTCGTTCCTCCGCTTGCGCCGTAAATGTCTCGGCACACCCGCGTTAGTAACTGACGTCCGGCGCCATGTGCCGAAAAAAGCGATAATTCCCCATCTGGCATTATTTTCCTATTGACAGACATCTGCCGCGATAGGAATAATTCACCGCGTTTCAGTTTGTCGTTCCTCCTCCTCGCCCAGAGAACTCTGCGTGATCGCAAAACAAGAGGGGGGTTGCGAAATCACCGGGCTCAAGGGCATGCAACGCAAGCCCCGCGACAACGCAACAACGGCCAT
>Ga0210388_10000707_pt1 | contig 26742 bp, 24 predicted proteins | sample IncBWC19OmetaG_FD_155485 | JGI IMG/M metagenome (GOLD analysis project Ga0210388, IMG submission 155485) | Forest soil microbial communities from Barre Woods Harvard Forest LTER site, Petersham, Massachusetts, United States - Inc-BW-C-19-O ...
GACTAAGCGGCGAGGGCGTACTCGTGAGAGTCCGCACTTATGGTTTTCCCGGGTGTTTTACGAGGCCGCCCGGGACCTCGACTCGCAACCACCCGCACGAGCCGACCACGTCGAAGCCTGTCGTCCCCTTTGGATGCACTGCAGATCTACTCCGTCCATTGTACCGCCGGCCAGCTGTGGCCCCGGCAGGGCGCACTGTGCAAACCGTATGGCTGGAACCGGTCACAGACGAAAAGAGACGCGGTCCCAAGCCACCTTTGAGGAACCCGTCCTGGTCAGACCCGAGGGCCCTTCCTTTCGGGTGGCGCGGCCTCACACCTCGGTGGCCTCGCTCTTTGCGGCTTGGTTCCGCGTCTCGATCAAAAGTAGCTCTCGTCCACGCTGATTGCAACCTCGCTGGACGCACGATTTCGCACCTTCCGAGAAAATCTCGCGGACACGTCCATGCTGCGAGCGTCTGGGGCGACGACGACCGCGCCGGCGCGGGCGCGAGCACCGTTGGCGCGACTGTTAGGAAGCGCTTAGAACTGCTGCCAGAATGTAGGTATGGAGAACATCGACGTCCCGTTGCCCGCCGCATCGCCGGTGCCGGTGGCACCGGTCGCGTCGGGGGCCTACCCGAGCAAGGCGACCGCAATCCAGCCGACGCCGGCCCCCTCGAACGAGAACCCGTTTGGCGGGCCCCCACGCAGGACCACCGCCGTGCACAACGTGCGCAAGCGGATCGGCAGCGCGCTTGCGGCGCTCGTCGCGGTCGTCGCGAAGTTCGGCGTTGCGATCAAGGCGCTGCTGGTGGCGCTGCCGAACCTGAAACTGCTCGTCACGGCGGGAACGGCGCTGGTGTCGGTGGCGGCGTACAGCCTGTTCTTCGGATGGGAGTTCGCCGCAGGCTTCGTGGTGCTGCTGTTCGTGCACGAGATGGGTCACGTGATCGCCCTGCGCCGTGAGGGCATCAAAGCGAGCGCACCGATGTTCATCCCGTTCATGGGGGCGGCGATCTTCACGCGCTCGCTCGGCGACAACGCGCTGGCAGAGGCGCGCGTGGGCCTCGCGGGCCCGATCCTCGGCAGCATCGGCGCCGCGGCGGTGGCGGTCGTCGGCGAGCTGACCGGTAGCGATCTGCTGATCGCCCTTGCTTACTTCGGCTTCTTCATCAACCTCTTCAACCTGCTGCCCGTGGTGCCGCTCGATGGCGGTCGCGCGGCCGCCGCGATGAGCCCGTGGATGTGGTTCGCGGGCCTCGGCGTGTTGGTCGCGCTCGTGTTCCTCGAGCCCGGCAACCCGATCCTCCTGATCATCGTGCTGTTTGCGGCTTTCCAGACATACCACCGCTGGCAGCAGCGCAAATCCCGCACGCTCGAGCAGGCCGCCTACTACCGGGTCGCGCCACGCTACCGGCTACTGGTGTTTGCCGTCTACGTCGGGTTGATTGCGCTGCTGGTGTTCGGCATGAGCGAAACGCACATCCTCACCAGCGGCGGCCACAGCTTCGGCTCGATCTAGCGTCGCGCTTCGCGCAGCCCGCGTTCGATGTCGCGCTTGGTCTCGCGCTCGCGCAGCGTCTGGCGCTTGTCGTAGAGGTCCTTGCCGCGCGCGAGCGCGATCTCGACCTTGGCGTGGGCGCCGGAGAAGTAGATGCGCGTCGGCACCAGCGTGAGCCCGCGCTCGGAGGCGCGCGCGGCGATGCGGTCGAGCTCACGACGGTGCAGCAGCAGCTTTCGCGTTCGCTCGGGCTCATGGTTTTCGCGCGAGGCGGGGCCGTAGGGCGGGATGTGCACGGAGTGCAGCCACAGCTCGCCGTCGCGGATCGCGGCGTAGCCGTCCTTGAGCTGCGCACCGGAGGTGCGCAGCGCCTTGACCTCGGTTCCCTCGAGCACGATGCCGGCCTCGAGCCGCTCGATCAGCTCGTAGCGGTATGACGCGTAGCGGTTAGACGCGACGTCCCCGGCGCCGACCTTGCGCTTGCCCTTACCCTTTGCCACCGCCCGAGACTAGCGTTTAGAACTCGAGCGGCTCCGCCCTGCCTTTGCTCCACCGGGCGACGCGCTCGGCGGCAGCGTTCGCGGTGGCCGTGACGGGGGCGGCTCGAGGTCCACGCGCCCGCGGACGGAGTCGACGCGCAGGACGCGCACGTCAATCTCATCGCCGAGACGCAACGTCGCGCCGGTGCGCTCGCCGTGCAGGATCGTGCCCTGCTCGTTCAGCTCCCACCACTCGCGCTCGAGCTCCCCGGGGCGTTCGCGCGTGGCGTGCTGACGAGCGCCGCTGCGGCCGCGGTTCTCGGCCTGGCGCGAGCGCTCGCCGCCGGCCGTTGGGACACGCAGCAGCCGGACGGGAAGCATGCCCTCGAAGCGCCGCATCGCACCTGCACGCGCGTCGAAGGCAATGAACGCTCCTGCTGAGATCAGCCCCGTAATCTCACCGGCGAACGGCTGCTCGAGGCCGCGCTCGTGGAGCAGCCGCTCGAGCGCGAAGCAGCGCGCGACGTCGTCGGCATCACGCTCGATGACCATCGCCTCGCGCTCGCGCTCAGAGGTCCATGCCCCCAGCTCGACGAGCTCACCGGCGCGCGGCGCGGGCTCGCCGCCGCCAACCCCCCACACCACCCCACGGTGGCAGACGAGGTCCGGATAGCGCCGGATGGGCGAGGTGAAGTGGCAGTAGCTGGGGGAGCGCAAACCGGCGTGTCCGAGGTTCTTGGGCGAGTAGTACGCCTGCTTGAGCGAGCGCAGCACGAGCGAGCTGAGCGCCTGGCGTCCGTGACCGGTGCGGCGCACGTGCTGCTCGACGCGGCGTGACATCTCGGCGACGAGCTCGGCGGCGTGCGTCGAGGACATGTGCTCCCCTTTCGCGGCTAGGGGCGGCGTCGGCACCTCGAGCGTCGCGAGCTGATCGGCGAGCCGCTCCACCCGCTGTGGGTCGGGAGCCTCGTGCACACGGTAAAGGCACGGAACCCCCCGCTTCGAGAGCAACCCGGCGACAGCCTCGTTTGCGGCGATCATCAGGTGCTCGATCAGGCGGTGGGACTCGGTCTGCGCGCGCGCAACGATGGCCACGACGTCGCCGCGCGCGTCGAACTTGAACTCTGGCTCCTCGGAGTCGACGACGAGCCCGCCGCTGCGCTCTCGCCGGCGTTGCAGCGCCGCGGCCGCGTCACGCGCCGCGCGCAGCGGCGCCCCCCAGGGCTCGGCAGCGGACTCGGTGCGAGCGAAGATCCGGTCCACCCGCTCGTAGTCGAGGCGAACGTCCGAGTTGATCAGCGAACGGTAGAACGCGGCGCGCGTGACGACGCCGTCGCGCAGCTCCAGCTCGACTGTCACGGCGGCGCGGTCGGCGCCGGCGACGAGCGAGCAGGCGTCGCTCGAGAGCGCTTCGGGCAGCATCGGCTCGACGGCGCCCGGGACGTACACGCTGGTCGAGCGCCTGCGCGCCTCGCGATCCAGCGGCGAGCCGGCTGGCACGTGGGCGGCGACGTCCGCGATGTGCACCCACACCCGCGTCCCCGCGTCGCTGCCGTCGATCGGCTCGGCCGAGATCGCATCGTCGAAGTCCCGGGCGCTGATCGGGTCGATCGTGAGCGTCGACAGCCGGCGCAGGTCGCGACGCTCGCCGGGCGCGCGCGAGACGCGCTCGCCCGCGCTGTGCGCTTCGCCCTCGAGCGCGGCGTCGAAGCCGCGCGCGAGGCCACGGTCGAGCATCAGCGCCTCGATCACGTCCCGGGCGACGTCGGGCCGGCCGAGGACGCGCAGCACCCGCGCCCCAGAACCACCGCCGCGTCCAGCGCTCTGCACGAGCACGAGCTGGCCGGCGGAGACCTCGATGCTGCCCGCGCGTCCGCCGCGGGCAGGCCCGAGCGTCAAACGACCGGCTGCGGCTCGGCGCGGCGGACGACCGTCGCGGTCGCGGTCGCGGTCGCGCGGCGGAAACAACGGCTCTGCCGTGAGGAAGCGCCCGTGACGCTCGACGACTGCGACGAGCGCCCCCGCAGGGGCGGGTCCGCCGGCGTCGGCCGCCGAGCCGGTGACCGCGCGCCTCGAGCTGCGCCCGCGCGAGCCGGAGGGGCTCACTTCACTTTGGCCGCGAGCGTGTTGAGCGCGACGTTCAGCCCGCGAGTGGTGTCGACGACCGTCTTCGAGACAGGCACTTCGGGAACGACGCCGGCGCCCTGTTTGACGCCGCCGCCGCCGAGATTGCGCCCGTTGGGCGTGAAGTACTCGCCGACGGTGATGTCGAGCGCGCCGCCGTTTGACAGCGCCTGCTCCTCCTGGAAGACGCCCTTGCCGAACGTGTGGGTGCCGACGACGGTCGCGCGGTGGTGGTCCTGCAGCGCGGCGGTGACGATCTCGGAGGAGGACGCGGTGTTGGAGTCCACGAGCACGACCATCGGGATCGACAACGAGATGGCGTTGCCGGTGGCTAGGAGCACCTGCGTTGGCTGGGTGCGCCCGCGCGTCGTGACGATCACGCCCTTGGGGATGAAGATGCTCGCAATCAGCTGCGCTTCCTCGACGAGTCCGCCGCCGTTACCGCGCAGGTCGAACACGAGGCCGCGGGCGCCGGCGCGAAGCTCGTGTTCCACCGCTCCGCGCACTTCGACGTGCGAGCCTGGACTGAAGCTGGCGAGCGCGACGACGCCGAGCTTGACGCCGTGGACGGTCTTGGTGGCGGATTCGACGACCGGCTCAGAGACGACGGCGCGCGTCAGCTTGACGCTGTGCGGCGCGCCGTGGTCGCTGCCCGCCGGCGGCGCCTGAATACCGAGCTGGACGCCGGTGCCGGGGAGGCCTCGGATCAGCGCGGTGGCAGCTTCGGCGGACAGCCGTTCGAGCTTGTGACCGTTGACAGCGACGATCACGTCCCCCACCTTCAGCCCCGCGCGGGCGGCGGGCGAGGAGTTGAAGACCCGCACGATCAGCAGCCCGTGATTGGCGGACAGCTGCGTGGCGACGGCGACGCCGATGCCGGTGAAGTGAGGCGGCGCGGCGAATTCACGGAATTCGCTGGGGCTGAGGTAGTGCGAGAAGCGGTCGTCGAGGCTCTCGACGAGGCCGGCGAGCGAGGAGTTGTTGAGCTTGCTCACGGGGATCGGCCGGTAGTAGTCGTGTGCGATGCGCTCGACCGCTTCGTCGACGACGCCGGTCCGCGAGCTCGAGACGAACGCGCTGCGCAGGAAACCGGGCAGGTCTTCGGGGTGGCCGCCCAGCCACAGGCCCACCACGAGCAGCACAGGCAGCAGCAGCGCGAGCACAAGGGTCAGCGGTAGACGGCGCGTCGTCGACATGGGCTCGCGCTAGCGTAGAACGTTCTAGGGTGCAGACATGACGAACGTGAGCACGAGCACAGTCCCCGAGAACGGCCTTCCGATCCACCGCATCGCGCTCCCCGGTACGCGCGCGCTGACAGTGCTCGTCGCCTTCGATGCCGGCGCGCGCAACGAGTCGCCGCGGGAGAACGGCATGGCTCACTTCCTCGAGCACCTCGTGTTCAAGGGCGGCGAGAGCTACCCCACGTACAAGGACGTCAACGAGACCGCGGAGCGGCTGGGCGGCGTGTTGAACGCGTACACCAGCCACGATCTGGTGGCGTTTCACATCACCGTGCGTGCCGAGAGCGCCGGAGCGGCGATCGACCTGCTGACCGACTTCGTCGGGCGTCCGCGCCTGGACGCAGAGGAGCTCGATCGCGAGCGCGGGGTGGTGATCCAGGAGATCAACCGCGCTTACGATCAACCGTCGACGGTCGCCGAGTACCTGATCGACCGCGCAGCGTTCGGCAATCACCCGCTGGGACGCACGGTCCTCGGACCCGAGGAGAACCTGCGCAGCTTCACGCGCGATGGAATCGTCGCGTTCCGCGAGCGCCGCTGGTCGGGCACCCACGGCGGCGCCTTCCTCGTCGGCAATCTCGAGCACGTGCCCGACGACTCGCAACTGCACGAGCGCTTCGCGCGCTTTCCGTCGCTGCCCGAGCCCGAACCGTATCTGCCGGCAGAGTTCGTTCCCGAGAAGCTGGCCGACGAGCGCGACACCAACCAGTCGCACCTGCGGATGATCTATCGGCCGCAGATCACGGTCTCCGACGTGCGTGAACGCGCCGCGCTGTCGATCTACGCGACGCTGCTGGGAGGCTCGATGGGCTCGCGACTGTTCGAGGAGATCCGCGAGAAGCGGGGTCTGTGCTACTCGGTGTACGCGCTCAACCACGCGTTCGCGGACGTGCCGATCCTGCAGCTCGGCTCGGGCCTCGAGTCGGCCAAGGCGATCGAGGCCTACACGCGCATGCGCGAGATCGTCGACGAACTTCGCAGCGACGGCCCCACCGAGGAGGAGGTGGCGCGTGCGCGCGCGTACGCCGCCGGCCGGCTCGTCCTGGCGTTCGAGAACACCAACGCGGTCGCGCGCTACTCGGCCAACCAGCAGATCGTCTTCGGCGAGGACATCGACCCCGACGCGGCGATCGCAGCCCTCGACGCTGTCACCTTCGACGAGGTCAGGGAGGTCGCCGCCGGCGTCGCTGACAACCTCGCGGTCGCCGTCGTCGGCCCTCACAACGCCGAGGAATTCTGAGCCGAACGAGCTAGTCGGCCCTCTGCGCGGCGACGGCCGTCGGCGAGCTCGGACCGCGCAGCACGACCACGACGACGACGGCGACCGCGGCCGCTGTGAGCGCGGCTGCGATCCAGAAGGCGAGGTGATAGCCGCCCGTCAGCGCGACCGCATTGGAGTAGCCCTGCGCGCTCAGGTGCGCGGTGCGCGACGCGGACAGCGTCGCGAGCACGGCCAGGCCGAGCGCCCCGCCGACCTGGGCAGTGGTGTTGACGAGCCCCGACGCGAGCCCGGCGTCCTGCGGTTCGACGCCGTCCATCGCCACACCCATGAGCGCCGGGAAACAGACGCCGGCGCCCGTCCCGAGCAGCAGCATCGAGGGCAGCACGTGGACGAGGTAGCCGCCCCGCACCGGTGCCTGCGTCAGCAGGATCAGGGCGAGCATGATCAACACGAGTCCCGGTGCGAGCAGGTTGCGCGCGCCGAAGCGCGTGGCCAGCCGCTCGGCGTAGCGGATCGACAGCGTCCCCATCGTCAGCGTCACGGGCAGGAACGCGAGTCCGATCTGCAGCGCGTCATAACCGACCACCCTGCGCAGGTACAGCGCGCCGAGGAAGAACACGCCGAACATGCCGGCAACGGACAGCACCTGGATGACGTTGGCGGCGGCGACGTTGCGTGAGCGGAAGATCCGCAACGGCACCAGCGGGTTGCGCGCGCTTGCCTCGCGCGCGAGAAACGCCAGCAGTAGCGCGAGCGAGGCGCCGCCGAAGGCAAGCGTCCGCCCAGATCCCCAGCCATAGTCGGCGGCAGGCTTGACGATCGTGTAGACGCTCAGCATCAGCGCGGCGGTGATCAGCAGCGCGCCGGGAACGTCCGCGCCCCCGCCGAAGCCCGCGCCGACTTCGTGTCTCAGCAAGCGCCGCGCGAGCACCACCGTCGCGATCCCGATCGGGATGTTGATGAAGAAGATCCAGTGCCAGTCGATCGACTGGGTAATCACGCCGCCCGCGAGCAGGCCGACCGAGCCACCGGCGGACGCGACGAACGCGTACACGCCGATCGCCTTGGCCTGCTCGCGGCGCCCGCCGTCCGAGTCGGCGGGAAACATCGTGATGATCATGCCGAGGATCACCGCCGAGGTCATCGCGCCGCCGATTCCCTGGATAAAGCGCGCGGCGATCAGCACCGACTGGCTGCCGGCGAGGCCGCACAGCAGCGAGGCGAGCGTGAACAGGCACACACCGGCGAGGAAGACGCGCCTGCGCCCGATCAGATCGCCGATGCGCCCGGCAAGCAGCAGCAGGCCGCCGAAGGCGATCAGGTAGGCGTTCACGACCCACGCGAGGCTCGACGTCGTGAAGTGCAGCTGATCCTGAATCGATGGCAGCGCGACGTTGACGACCGTCACGTCGAGCACGATCATCAGCATCCCCACGCACAGCACGTACAACGCGACCCAGCGCTCGTCGCGAGAGCGGACCCCAGTCTCGGCGCCGGCCTGCGCGCCGGCGCCGCTGCGCTCGGCCCCGGCATCCGCGCGGGGAGCGTCCGTGGTCGTGCTCACAGGCCGCCGTCTCCGCGCTCAACGAACGCGCCCAGCGCGTCCATCATCTCGATCGTGCCGTGCTCGCGCTGCTGCGCGGTGTCGTGCCCGTCGAGGTACACGCCATGCTCGGTCAGCGTCAGGCGCGCGCCGTCGCCGCGCGGCTCGACCTCGACCGTCGCCAGCGACACGGAGATGCGCACATCGTCCTTGTGCATGTCATAGGCGTGGATGATGCGCCGCCCCGGCACGATGTCCTGGTAGACGGCGTCAAGCGTGAAGATCGACCCGTCGGGCGTGCGGACGGCGAGGTGCTCGCGCCCACCGACGCGGAAGTCGAGTGAGTAGTCGGGCTTCTCAGGCGGCCCGAACCACTGCGCCTTGGCGACAGGGTCGGCCCACGCGTCGAACACGCGCTGCGGCGAGGCGTCGTAGGTTCGCTCGATCACGAACGTGGACTGTGTAGTTGACCGCTCGACGGCGGCCTGGTCGGTGTCGCTCATTGCTCGCTCCTTTTTTGTGCTGGTTCATGGTCCGCGGCGAGGTACTCGCCGAGGCGGTCGAGGCTCTGCTCCCAGAAGGTGCGCCGCTCGGCGATCCAGCGCTCCGCGGTTCGCAGCGCGGCCGGCTCGACGGTGCAGGTGCGCACCCGCCCGAGCTTCTGCGAGCGCACCAGGCCGCTGGCCTCGAGCACGTGCAGATGCTGGACCACAGCCGGCAGCGACATCTCCAGCGGGCGCGCGAGCTCGCTGACCGACGCCGGTCCGTGGATCAGGCGGTCGACCATCGCGCGACGGCTGGAGTCGGCGAGCGCATGGAACAGAAGGTCCACTTCGCCCTCGGCCTCGACCGGCTGATAATGCTTAAGCATTGACTTAAGTATCGCACAGATGCAGGCAGACCGTAATCCCGGGCTCGATGCGTCGCACGCGCGGGCACGCCCCCCGCTGGGGAGGGCGGGACCGTGAGCCACTGAAGCCTTGCGCGGCCGGTCAGGCGGCGAGCCGGACCGGCAACGTCTTGAGCTGGTTGGCGAACGGCGACTCGACGTAGCTCGGAGGGCCGGCGATCGCGATCGAGGGGAAGCGCGCGAGCGTCTCCTCGATCAGGATCTGCAGCTCCAAGCGGGCGAGCGCGGTGCCGAGACAGAAGTGGCGGCCTCCGGCACCGAACGCCTGGTGTTCGGGGTCGCGTCTGATGTCGAAGCGATCGGGGTCCTCGAAGCGAGACTCATCGCGGTTGGACGAGGGGTACCACATCACGAGCCGCTCGCCCGCGCGGATCGGCTTGCCGCCAAGCTCCGTGTCGCGCGTGGCCGTACGCGCGAAGTGGGCGAACGCGGGGAACATCCGCAACGACTCCTCGACGACACCTGGAACCAGCGACGGGTCCTCCACGACCTCGCGCAGCTGCTCGCGGTCCTCCATCAGCGCGCGCATGCCGCTGCAGTAGGTCGCCTTCGTGCTGTCGTTCCCGGCGGCCATCAGCAGCAGGAAGCCCATCACGATCTCGTGGTCCTCGAGGCGCTCGCCGTCGAGCTCGGCGTGCACGAGCACGCTCGTGAGGTCATCGGTCGGCGTCTCGCGCCGGTCGGCGATCAGCGCGCCGCAGCGCGCGAACACTTCCGGCACCTCCTTCTCCATCACGCTGGCCGTGGCGTCCGGGTCTTCCGCACCCACGATCGCGTTCATCAGCCGCGCCCACACCGCGTCGTCCTCGGGTGAGAGGCCCATGAAGCTGCCGATCACGCGTGAGACCACCGGCTGCGCGACGTCGTTGACCAGGTCGCACGTCTCGCGCGCGGGCGGGCCCTCCAGACGATCGAGCACGCCGACGGTGATCGCCCGGATCGCATCCTCGTGCTCGGCGATGCGCTTCGGCGTGAAGCCCCGCTGGAAGAGCGCCTTCAGACGGTCGTGCTTCGGCGGGTCCATGCCGATGAACATCGCCTGCTGCATCTCCAGCGACAGGCCGGCTTCCTTCAGCGCCGTGAAGCCACCGATCTCCGAGGAGAACGTCTGCCAGTCGCGGCTGACCTCATGCACGTCCTCGGCCGTGGTCACCGACCAGAAGCCGTCTTCGTCGGGGTAGTCGGTGATCCCATCCGACCAGTGAACCGGGCACTCCGAGCGCAGGCGGCGGAAGAGCTCGTGAGGCGGCCCGGCTTGGAAGTTCTCCAAGTCAGCGACGCGAATCCCGGTCAGATCGTTTTCGGCTGATGCCATGGCTGCACCCCCCTTTGAATGTTCTGCCGTCGCCCACGGCGGCCAAGAAATCGCTGGCAGTCACGGTACCCGATCACGGCGCCGCGAGCGAGCGCACGATCAGCGCTGCGCTGCCAGAGTCCAGCGCTCGACGTTGCACTCGTAGATGTCGCGCAGGACGCCCTCGATGCTGTAGGTCAGACGCCACTCGCCGTAATCCGCCATGAAGGCATCGACGTCGCTGATCCACCAGCGATGGTCGCCGATCCGCGCCGTGTCGGAGAGCGTGTAGTCGAGCTCACGTCCTGTGATCTTCTGGCACAGCTCGATCGCCTCGAGCATCGACACGTTCGACTCGCGGCCGCCCCCCAGGTTGTAGACGGCCGCCGCGCGAGGAGCGGCGTGAAACGCCGCGAACGCGCGGACGACGTCGTGTGAGTGGATGTTGTCGCGCACCTGCTTTCCGCCGTAGCCGAAGATCGTGTACGGCTCGCCGGTGACGGTGCATTTCATGAGGTACGCGAGAAAGCCGTGCAACTGCGCCCCGGCGTGCTGCGGACCGGTCAGGCAGCCTCCGCGAAAGCACACCGTGGGCATGTCGAAATAGCGACCGTACTCCTGCACCAGCAGGTCAGCCGCCGCCTTGGAGACGCCGAACAGCGAGTGCGTCGTGAGGTCGATCGACATGTCCGTGCCGATCCCGCCGTACCAGTGGTGAGACTCGGGAAGCTCCAGGCGCGTGGCGAGCTCCTGCAGCGCCAGGTTGTTCGGGCGATCGCCGTACACCTTGTTCGTCGAGGTGAAGATGAACGTGGCGTCAGGGGCGTGCGCCCGCGTCGCCTGCAGCAGGTTCAGCGTGCCGTTGGCGTTGATTGCGAAGTCGGTCTGAGGATCCAATGCGGCCCAGTCGTGCGAGGGCTGCGCCGCGGCGTGTACCACCAGCTCGATGTGCCGCGCGTGCCGGGAGAACAGCCGGTCGAGGCCGTCGGCGTCGCGGATGTCGAGCTGCTCCCAGCGAAAGCTCTCGACCTCCTGCGCGAGGCGCTCGGAAGTCGGCGTGGTCGAAGCCTCGGCGCCGAAGAAGTGCGAGCGCATGTCGTTCTCGACGCCGATCACGTCAAGCCCCTGCTCGGCAAAGAAGCGGACAGACTCCGCGCCGATGAGCCCGCCGGAGCCCGTGACGACCGCCACTCCCATCAGCTGCAGGTCTCCCAGCCCGGATGGCGCGCAGCGAGCGCCGGGGCGACGCGGCTCATCCGATCGCGACCATCCGGTCGATCGGCACGCGCGCCCGCACCGCGACGGCCTCCGGGACGCGCACCTCGAACTGCATGTCGCGCAGCGCGTCACGCAGCTTCGGCAGCGTGATCATCTTCATGTATACGCACGACGCCTCTGCGTTACCGGGAATGAACTCGACGTCCGGAGCAGCCATGCGCAGCGGGTGGAGCATGCCGGTCTCCGTGGCGACGACCACCTCGCGGCGCGCGCCCGTCCCGACCCCATCCGTACCGAAGTGCTCGCGCGCTTCGTGCTCGGCGTGCGCTGCGTACTCGAGCATCCCGCCCGTTGAAAGCATGTGCACGCCCTCGGCGGATACATCGCCCGCGGCCACGTACTCCATGACGCTGGTCGTGCACCCGCACTCGGGGTGGATCAGGAAGTCCGCGCCTGGATGCGCGGCGCGCGTCGCCTCGATGTCGGCGGGTCGGATGCCGGCGTGCACGTGGCACTCGCCGTCCCACACGTGCATGCGCCGGCCGAGCTCCTTCTCGACGTACGCCCCCAGCCACATGTCCGGACCGAACAGGATCTCTGTGTCAGGGCCGTGCGTGTCGTAGATGTGGCGCACGACATCGACGGCGTTGGCCGACGTGCAGCAGTAGTCGGTCAGCGCCTTGACCTCGGCGGTGGTGTTCACGTACATCACCACCACGCCCTTGGGGTACTCGGCCTTCCATGCCGCCAGCTGGTCGAAGTCGATCGACTCCGCGAGCGAGCAGCCGGCGTCGAGGTCGGGGATCAGAACGGTCTTCTCGGGGCACAGGATCGACGCGGTCTCGGCCATGAAGTGCACGCCGCAGAACACGATCGTCTCCGCGTCCACCGCCGCCGCGGCTCTGCGCGAAAGCCCGAGCGAGTCGCCGACGTAGTCGGCGACGTCCTGCACCTCCGGGACCTGGTAGTTGTGCGCGAGGATCACCGCGCGACGCTCGGCGGCGAGGGCGCGGACCTCGGCCTGCAACTCGACGATCTCGGACTCGGACAACGCGCCGGCGGCTTGCTGGCTGGGAGCCATCGGCAGGGCGGTTGGGGCCATCGGCAGGTTCATGGCTGGGCGTCGATGATAAGTGACAGATCGAGGGCCGGCGCGGAATGGGTCAGCGCCCCCATCGAGATCCATTCTATCCCCGTGTGCGCGAGCGCCCGCAGCGTCTGCAGGGTCACACCACCGCTCGCCTCGAGCTCGGCCCTGCCGGCCACCTGCTCCACGGCTGCGCGCAGGCGCGCCTCGTCCATGTTGTCCAGCAGCAGGCGCGGCGCGCCGGCGGCGAGCGCCTGCTCGATCTCGCGCTCGTCGCGAACCTCGACCTCGAGCGTGCCCGCCAGCTCGGGCGCCAGCTCGCGTGCCCGCTCGATCGCCTCAGCAATGCCGCCGGCGGCGGCGATGTGGTTCTCCTTGATCAGGATCGCGTCGTATAGGCCTGCACGGTGGTTGCTCGCGCCGCCGGCCGCCACGGCGGCCTTCTCGAGTGCGCGCAGCCCCGGCGTCGTCTTGCGCGTGTCCAGCACCTTCGCCCCGGTGCCCTGCACCTCGCGCGCGGCACGCGCGGCAAGCGTCGCCACGCCGGAGAGGTGCGCAAGGAAGTTCAGCGCGGTGCGCTCCCCCGTGAGCAGCGCACGGGCATTGCCCGAGATCGACAGCACCGCTCCCCCCTGCTCGCGCCACACACCCTCCTCGACGAGCCGCTCGAAGCGCGCGTCGCGGTCCAGCTGTGCGAATACCGCTTCAGCGGCGTCCAAGCCGTAGATCACGCCGGGCGCCTTCTGGGTGATCAGCGCGACCGCGTGCGCGTCGACGTCCACCGTCGCGAGCGTCGTGACGTCGCCCGTGCCGACGTCCTCCTCGAGCGCCGCACGCACCAGCGCGGCCGTGTCGGCATCCAGGGTGGAGCTCACTGCGCATCAGCATAGGATCATGGAGATGGACGCGCGCCCTGCCGCAGACTCCGACGTCACGCTCGCCCACTGGATGGGGCCGCTGGACGCCAACGGCGCCGGCTTCGTCCACGGCGGCACGGTCATGAAGCTGTGCGACGAGGCCGGCGGCCTGGCTGCCGTCAAGCACTCTCGCGCCAGGGTCGTCACCGCGAGCATGGATCGAATGACCTTCCTGGTCCCGATCCACGTCGGCGAACTCGTCACCTTCCAGGCGAGCGTCAACGCCGTCTGGCACACCTCGATGGAGGTGGGCGTGCGCGTCGACACCGAAAACCCGCGCACAGGCGTGCGCCGGCACAGCAACAGCGCATACATGACGATGGTCGCCGTCGACGAGCATGGCCACCCGCAACCGGTGCCGCCGCTGCTCGCCACGACCGAGCAGGAGCGTCGCCGCGAGTCAGAGGCCCAGCTGCGCCGCCGCAACCGGCTCGCCGAGCGCGACCAGATCCAGGCAGCGCGCTGAGCTTCGCACGCCACGGCGCGCCTTAGCGCGTCGGGGCGCCTCGTCGGAGCGCTGCGCTCGGCGCGCGGGCAGGACAGTCGCGCGCTAGTTCTTCGCGGCTGCGCTCGATAGCAGGTACGCACGCACGAATCCATCTAGATCGCCGTCCAACACTCGCTGGACGTCGCCCATCTCGTATCCGGTGCGTGTGTCCTTGACGAGCGTGTACGGGTGCAGCACGTATGAGCGGATCTGCGAGCCGAAGTTGACGTCCTGCGCGTCGCCCTTCTCACGCGCGATCTCTTCCTGGCGTTCGCGCTCCCTGCGCTCGAGCAGCTTCGCGCGTAGCATCGCCATCGCGGTCGCGCGGTTGGACGACTGCGAGCGCTCGTTCTGGCACTGCACGACGATGCCGCTCGGACGGTGGGTGATGCGCACCGCGGAGTCGGTCTTGTTGACGTGCTGCCCGCCCGCGCCCGAGGCGCGGTAGGTGTCGACCTGCAGATCGTCGTCGTTGATCTCGATCTCGCCGGTGTCCTTGACGACCGGCGCCACCTCGACGCCCGCGAAGCCCGTGTGGCGGCGGTGGGCAGAGTCGAACGGCGACAGGCGCACGAGCCGGTGCACACCGCTCTCAGCGCCGAACAATCCGTAGGCGTTCTCGCCCGAGGCCCTGAAAGTCGCCGACTTGATCCCAGCTTCCTCGCCGGCGCTCGCCTCCAACAGCTCCACCTCAAAGCCGCGGCGCTCAGCCCAGCGCATCAGCATCCGCAGCACCATCTCGGCCCAGTCCTGTGCGTCGGTCCCGCCTGCACCGGCGTTCACGGTCACGAGCGCATCGCCGGAGTCATAGCGTCCGGAGAACAGCCGCTGCTCCTCGAGCTCGGCCAGGCGCTCCTCGACCGACGCGATCTGCTCGTCGACCTCGCCTTCCAGCGACGCATCCTCGGCGGCCATCTCGGCCAGTCCGTCGAGGTCCGCTACGTCGGCCTGCAGCGCGGCGAACATCTCCAGTCGCCGCGACGCGCGCGCGTGCTCCGCCGACACCGTCGCCGCACGCTCGGAGTCATCCCAGAAACCCGTGGCTCCCATCTCGCCCTCGAGCGCCGCCACGCGCTCGGCCAGCCCGGCCGGGTCAAAGATAATCCGAGAGCAGTTTCATCTGCTCACGGATTGCAGCCAAGCGCTGGGGGGTGGACTCGCTGGGGGCAGCTGTGGCCATGTGCTCACGCTAGCAGCGCGCGGCTCACGGGTCTTCCCTTCGAACACGTCCCCGACGGACTGCTGCTCGCTTCACCACAGGATCGGCACGTCATAGGCGGCGATCCGGGTGTCGCTCGTCACCAGCGTGAGGCCCTCGCTCTGCGCCTGGGCGATCAGCATGCGGTCGAAGGGGTCAGCGTGGTGTGGCGGCAGCGCGCCGGCGTGCAGGGCGTCGGTCGAGCGCACCGGCAGCTCCGAGAAGCCACGCTCCGCCATCGTTTCGAGCAGGTTCGCCGGCATCCTCAACTTGCCCGACGCCTGCTTGATCGCCATCTCCCAGATCGATGCGGAGCTGAAGAACACCGCAGTGTCGGGATCGGCGATCGTCTCGTGCACGCTCGCGCCGATCCGCGTGTGTTCGCCCCTCCACCACAGCAGGACATGGGTGTCGAGCAGCAGGCCCGTCACTCGCGCGTGCCGAACAGTCGCTCCAGCTCCTCGTCGGGCTCGTCGAAGTCATCGCTCATCCAGATCTGCCCGTCCAGATCTCCGGGAACGCGCCGTTTGCGAGTCGGCACGTAGGCGGTGAGCTTCGCGACGGGCGTCCGGCCGCGCCGGATCACTATCTCCTCGCCGCGACTCACGCGCTCGACGAGACTCGATAGCTGTGCTTTTGCCTCCGTGACCGTCACGGCGGACGCTGGCGTGTGTGCCTCTGCCATGACGAGCATCTTATCAGACCTGGTCAGACCTGGTCTGCTGCGGTCGCTCTCCCCGATCACAGCCCCCTCAAAACCGTCCTCGCACGGCCGAGACGTTCAGGCGCACATAGTCCAGCGGCAGCCGCACACCCGCGACGACCGCCGCCGCAAACGGCTCCCGGCGCTCTACGGGCAGGCGCTCGAGGTGCGCCGCGAGGATCGACGTGCGCACGAACGCGTCCACGTCCTGCGGATACGTGGGACGCTCCGCAACCCAGCAGCGGATCGCCGTGAACCCGGCGTCGCGCAGCCGTTGCTCGGTTTCGCGCGGACCGGCGAACACCCACGGTGACCACCCGAGCAGCTCGGGAGCCCGGTCGCGCGCGACCGCGTCGATGACCTCGCGCACGCCGTCGATGTTGCCCTCTCCCCCGCACTGGATCTCGAGCACTCCGCCCGGTCGCAGCGCGCCCGCCAGCCGCATCCAGAGACGATCGTGGTCGGGCACCCAATGCAACGCGGCCGTTGACACGATCGCGTCGACAGGCTCGTCCAGGTCAAGCTCGAGCGCGTCCTGGAACCACACCTGCGCGCGCCCGCCCAGCCGTCTGCGCGCGAGCTCGACCATGTCCGCGGAGGCGTCGAGCGCCAGCACACGGCCACTCGGCACGAGCGCCAGCAGCTGCTCAGTGACGCGCCCGGTGCCGCAGCCGACGTCGAGCACCGTCGCGTCCGGCGCTATGCCCTCCAACCGCGCGAGCACATCGGCAGCCCACGCCTGCTGCGGCTCGCTCGAGCGGTCATACGTGCGCGCGTCCCAGGGGGTTCCCGTCACAACAACATCGCGCGAGAATCGGTCATAGGCCGCCTAGACGGTCGTGGACCAAGCGGAGCTAGGACGCAGGGAGCGTGGCGTGCTTTCGCACGCGAGCGACCGAGGACAACGCTCCGCGCCGCGTCCACGGCCGTCTAGGCGCCGTGGCACTTCTTGAACTTCTTGCCCGACCCGCACCAGCACGGGTCGTTGCGCCCCACCTGATGCTCGTCGTCGAGCACGCGCTGCTCGACCACCGGCAGCGCTTCCAGCTCCTGACCGTTCTCGCCGAAGGCGGCCTCTGCGACGCCTCCGGTGCCGAGCCCCGCGGCAGCAGCTGCGGCGGCGAGCGCGCCCGAGCCGGCGGCGCTGTGGCCGCCGGAGTAGGACACGCGCCCGGCGCGCGTGGAGTTGCCGGCCGCGGAGAACGGCGCGATCGGCGCCGCGCCGGCGCCGCCGTTCTCGCCCTCGACGTTGACCTGGACGTTGAAGATCATGCGCGCGTAGTCCGACCAGACGCTGTTCATCAGGTCGCCGAACAGCGTAAACGCCTCGTTCTTGTAGGCCACCAGCGGGTCGATCTGCGCGAAGCCCCGCAGGTGGATGCCCTCGCGCAGATAGTCCATGTCGAACAGGTGCTCGCGCCAGCGTTCGTCGATGATCTGCAGCAGCAGGAAGCGCTCGAGCGCTTCCATCAGCTCCTGCCCGAGGGACTCTTCGCGTGCGTTGTAGCGATCGAGCGCCTCCTCGATGATGCTCTCGGTCAGGGCGTTGCGATCGACCGCCTCGCGGTCGATCTCCTGGCCGGCGAGCTCCACCGGGAACAGCTGGCCGAGTGCGGTGAACAGGCCGTCCACGTCCCAGTCCTCGTAGAAGTCGCCGGGCGTGTACTGGTCGATCGTGCGTTCGACGACCTTCGCGACCTCCTCGCGAGCCTCCTCGCCGATGCTCTTGCCGTCGAGCACCTCGTCGCGGTATTTGTAGATCACGCGGCGCTGCTCGTTCATGACGTCGTCGTAATCGAGCACGCGTTTGCGGATCAGGAAGTTCTGCTCCTCGACCTTCTTCTGGGCTTTCTCGATCTGTTTGGAGAGCATTCCCGCCTCGATCGGCTCCTCGTTGCCCTCCTCGTCGACGCCGCCGAGTTTGTCGAGGATCCGGTAGATGCGGTCACCGGCGAACAGCCTCACGAGGTCATCCTCGGCGGACAGGAAGAAGCGCGATTCGCCGGGGTCGCCCTGACGCCCGGAGCGCCCGCGCAGCTGGTTGTCGATGCGCCTGGACTCGTGGCGCTCGGTGCCGCAGATGAAAAGGCCGCCGGCGGCCATGACGTCGGCGCGGCTCTCCGCGAGCTTGCGCTCGACCTCCGGCAGGATCTCCTTCATGCGCCGCTCATAGTCCTCCGCGTCGGCCGGCTCGACGCCCTCACGCGCGAGCTGCAGCGCCGCCATGTGCTCCGGGTTGCCGCCGAGCTTGATGTCGACGCCGCGCCCGGCCATGTTCGTGGCGATCGTCACCGCGCCGGGGTGCCCCGCCTCGGCCACGATCTCGGCCTCACGCGCCGCGTGCTCGGGCTTGGCGTTCAGCACCGTGTGCTTGATCCCGCGCTTGATCAGCCGATCGCCGAGCAGTTCTGAGACCTCGACCGAGATCGTCCCGACCAGCACCGGCTGGCCGTTCTCGTGGCGTGCGGCGATCTCTTTGACGACCGCGTTCCACTTGCCCTCCTTGGTCTTGTAGACCTGATCGTTTCGGTCCTCACGCACCATCGCCATGTTCGTCGGGATCTGCACCACCGGCAGCTTGTAGATCTTCATGAACTCGGTGGCCTCCGTCAGCGCCGTGCCGGTCATGCCCGCGAGCTTGTCGTACAGGCGGAAGTAGTTCTGGTAGGTGATCGTCGCGAGGGTCTGGTTCTCCTCCTGGACGGACACGCCCTCCTTCGCCTCGACCGCCTGGTGCAGGCCCTCCGACCAGCGCCGGCCGTCGAGGATGCGCCCCGTGAACTCGTCGATGATCTTGACCTCGCCCTCGATCACGGCGTAGTCGACGTCCTTCTTGTAGAGCGCCTGAGCCCGTAGCGCCTGGATCAGGTGGTTGACGAGATGGCCGTTCTCCGCGCGGTAGAGATGGTCGATGCCGAGGAAGCGCTCCGCCTTGGCGACGCCCTGCTCGGTGATCGCGACCGTCTTCTGCTTCTCGTCGATCTCGAAGTCGAAGTCCGCGACGAACTGCTTCTTGGTACGTGGGTCCATGCCTTCGGGGGTCTCCCCCATCTTCATCTGCGGCGCCAGGCGTGCGAACTTGACGTACAGATCGGCCGCCTGTTCGGGCGCGCCGGAGATGATCAGCGGCGTACGCGCCTCGTCGATGAGGATGTTGTCGACCTCGTCCACGATCGCGAAGTGGTGTCCGCGCTGGACCTTTTCGGCGAGGTCCTTGGCCATGTTGTCGCGCAGGTAGTCGAAGCCGAACTCCGAGTTCGTGCCGTAGACGACGTCGCACGCGTAGGCGCGGTGCTTCTCCTCGTAGTCCTGCATGTTCTGCAGCACGCCGACCGACACGCCCAGCGCATCGTAGATCGGGCTCATCCATTCCGCGTCGCGGCGTGCCAGGTAGTCGTTGACGGTGACCACGTGCACGCCCTTGCGCTCGCGCGGCGCGTCATCCGGCGCGTCGGGGGCGGCGTCATGCACCGCGAGCGAGTTCAGCACGACCGCGAGCGTCGCCGTCAGCGTCTTGCCCTCGCCGGTCTTCATCTCTGCGATCTGGCCCTCGTGCAGCGCCATGCCGCCGATCAGCTGGACGTCGAAGTGGCGCATGCCCATGGTGCGCTTGCCGGTCTCGCGCACGATCGCGAAGCACTCCGGCAGCAGCGCATCGAGCTGGGCGACCGTCGTCGATCGGCCGCCCTCGCTTGCGCGCGCCCGCAGCTCATCCATCCGCTCGCGCAGCTCTGCGTCGCTGTCGTGCTCGAGCTCGCCCTCGAACGCGCCGATCAGGGCGACGCGCTTCTCATATTCCTTGCGCTTCTTCGCCTCGCCGACGTTCAGCGCACGATCCAGCAGGGATGGCATGCGCCAAGGATAGCCCCAGACGCGCGGGCGCTAGACCGAGGGCAGCGACAGCCCGCGCTGCGCTGCCGCGGCGACGCGCGCCGACGCGGCGTGAGCCTCCCGACGGTGGCGCAGTTTGTCGCGATGACGCTTGACCTGACGGGCCAGCTCGTCGACGACGAGGTTCAGCGAGTGCAGCATCTCGGGCGAGGCATCCCGTGCGCGCAGCGTCACGCCCTTCAAATACAGCGTGCACTCGGCCACGTCCTTGTCGCTGACGCGCGGATTGCGCTCCCTGAAGATCTCGATCTCCAGGCGAGCGAGGTCCGAAACCTGTCGCGCGACCTTCCCCAGACGGCGCTCAGCATGCATGCGAAGCTCGTCGGTGACCGGGACGTTGCGACCCTTGATGTCGATCTGCATCACAGGCTCCTTCGGTCGGGAACTCCTTTTCGTGTTTCCGATGCTACGCCCGTGGACGGCGGATGTAAATGGAGCTGGACGGAATGCCCGCCGGCGCCGGACGTGAGCCTCACCGAAGCCTCCAAGCAAAGTCCTACGCACTTGGTGCGTCACCGCACACAACGTCGAGCACGTGCAGTTCGCCGCAGGTTGCGAGCAGTCGATAGTTGACCACGCCTTCTGAACGTGCTATGATGACTCTTGTCATAGTCTCACTTTCCGTGAAGGGGCTCGCTGCGGCGGGCCCTTTCGCGTTAAGCCCCGGCGTGCCGATTGCCAAGCGTGCCGGTCGGGCCCGGTGAGCGTTCAGCCGCGCCGGCGCAGGCTCTGCAGGATGCCGCTGTGCCCCGCGATCGCGTCGATCAGGATCGACTCTGGCGCGATCTCGGTTCCGGGGAAGACGATGCAGCCGCGCAGCTGCGCGCGGTCTCCGACGCGCGCGCCGTCGCCGAGCACGATCGGACCCATCAGACGCACCCCCTCGCCGATCTGCACGTCGCGCCCGATCCACGCCCGACCGTCGAGCTCGGTGTCCGCTCTCAGCGGCGACGCGCCGCCGGCGACGAGCACGCCCGGGCTCACCTCCTCGCCGTCGATCTGCAGGTGCAGCTCGCCGCGCAGCGCGTCCACCGTGCCCTGCCGCAGCTCGCTCAGCGAACCGACGTCGTTCCAGTACTCGCGCAGCTCGTGGATGTAGAACGGCACGTCGTTCTCGAGCAGCACCGGGAACACGTCCTGTGCCCAGTCGACGAACGGCCGCGCCGGGAAGTAGTCAAAGATCCGCGGCTCGAACATGTAGATGCCGCAGTTGCCGAGATCCGACAGCGCCTCCTCGGGGGCCGGCTTCTCCTGGAAGCCAGTTATCCGGCCATCACGGTCGTGCAGCACCACGCCGTACTCGCGTGTGTCCGGCACCTGCTTGACCGCAAGCGTGGCGATCCCGCCGCCCTGACGGTGCCTGGCGACGAACGCGCCGAGGTCGATGTCCGTCAGCGCATCGCCGGAGATCACCACGAAGGGCTCGTCGCCGAAGAAGTCCGCGCAGCCCCGCACGCCGCCGGCAGTCCCCAGCAGCTCCTCCTCATAGCGGTAGCTCAGCCGCTCGCCGAAGTACTCGCGGATCGAGTCAGGGAAGTAGTGCAGGTTGGCGATCACCTCGTCGAAGCCGTGACGCTCGAGCAGCTCGACGATGTGCTCCATCACCGGCCGGTCGAGCACCGGCACCATCGGCTTGGTGATCTCGTACGTCAGCGGCCGCAGGCGCGTGCCAAGACCTGCCGCCAGGACCATCGCTCTCATCGCGGCTAGTAGCGGTAGTGGTCCGGCTTGTATGGGCCGTCCACGGGCACACCGATGTACGCGGCCTGCTCGGGTGTGAGGGTCGTGAGCTTCACGCCGAGGGCGCCCAGATGCAGGCGGGCGACCTTCTCGTCGAGGTGCTTGGGCAGCACGTACACGCGCTTCTCGTACTCGTCGTTCTTGGTGAACAGCTCGATCTGGGCGATCGTCTGGTTGGAGAACGAGTTGCTCATCACGAAGCTCGGATGACCGGTTGCGTTGCCGAGGTTCAGCAGGCGCCCCTCGGAGAGCATCAGGATCGCGTGGCCGTCGGGGAACACCCACTTGTCGACCTGCGGCTTGATGTTCACGCGCTCGATCCCCGGAACCTTGGTCAGGCCGGCGATGTCGATCTCGTTGTCGAAGTGGCCGATGTTGCCGACGATCGCCTGGTGCTTCATGCGCGCCATGTCCTGCGCGGTGATGATGTCCTTGTTGCCGGTGGTGGTGATGAAGATGTCGGCGTTGTCGACGACGTCCTCGAGCGTCTTGACCTCGTAGCCCTGCATCGCCGCCTGCAGCGCGCAGATCGGGTCGATCTCGGTTATCACCACGCGCGCGCCCTGGCCGCGCAGCGATTCCGCGCAGCCCTTGCCGACGTCGCCGAAGCCGCACACGACGGCCACCTTGCCGCCGATCATCACGTCGGTCGCGCGGTTGATGCCGTCGATCAGCGAGTGCCTGCAGCCGTAGAGGTTGTCGAACTTGGACTTGGTAACCGAGTCGTTGACGTTGATCGCGGGGAACAGCAGTTCGCCGTCCTGCACCATCTGGTAGAGCCGGTGCACGCCCGTGGTCGTCTCCTCGGTGACGCCTTTGATGCCCTCACCGATGCGTGTCCAGCGTTGCGGGTCCTCGCCCAACGAGCGCGACAGCACCGACAGGATCACCTGGTACTCCTCGGAGTCGGCTTCCGTCGGCGCCGGCACAGCGCCCGCCTTCTCGTACTCCGTGCCCTTGTGCACGAGCAGCGTCGCGTCGCCGCCGTCGTCCAGGATCATGTTCGGCCCGGGTTGATCTGAGTCCCCGCCCACCCTTGCCTGTGGCCAGTTGAGCACCTGCTCGGTGCACCACCAGTACTCCTCGAGCGTCTCGCCCTTCCAGGCGTACACCGGCACGCCGCGCGGGTCCGCGACCGTGCCCTCGGGACCGACAGCGACCGCGGCCGCGGCGTGATCCTGCGTGGAGAAGATGTTGCAGCTGCACCAGCGGACCTCGGCGCCGAGCGCCGTCAGCGTCTCGATCAGCACGGCGGTCTGGATCGTCATGTGCAGTGAGCCGGTGATGCGGGCGCCGCGCAGCGGCTGCGCGTCGGCGTACTCGGCGCGGATCGCCATCAGGCCCGGCATCTCGTGCTCGGCGAGCGTGATCTCCTTGCGGCCGAACTCGGCGAGGGATAGGTCGGCCACCCTGAAGTCGGTGCCGGTGGCGGGCGCTGCTGTGGGGGTCATTGCTGACATGACGAAGCCTCCTGTCGGGTCAGGTGAGCGCCCTTGCTGCAGAGAGAACGGGCCGAGCGTGGCGGATTACAGCCCGTCGCAGCGCTCCTCGGCCGCTCCGCAAGGTAGCACACGCTCCCGGCCGGGAAGCGTCCTAGCGCACGGCGAGCGCGGCCTTGAGCTCGTCGAGGATCTTCACAGGTCCGGGGTCGACTCCTCGCAGCGCCGCCAGGTAGATCGACACGAGGTCGCCGAGCAGCACCAGCGAGATCACGCGCTCGATCGCCGTCTCACCGCGCGTCTCCAGACGGAAGCTCGCGGCGGCGTTGCCGGCGATCAGCCGCTCGGTGAGCGCCATGCGCTCCTTGACGCGGGGGTGAGCGTCGGAGTCGTCGAGGAACACCGCCGAGAAGCGGCCGAGCTCGGGCGCTCCCTCCCAGCCGACGATTTCATTGTGGTCGAGCTCGGGTAGTTCGTTCGAGAAGGCGGGCTGCTTTGCGTTCTCGTTGATCTGCGTCTTCCAGCGGTAGGCGATCGGGTTGGTGAGGCCCGCGCCGGCGATCACCGGCGTCGTACCCGTGAGCCCGCGCGCGACGGTCTTTGCGAGCGAGTCCTCGGGCGCGTCGGGGCCCCACTCGGCGACGAGGTGCTCGATGTGCGACGCCGCGACGTCGATCTCCGATGTCAGCCGCGGACCCGCGCCGCACAGCGCGGCGACCTCGAGCGACGCGACGATCATGTACGCGACCGCGGCGCGCGGCTGAAAGCCGCTGGGCAGCGGGATCACGGGCACCCCGTCCGCGCGCGCCATCTCGGCGAGGCGACCGCCCGTGGTCACGACCGTGCGCTTGGCGCCCAGCGCACCGGCCGACTCGTAGCAGGCGAGCGTCTCCTCGGTCTCGCCGGAGTAGCTCGCGCACAGCACCATCGTGTCGGGCGTCGTCCACGGCGGCAGCCCGTACGCGCGCGTGATGAAGATCGGCCGCGAAGCGTGATCGCCCATCGCGGCCCGCGCCAGCGCGCCGCCGATCGCCGAACCGCCCATGCCTGCGACGACGAGCCCCGCCGTCGTGTCCCAATCCTGCATGATCGCTGACTCCACGCGCCACAGCGCGTCGCGCAGGTGCTCGGGCAGCGCCAGCACGTCGCCAAGCTGGTCGGAGGGGTCGATGCGGGCGATGCTCTCGCGCGAGAGCTCCTCCGCGGTAGGTGTCGCGGTCGCGCCGCCGTCACTCATCTGCTGCTCTCCTCGTGTCGTGCTCGGGTGGTGATGGCCGTCGATCGTTGAGATGTGGGTTCGTCATGGTCTTCTCGGGAGCCCGAGCACCTAGAACTCGATCGCGTGATCGGGCAGCTCCACACCAGGGAAGATACGCGCCCCGCGGGTGATCACGTTGTCAGCCCCGATCCGCACGTCCTCGCCGAGCACCGCGCCGCCGGTGATCTTCGACCCCGCGCCGACGCTGCAGCCGGCGGCGACGATGCAATCGCGCAGTTCGCAGCCCTCGCCGATTTCGGCCCCTTGCAGGACAACCGAACGCTCGACCGTCGCGCCGGCGCCGACCGAGACGTGCTCGGCTAGGACGACCAGGCTGCCGACGTGAGCGCCCTCGGCAACCCGCACGCCGCGCTCGAGCACCGCCGGCGGGATCACCCGGCCGCGCACCTCGGCGCCGTCCTCGACCACGAGCCAATCGCTCCCCAAGCGCTCGGACACCGCGGTCTCGACGTTGCCCTCGATGATGTCGAAGGTTCCCTGCAGGTAGCGCGCCGGCGTACCGATATCGAGCCAGTAGCCGTCGGAGGGAAAGCCGTACAGCCCGTTGCCGACGAGCAACGGCCACACCTCGCGCTCGATCGAGACGTTTCGATCGGGCGGCACGAGCTCGAGGATGTCGCGCTGCAGCACGTACGCACCGGCGCTGATCAGCTTCTCGCCCGCGACGTCCGAGCTCGGCTTCTCGATGAACTCCGCCACCGAGCGGTCCTGCGCGAGGATCACCAGGCCGTACGCGCTCGGGTCCGGCACCGCTACAAGCGCGAGCGTCGCGCGCGCCCCGCTGGCCCGGTGCTGTGCGATCTGGGCGGTGAGATCGATGTCGGTGAGAACGTCGCCGTTGAGCATCAGGAAGCTCTCGTCGAGCATCGGCTCGGCGAGCTTCAGCGCGCCGGCGGTGCCGCGCGGCTCGGGCTCCTCGACGAAGCGCAGGCGGATACCGAGTTGCGAGCCGTCGCCGAGCACCCCGCGCATGCCCTCGGCCAGGAAGCCGCACGACATGATCACGTCATCGACGCCGTGTGCACTCAGCCACTCGAGCATGAATGCGATGAACGGCCTGTCGACGAGCTGCACGACCGGCTTGGGCACCCTCGAGGTCAGCGGGCGCAGGCGCGTGCCCTGCCCTCCGACCAGAATCACCGCCTGAATGCTCTCACCGCCGTCCGATGCCCTCGTAGACGAGCCCAGCCGCGCGTATCGCGTCCGGATCCAGGGCGTTGCGCCCGTCGACCACGAGCTCGCCGGCCATCGCGCCGGCGACGTCCTTCCAGTCGAGCTCGACGAATTCGGGCCACTCGGTCACGAGGACGACCGCGTCGGCGCCTGCGACCGCGTCCAGCGGCGAGTCCGCGAACGCGAGCCCCGAGACCATTGCCCGTGCCTGCTCCTCGGCCACGGGGTCACATGCGGTGACGATCGCCCCGTCGGCCTGCAGGCGCGCCGAGAGCACCAGCGAGGACGCCTCACGCATGTCGTCGGTGTTCGGCTTGAACGCGAGGCCGAGCAGCGACACGCGCTTGCCGGCCAGCCCGCCGAGATGCTTCTGCAGCTTGCCGATCACGCGGCGCTTCTGCAGCTCGTTGACCTCGATCACCGCTGTCAGCAGCTGGAAGTGGTAGCCGGAGTTGCCCGCGAGCTGCTTGAGCGCGTCGACATCCTTGGGAAAGCAACTGCCGCCGAAGCCGATGCCCGCCTGCAGAAACTTGGAGCCGATGCGGTCGTCAAGTCCCATTCCCCGCGCAACCTCGACCACGTCGGCGCCCGTCTCCTCGCAGACGTTGGCGATCTCGTTGATGAACGAGATCTTCGTCGCCAGAAACGCGTTGGAGGCGAGCTTGACCATCTCCGCGCTCGCCACGTCGGTGCGTACGAGCGGCGCGTCCAGCGGCGCGTAGAGCGCCACGACGGCGTCGCCCGCCCAGTCGCCGTCGTCGCCGACGACGACCCGGTCGGGGTGCAGGAAGTCCTGTACGGCCGAGCCCTCCTTGAGGAACTCGGGGCAGGAGACGTAGGCCAGACCCTGCTTGCCCTGCTCGCCGAAGACGCGCTGCAGCGACGCGCCGGTGCCGCAGGGCACCGTCGACTTCATCACCAGTGCCCGGCCGGCGGCGGCGGGGACGGCGTCCACGACGGCGTGCACTGCGCTCAGGTCTGCGTCGCCGGAGTAGGTCGGTGGAGTGCCGACGGCGACGAACAGCAGTCGGCAGTGCTCGAGCGCGTCGGCGAGGTCGGTCGAGAAGTGCAGGCGCTCGGCGTTGCGCCTCAGGAGCTCCTCGAGCCCGGGCTCGTAGATCGGAACCTCGCCGCGGCGCAGGCGCTCGACCTTGGCGGCGTCGATGTCGACGCACCAAACGTCGCTGCCCAGCTCCGCGAAGCCGGCAGCCGTCACCAGCCCTACATAGCCGGTGCCGATCACTCCGATTGGCTCGCGTGTCTCACTCATGAGGCGGGGAAGGCTAGCCGGTGCGGGCGCGGGAGGCGATCGTGC
>Ga0210388_10000708_pt1 | contig 26730 bp, 23 predicted proteins | sample IncBWC19OmetaG_FD_155485 | JGI IMG/M metagenome (GOLD analysis project Ga0210388, IMG submission 155485) | Forest soil microbial communities from Barre Woods Harvard Forest LTER site, Petersham, Massachusetts, United States - Inc-BW-C-19-O ...
AGCGGCCTCAAATGGCGACTCATTGGCCCATTCCGCGGAGGCCGAGTGGTTGCCGTCGCAGGCGTTCTGGGCGACTCGACGACCTACTATTTCGGCGCGGTCAACGGCGGTATTTGGAAAACATCCGATGCAGGAACGGTTTGGAAGCCGATTTTTGATGGCCAGCCTGTCGGTTCGATCGGCGCCATCGCTGTGGCGCCGTCGGACCCAAAGACAATCTACGCCGGAACGGGCGAGGCGGATATTCGATCCGACTTGTCGTCCGGCAATGGGGTTTACAAATCCGTTGATGCTGGCTCGACGTGGACGCACGCGGGCTTAGAGGAAACGCGCCAAACCAGCCGGATCGTGGTTGACCCGCGAGACCCGAACGTAGTTTATGTGGGTGTTCTCGGTGATGCTTACGGACCAAGCGAGCAGCGCGGGGTTTACAAATCCGTCGATGGAGGAGCGCATTGGGCCAAGGTCCTGGACGCAGGATCCGAAATCGGTATTTCAGACCTCGCGATCTGTTCTGGCAACGCGCAGTTATTGTTTGCGGGCACATGGAATACGCATCGTCCCCCTTGGAGTACTTATGCTCCCATCGACGGACCCGGCGGCGGCCTTTACCGCTCTCGAGATGCCGGCAAAACCTGGTCTCGCGTAAATAATGGTTTGCCTGAAGGCGACTGGGGACGCATTGGAGTCGACGTCGCGCCAGATGGTAAACGCGTTTACGCTCTCATCCAGGCAAAGAAGGCAGGTTTGTATCGCTCCGACGATGGTGGCGATACCTGGACCTTGGAGAACGCGGACCCTCGGCTCACCAGCCGTGCCTGGTACTTCAACAGCATAACCGTTGACCAGCAGAATCCCGATGTGATCTACATTCCGAACGTTGCTCTTTATCGATCGGTCGATGGAGGAAAGACAATTTCAATTGTCCGGGGTGCGCCGGGCGGGGACGATTACCACCAGATCTGGATCGATCCCAAGAATTCCAACAGCATGGTTCTCGGGACTGATCAGGGCACCACAGTCAGCCTCGACCGCGGTCAGACCTGGAGCACGTGGTACAACCAGCCCACTGCGCAGCTCTATCATGTCATCACCGACAACGAGTTTCCCTACATCGTGTACGGCGCGCAACAAGATAGCGGAAGCGCTGCCGTGCCCAGCCGCACGGATCACAATCAGATCACGGCGCGCGATTGGTTTCCCGCGGGCGGAAGCGAGAGTGGATACATGGCGCCCGATCCCAAGGATCCGAACATCATCTATCTGAGCGGAACCTACGGTTCGGTTAGCCGTTACAACAGGCGAACCGGACTCAGCCAGGATGTAACTCCGTGGCCGGTGCCGACATTTGGTTCCGAGATTAATCAGCGCAAATATAGGGACCCTTGGACCCCGGTTCTCATTTTTTCCTCCGCTGACTCCACGGCGCTTTACCTCGGGACGCAATATGTGATGAAAACTATTGATGGTGGACTGCATTGGCAGACCATCAGCCCCGATCTTACCGGATCGACACAGCAGCCTGGAGACAAAGCGGAAGGGGCGCCGACCACCGAGAACGCGAAGCAACGAGGCTATGGCGTAGTATTCACCATTGCGCCATCAGCTCTAGACCGCGACACAATCTGGGCAGGAAGCGATACCGGACTAATCCATATCACCCGTGATGGTGGGAAAACCTGGAGAAACGTCACGCCCGCCGGCCTGACAGCCTGGAGCAAGATCTCGTTTATCGAGGCTTCGCATTTTGATCCCGCGGTTGCCTATGCGGCTGTGGATCGCAGCCGGCTTGATGATCAGACACCCTCTCTTTATCGAACCCGCGATTATGGAGCTACATGGGAACTCATTACCAACGGCATTGGAACACATGCTTTTCTGCGCGGCGTTCGTGAAGACACTGAGAAAAAGGGACTGCTCTTTGCTGCAACTGAATTGGGGGTTTACGTATCATTCGACGATGGCGGCAGTTGGCACTCTTTGCAACTTAATCTGCCTGTAACTTCTGTCCGCGACCTTACGATTCACGGCGACGATCTGGTCGTGGGTACGCACGGACGCTCTTTTTGGATTCTGGACGACATCACGCCGCTTCGCCAGGCGTACGATGCCGAAAAGGATAACGCGTTCTGGCTTTACCGTCCGGCGCCAGCATATCGCATCGATAACGATTCCTTCCCTGGCACTCCACTCCCACCGGAAGAACCAACGGCCGAGAACCCGCCTGCCGGCGCCATCATTGACTATTTCCTCAAGTCTTCCGCTAGCAAAGTCTCGCTGGAGATTCTTGATGCGCAACAGAAACTCGTCCACAGATTCTCTTCTGAAGACACACACCCGGAAAAGCACCCACTTCTTCCCATTGCCGAGCGTTGGTTCCCCAGGCCGGAAGTCCTCGAAACTAATCCTGGGATGCACCGCTTTGTCTGGGATCTCAGTTGGAGCAGCTCCGGAGGACCGGGCGTGGACGAAGAAACCGAATTCCGTAATCCCAGAGGCCCTAGAGCGGTGCCGGGGAACTACTCAGTCAGACTCACGGTTGACGGAAAGGCGCAGATTCAGTCTCTAGAAGTCGTTATGGACCCCCGTTCCCCCGCCACTCCAGAAATTCTTCTCCAGCAGTTGCAACTCGGTCAACAGATTTTTGCCGAAACCATGGAAGCACGGCGCGCACTTGCTGAGATCGGCTCGCTACGGAAACAGCTTCTTGATGTGGCGCAGAAGGTTGGCGCGAAGGATTCGGCTATTAAGTTGGCGCTGGCCGATGCTCAAACTGAAATTTCAAAGATAGAAACCAGGCCGGGAGGCGTTGCGCAGGCCGCAGGTCTGCAGGACGCTTTCGCCGATATGGCATCGGCACTGCGCGTTGTCGAAGTTGGGGATCGCGCGGTGCCTTCGCAAGCAATTGCGGTTTACCATGAGTCGAGCGAGCAGGTAAAAATTGCCATCGCAGAATGGAGCGAGTTCAAGACGACTAAACTTCGGCGGCTTAATCAGCAATTATCTGAAGCAGGTCTCGCTCCAATCGTAATCTCGGAAATCGAACAGGAAGTCCAATTTCTAATGTCACGCTAAACCGTTTGTCGCTGCACCGACTGTGTCGGAGTCACTTTGTTTGACAGTTCGATCGTCGTCTCCGACTCGGCCGGTTTCACGAAGTACGCTCAACGGCGAGAGTGGAAAATCGTTACTTTTTTCATGAAAAACAGCAGCCGTCTCAGAGACTCAGAAGCTTTTTCAGACTTCTGGATTGCCGGCGCGAAATCTCAACTTGCTTGCCGTTCCTTAGCTTGATAGCTTGGCCGCGATTCTAAAAGAGCGCTTCAACACCGAGGACGCATCAGCGGTTCATCAGATCTTTGTGCGCGACGGCGATCGCTGCTGGATCATGCGCCTTGCTGACATTTCTCTGTTGGAGCCAACAACAATGAGAAAGCGTCGTTCAACACCGGCAGTGCGGATACCGTTTAGTGTCAAAGCAGGCCGCGGTGGCCAGCGTAGTTTTCGTCGACGTCCAGACCACGCTCCTTGATAACCTCGGCAGCAGCAGCAAGTGCTGTTGCGATGGCAGGATAGCCAACGTATGGCAGCGCCTGGATGAGAACTTCCTCGATTTCTTTCAATGTGAGGCCGTTATTGAGCCCGGCCCCCATGTGGATGGCGAATTCATGGGGTTGACGCATGGCAATCATGACAGACATCGAGACCAGGCTACGGGAGCGCCTGTCGAGACCGGGACGAGTCCAGATATCTGCAAAGACTTGGTCGAGCGCGTAGGCGGCGATCGGGGCACCGAAGGTGTCTGAGTCAGCGGAAGAGCTGAGTTTTCCGGCCGCCTGGTCACCCATCATTTCGCGGACTACATTGATTCCGGCTTCTCTATTCGTCATGATTGAGTCCTCTTGTAAAGGTCAAGTGCCTTCTCCAGCTTCAAGACTACCCGAACGGCCTTGAGGACACATAAGTACCGTAAACCACGCTTGTGTTGACCAATCCCGATCAACTCGCGAGCTCGTAGCTCGCACGTTTGGCCGCTCAAGCGACCCTGTGTTCCGGTCTAAGTTGTTGGAGGGAATTGGTGGACCTGGTCGGGATCGAACCGACGACCTCTTCCATGCCATGGAAGCGCGCTCCCAGCTGCGCCACAGGCCCACGATTGAAGACAAAAAGCCGAAAGCCCGAAAAATCGGGGTTGAGGGAAGTACTCCCGAAGGAGGTACTCAAATCATTTTCGCCCACATTACCGGGATAGTCAACGCGCGCGGATTCTTCTGTTTGTTTCCACAGGCAGGTTCTGGCATAATTGATCGTGCACCCCACCTGCACAATTTTTCAAACACAATTTAGAGCGAGGAACAGATGCCAGCGAAGTACATCTTTGTAACGGGCGGAGTTGTGTCTTCCCTGGGCAAGGGACTAGCGGCGGCCTCCATCGGCTGCCTGCTGGAAAGCCGTGGGCTGAAGGTCAACCTGATGAAGTTTGATCCTTATCTCAACGTCGATCCGGGAACGATGTCGCCATTTCAGCATGGCGAGGTATTCGTGACCGACGACGGAGCTGAAACCGATCTCGACCTCGGACACTACGAGCGCTTCACCCACGCCAAACTTTCCCGCGACAACAACTGGACCACGGGCCGCCTCTATGAGCAGATCATTGCGAAAGAGCGTCGCGGGGATTATCTGGGCAAGACGGTGCAGGTGATCCCGCACGTGACCAACGAAATCAAGGCCGCGATGAAGAAGGTGGCCCAGGATGTGGATGTGGCGATCGTGGAAATCGGCGGCACGGTGGGTGATATCGAGTCGCTGCCGTTCATGGAAGCGATTCGCCAGATGCGCCAGGAACTGGGTCGCGAGGATACGCTGTTCGTTCACGTGACGCTGGTGCCGTTCATCGCAGCGGCTCAAGAACTGAAGACCAAACCCACGCAGCACTCGGTGAAGGAACTGTTGAGCATTGGAATTCAGCCAGACATTTTGCTTTGCCGTACCGACCGCTTTCTCGCCAAGGAGCTCAAGTCGAAGATTGCGCTCTTCTGTAACGTGCAGGAAGAAGCCGTGATCACGGCCAAGGACGTGGCTTCGGTGTATGAAGTGCCGCTGGTGTTCGCAAACGAAGGCGTGGACACGCTCGCCCTCAAATATCTGCACATGGAAGCGAAGGATCGCGATCTTTCGAAGTGGGAAGACATTGTGCATCGCGTCTATAACCCAAAGGACACGGTCACGATCGGAATTGTGGGCAAATATGTCGAGTATGAAGATTCGTACAAGTCGCTGAAGGAAGCGCTAGTGCACGGTGCGCTGGCGCACAATCTGAAACTTCAGTTGAACTGGATTGAAGCCGAGGGCCTGGAAACTAGCGACCAGAGCAGCATCGACGCGCAGCTCGAAGGTTATGACGGGTTGCTGGTTCCGGGCGGTTTTGGCAAGCGCGGGATTGAAGGCATGCTGATCGCGATTCGCTATGCCCGCGAGAATAAAGTTCCGTACTTTGGCATTTGCCTGGGAATGCAGACCGCTTGCGTGGAGTTTGCCCGCAACGTGGTTGGATTGGCTGACGCCAATTCGAGCGAGTTCGATCAGGCGACTCCGCATCGGGTGATCTATAAGCTGCGCGAGTTGCGCGGTGTGGAAGAACTTGGCGGCACGATGCGGTTGGGCGCGTGGACTTGCAAGATTGAACCCAACACGCTGGCTCACAAGATTTATGGCAAGCTTGAAATCAGCGAGCGTCATCGCCATCGCTACGAATTCAATCGCGAATACGAGGAGCCTATGGTGGCCGCGGGGCTGCGAATTTCAGGCTCAACGCCTGACGGCACTTACGTCGAGATGATCGAACTGCCGGACCATCCACATTTCATTGGCTGCCAGTTTCATCCCGAGTTCAAATCGAAACCGCTCGAGCCGCATCCGCTATTCAGCACATTTATTGCGGCGGCGTATGAGCACGGCTCGAAACGCCGGGCGCAGAAAGAGACTGCGGCGGTGGAAATGTTCCATCGTCCGGGAAAAGTGGCGCGTAGATAGCGCGACGGGCTTAAGTTCAACACGGAGACACTTAGGCACAGAGGAGCTAAGACCAGTGGACAACATTTCTCTGCGCCTCGGTGTCTCCGCGGTGAAATGATTTTTGATGAGATTCTTGCCTACCTCCTTCCAAGTCGGCGATGTCCACATCGGCTCGGGGAATCTCTTCCTGATTGCCGGCCCCTGCGTGATCGAGAGTGAAGAGCACGCCATTCGCATGGCGGAGATCATCAAGGGTGTGACCCGGGCGCTCGGTTTTCCTTTCATCTTCAAAGCCAGCTACGACAAGGCCAATCGCACCTCGATTCGCAGTTATCGCGGCCCCGGAATTAAGGAGGGTCTGCGTGTTCTAAGAAAGATCAAAGAAGACCTTCAGTTGCCAGTGCTGACTGACGTTCACGAAGTGGCGGACGTGGCCAAGGTTGCGGAGGCCGTCGACGTGCTGCAGATTCCTGCATTTCTGTGTCGGCAAACGGATCTTGTGGTGGCGGCGGCGCTCAGCGGCCGGGCAGTGAACATCAAGAAAGGACAATTCGTCTCGCCCTGGGACATGCGGCACGCGGTCGAGAAGTGCCAGCAGGCAGGCAACTCACAGGTCTTCCTCACGGAGCGCGGCACCAGCTTTGGTTATAACAACCTGGTCGTCGACATGCGTTCGCTCTCAATCATGCGCAAGTTTGCGCCGGTGGTTTTCGACGCGACGCATTCTATCCAACTGCCTTCTGCTCAGGCCGACGCCGCGAGCTCCGCAGTCGCCGTGAGTGGCGGCCAACCCGAGTTCATTCCGGTGCTGGCGCGTGCTGCAGTCGCCGCCGGCGTGGATGGCGTCTTCCTGGAAGTGCACGACAGACCCAAAGAAGCGAAGTCCGATGGAGCCAACGCGCTAGAGTCTACCAAGCTGCGCGAATTGTTGAAGGAACTGCTCGCGGTGAGGAAAGCGCTGGATGTGGCGCGGGCCACGCCTTAGTCCTCAATTTTCTTTCTCCGTGGTAAATTTGAATCTCCGCATGAAGGAAATCGCCAACTGGGCTTTGAACGTTGCGACGATGCGCGGCGCGAGCTATGCCGATACACGCATTGTCAACCAGAGAAGCCGCGCGCTCACTACGAAGAATGGCAAGGTCGGTAGCGCGTCTGACGCCGAGTCTGCCGGCATGAGCGTGCGCGTGCTTGCCGATGGCGCGTGGGGATTCGCCGCCTCCGAAGACCTTTCGCGCACCGGGGTTGAAGCCACTGCGGCGCGCGCGGTTGAAATTGCCCGGGCGTCGGCGCAAGTGAAGCAGAAGGATGTCCTCCTCGCTCCAGAAAAGCCCGTCACTGCGGAGTGGACTACACCCCATGTGATCGATCCATTCTCGATTTCTGTCGAGCAGAACATAGCACTGTTGCTGAATATCGACTCCGAACTGCGTGCCGTTGCCGGCATTACCCTTGCCGAGAGCAATCTTAACTTCAATCGCGAGGAACAATGGTTCGTATCGTCGGAGGGAACCGATATTCATCAGACAAAGTATTCCGCCGGCGCGGGCTACGCAGCGTACGCATTTGCGGACAACGAGATTCAGAAACGGTCTTTTCCTAATTCGTTCGGTGGACAGTGGCAGAACAAGGGCTACGAGCTAATCGATGAGCTGAAGCTGGTCGAGAACGCGCGCCGTATCGCAGAAGAGGCGGTTGCGCTGCACCGCGCCGAGCAGTGCCCGGAAGGCACGTTCGATATCATTCTCGATAGTTCTCAGCTGGGGCTGCAGATTCATGAATCGATTGGGCATCCTATCGAACTCGATCGCGTTCTCGGGATGGAAGCGAATTTTGCGGGCACTTCATTCCTGACGCTGGACAAATTGCGTGCCCTCCGCTACGGCAGCGAGATGGTAAACGTGGTCGCGGACGCGCGCCAGGAGCACGGACCGGGCCTGGGAACTTTTGCCTTCGACGATGAGGGCGTTCCGGCGCAGTGCACGCCGATCATCACCAATGGATTGTTCACCGGCTACCTCAGCTCGCGCGAGACGGCGCACACCATTGGTGAGAATCGCTCCGGCGGAACGCTGCGCGCCGAGGGCTGGAACCGTCTGCCCATGATCCGGATGACTAACATCAGCCTCTTGCCCGGCGAAAAGCCGCTGACACTCGAACAACTAATCGCCTCGACCGATCACGGCATCCTGATGCAGACCAATCGTTCGTGGTCGATTGACGACCGCCGCTACAACTTTCAATTCGGCTGTGAGATTGGCTGGGAGATCAAGCACGGCAAGCGCGTGCGTATGGTGAAAAACCCGTCCTATTCCGGCATTACGACTGAGTTCTGGAATTCGCTGGATGCGATCTGCTCGCGTGATGAGTGGACGCTCTGGGGGACGCCGAACTGCGGTAAAGGCCAGCCGCAACAGGTCATGGGCACGGGACATGGCGCGGCGCCGTCGCGGTTCAGGCTGATCAAGGTTGGGAGCGCTTATAAAGGAAGCTAGTTCACCACAGAGACACAGAGTCACAGAGAAAACCAACACCAGTCTCAATGCTAACCAGGGAACAAGCCGCCGACATCTTCGATCGTATCAAGAAATTTTCGTCTGCTGATGAAACTGAAGTGCTTTTCTCGGGTAACGACTTTGCGCTTACACGCTTTGCGAACAACACGATCCATCAAAATGTTGCGGACGAAAACCATATGGTCTCGGTGCGCACAGTTTTCGGCGGACGCACTGCTCGCGCCTCCACCAACAAGTTTGACGACGACAGCTTGCGGCGGGTGGTTGAATCTTCAGAGGCTCTGGCGAAGGTGCAGCATCCTGATCCGGATCTTTTGCCCATGCCAAGCTCAACCGAGGCTGCCGGTATCCTGGGCGGAAGTGTCCGAGCCACCGAACCTCCGTCCCGCTACTACGAACAAACTGCGGCCATCACTCCCCAGCTTCGCGCCGCGGGCGTAAAGAAGATCGTCGAAGTAGCAGAAAAGCACAAACTCACCGCCGCCGGCGTTTTTTCGAGTTCTGAATCGGTCGAAGGTATTTTCAATTCGCGTGGTCTAAGCGACTGGCACACGCAAACCTTGGCCGAGGTTTCCATCACCATGCTGGGCGCCGACTCTTCCGGCTGGCAGAAGGCCAACTCGCCCGATGTGGCCAAGCTTGATCCGCTCGCTATGGCCGAGATTGCGGCGAAGAAGGCGCTCGACTCCGCCCATCCCGCGGAGATTCCAGCAGGGAAGTGCATTGTGATCCTTGAGCCGGCTGCCGTACTCGACATTGTCGGCTTCATGTTCTGGGATTATTCCGGCACAGCGATCCTCGATGAGCGCTCGTTCCTCAGCGGCCGTATCGGCACCCAACTCTTTGGCGAGAACATCACTATCTGGGACGACGTTACGCATCCGCTGCAGACCGGATCTCCGTTTGATGGTGAAGGTATGCGCCGCCTGCGCGTCCCGCTGGTTGAGAACGGAGTGGTCAAGCGAGTTGTCTACGCGCGGGGAACGGCGGTGAGCATGAAGAATTCAGAATATAAAGACAAGGTTGGACCGGTCGAAGCTACTGGCCACGGATTCGTCTTGCCCAACGAAATGGGCGAGATGCCGCTCAACATCGTGTTTGCCCCTCCGCAGAATCCGCAAACTCTCGATCAGATGATCGCTTCCACCGAGCGCGGCGTGCTGGTCACGCGACTGTGGTACATCCGCGAAGTCGATCCTTATGAGAAGATCGTCACCGGCATGACCCGCGATGGCACCTTCCTCGTGGAAAATGGGAAAGTTCAACGCGGACTGCGCAACTTCCGCTTCAACCAAAGCTTGATCCATATGCTCTCCGAGGTCGAGGCCATGAGTATGCCCGTTCGGTCCTGCGGCGAAGAGTCGTTCGACATGGTTGTGCCCGCCATGAAGGTCCGCGATTTCAATTTCACGGAAGTGACCAAGTTCTAGAGTCTACTGGCCTTCGCCTGAGTGCCAGCGTTTCAAGCCTAGCGTTACAAAGCACTTGTACCGATCTTCTACTGCACACTTATACGTAGCCCACGTTATCCTCGGTAAAATCCTTCTAATTCGCTCATCCACAAGCAGTTAGCACTCTTTTGTTCCATGACTTCGGTAACTTTGCACACCTGATTCGTGGGTGTAGGCTGCCCTTAAGTTCCGCAAAAATCCGGATGCGCCCAGCGGCCTCAGCGCACTGGGAAAAGGCTGGTTAGAAACCGTGTCTGACGAAGCGGCAGAGGAGCAACTGACAGTGGACCCGCAGTCACAGCAAACTGCGATTAAGCACTATGCCTCCATGCAGAGTGCTCCGCGGTTTCCGCTGCATCTGCCTGTGGAGGTCAACTCTCCGGGCGGCGCGTGTTCCGCGGAGACACAGAATATCTCGGCCAACGGCGTCCTGTTCGCGATGGATCGCGACGTTCCCGTAGGTTCGGTGGTGGACTTCACGATTCTGCTTCCGGGAGAGGTTGTGGGTTCGCGTCGCGATGTACAGATCGACTGCCATGGCCGCGTGGTTCGCAGCTTTGAAGACCAGGGCCGACGCGGAGTTGGCGTTGTGATTGACGAATACCATTTCGAGCGGGCATAGGTGCAAAGAACCTGATGGCGAGCACTTCGGTCAGCGTGGGAGAAAATAACGGCGTTCCCGAGAATGGCGGCACGGGCCAGTTCATTCGCGTGATCCTGGCCGATACCCAGGCTATTTTCCGCGCCGGCCTGCGCAAAATCTTCGCGCTCGAAGACGATATTCGCGTTGTCGGTCAGGCCGAGACTTTGCCCCAGACGCAATCTGCTGTGACCAAGTTTTCCGCCGACATTCTGATTTTTGAGTCCGCGTTGGCTCCGAATCCGGTCGAGGCGGTGGCCGAACTCCTGCGCCAGGCGCCACAACTGAAGATCGTGGTGGTTACGCCCGCTTCCGACGAACAGCTCACTCTTGAACTGTTCCGCCGCGGAGCGCATGGCATCCTTTCGCGCGAAGTCGAGCCGGAGATCCTGGTCGATTGCCTGCGCAAGGTTGCCGCCGGTGAACCCTGGCTCGAGAGTCAAGCGATTCATTGGGTGATGGAAGCGTACCGCGGCCACAACTTGCGGCCTTCCGGAGCGCGCCCGAAAGTTCAACTCACGCCCAAGGAAACGCTGATCGTTTCCTGCGTCACGCAGGGTATGAAGAACAAAGAAATCGCGGTTCGCGTGGGGACGACCGAACAAGTCGTAAAAAACTACCTGCGCAAGGTGTATGACAAGCTGGGCGTCGCCGACCGTCTCGAACTCGCGCTCTATTGCTTGAGCCATCACGTAGTCGATGGGGTCAAGCCGCCTCCGATTCCCCCAACCGCGACTCAAAATGGCGATGCTGTCAACAGCGCTGCTGCAGCCGCCGCCGCGGGTGCGGGCACTTCGAGTACGCCCGCGAAACCTTCGAATTCAGATGCTCCCAACCACATCCCGCCGCAGAAGATCTCCTAGGTTTTTCTTTTTGTATCCAATTTCATTCTGCCTGGCGCCTGCTGTTCCGGCGGTGCTGCTCGATTTGCTCTAGCGTCGCCTCTGACCATAGAATGAAACGAATGCTAAGTTGGCGATAGTTTCAGCCGACTCGGCGTGTTGCGATAGCCCTCCGGAGAGCTATCGTCCTGCGCAGATTTTCGCCGGAGAGATGGCCGAGTGGCTGAAGGCGCACGCTTGGAAAGCGTGTTTACTCGAAAGGGTAACGTGGGTTCGAATCCCACTCTCTCCGCCATATTTTCATTCCAAAGTATAAAGGCTGAAGGCCTATCGGCTACATTTTGAGGCGGATCAACAACCGCCGCCCTCTAGGCCTGAGCATCGTGCGCGCAATTTTCGAAGAAGAGGCCGAGTTCTGCGCCCAGCCAGACCGGGGAGTAAGAGATTAAAGTTGACCCGTCAACCATCCGAACATCAACCGAGTTTCTCTGATACGCCATGGACGAGCGATTGCAGAAGCGCAGTTGCGTCTGGACATTGGGCAAGCCCGGCACTTTGGCCAGCCCATAAAGCTAGGAATTCGCTCCGCCCGGCCTGCTGCGCTGGCACGGCGAGGTTCCGCATGAGGGCTCGTTGCAGCGGGTACGGAAGAACGGCGACGCCGGGCCGGTTCATTTCTTCCAGAAGTTGATTGTGGATGCCGCGTGCCAGGCGTCCGGTGAACCCACGTGTAAGCGAAGTTCGGCTCGCCTTTCCACTCAGGATCGCCTTGCGGTGCAACAGGCTTGCCCCGGACTCTTCGCAGGCAAGAAAGACCGTTCCCATCTGCACACCTTGGGCACCGAGCGCGAAAGCTGCAGCGATGCCGCGTGCATCGGCGATTCCTCCCGCTGCTACCACCGGTATCCTGACGGCATCCACGATCTGCGGTACCAGAGAGATCGTCCCTGTGAGGGAATCTTCCGAGGAGAGCAGGAACGATCCGCGATGTCCGCCCGCCTCGAATCCGGATGCAACAACGACATCGACACCGGCTTGCTCTAGAGCGACGGCCTCGTCCCGAGTCGTCGCCGTGCCGATCGTGACGATGCCCTGGCGATGACACTCCTCGAAAATCTCCTTCGGTGGAATGCCATAGATAAACGAGAAGGCAGGCACCTTGGCATCGAGTAGAACACGCACCTGATCTTCGAAGCGAACCGGCTTGTATGGGGAGAACTGCGGCTTGCTCGCGCCGACCGCTTCAAGATGCGGGGCTAGATGAGAGAGCGCGCGTTCGAAGGCTTCGGCATCGGACGTCGCTGCGCCCTCATCCTCGATCGAAACCCAGAGGTTCATCGCGAAAGGTTTATTGGTCAAGGAACGGATCTCGGCGATGACCTCCTGAATCGCCGGCGGGGCCAGGCCAAGCGCGCCGAAAGAACCGAGGCCCCCGAAGTTTGATACGGCGGCGGTAAGGCGCTGCGAGGAAAAGCCCCCGAGCGGCCCCTGGATGATCGGGTATTCAATTCCGAGTTTGTTTGAGACGCGCGTCCTGTTCCATGCTGAGTTTCGTTTCTCCAACTAAACCTCCAAACGGAGAGGCGGGGTTGTCCGCCTCCTCATGCTTCGACTCCCATGATGACGTCAACCGCCACGGGCACGCCCAGAGGAAGACTTGCCACGCCCAACACGATACGCACCGAGGTTTTGCCTTCTCCAAAAACATCGCGGAATAGCTCGGAGGCAGCATCGGCAACTTTTGGTTGATCGAAGAAGTCTCCGTCAGTTGCAAGGTAGACGCATAGTCGAACAACGCGGGTTACTTTATCGAGCGAGCCCAGTTTCTGCCTCGCCGCTGACAAAACATTTAGAGCGGCAATGCGGACCGCCTCCCTGCCTGCGTTCGCATCCAGTTCTTTCCCGAGGCGGCCGACGAACTTCGGCTCGTGTCCGATGGCAGGGAGCATACCGCTGAGGAAGAGCAGATTGCCGGTCTGTACGGCCTCAACATAGGCACCGAACGGAGTTGGCGGAGGTGTGAGTTCGATGCCAAGCTCGTGCAGTCGGCGCTCCGCGTTGGCCGGCTGCGAGCTCTTGCCCCTTACCATTTGCCCGAATGCGCACCACCGTCCACGTGCAGCACCTCCCCCGTCACATAGCGGGCCTCAGTGAGATAAATCAGGGCTTCCACGATGTCCTTCACGTCACAGATTGTACCCATCGGCGAGAGCGTCTTCAGAAAGTCTTTAGGGTTGTTCTTGTGCAGTGGCGTGTCCACGACGCCGGGTGCGACCGCGTTGAAGCGAATTTTCTCTTTTGCATACTCCGTGGCCACGCTTAGCGTGATGGCTTCAAGTCCGCCCTTGGTGATCATCGGAACCGATGCCGGAATACCTGCAATCGGGTTGTTCGCAAGCGAGGCCGTGATGGTAACGACGCTTCCTCCAGACTTCTGCGCAAGCATCTGCTTGACCGCTCCCTGTGTGACGTAGAGGAAGCCTTCGAGGTTGGTGGAAGATAGCGCTTTGAAGTCTTCAGCCGTGTAGTCAGTAAAGGGTTCTGTGAAGAAGATGCCGGCATTGTTGACCAGCGCGTCGATGGATCCAAACTTCTGGACGGCTGTCTCTACGACCCTAGAAGCGACAGCACTCTCTCCAATGCTGCCACCTACGAGAGCCAAATGATCAGATTCAATGAAGGTATCCAACTTTGTGATGTTGCGTGAGTTTGCGACAACATTGTACCCGCGATCAAGGAACGACCGGACTGCGCCAGCTCCGATGCCTTGCGAACCTCCCGTTACAATGACCGTTTTCTGTTTGCTTGCCATATCAGCCTCCTTGGCTGTTGGTGAAGAACTCTTCAAATTCCGTCGTAGCGGGAATATCCTCGTTCGGCCCAATAGTCTCTTGGCTCTTCCGTGACATACGTAATCCTCGTAATGGCCTTCACGTTCTTCAAACCAAGTTTCACAGGCACCAACAGACGGAGCGGTGCACCATGCTCCACGGTAAGGGGCTGACCGTTAAAGTGTGTGGCGAGCAGCGTCTGTGGATGGCGGGCCGTCGCCAGGTCGATCGACATAAAGTAAGGGTCAGGATTCCCCGAGGCGTCGAGATTGACCGAAGACTCCACGCGCGCCCACTTCGCTTGCGACATCGGTGGGTAGGCGTGAAGAAGATCATCGAATCTCAGACCAGCCCACCACGCGATCGCACTCCAGCCTTCCACGCAAACCAGCCTCGTAATCTGCTCATGCGCCGAGAACCGAGTCAGAAGATTCCCAATGTCGAGAGAGACGCTCAGGCCGGAAGCGAGCCCATCCAGAGTCAATTTCCATCCAGGAATATAGCCAGGGTCGGGAGTAGTTCCGTTGTAGTTGTTCTTGAGCGGGGTAATTTGGGATTTGGTGTAGGTGGGTACTCTGCGATTTACAGAGTAGAGTGCTTCTGCAACATCATCGTCGATACGCAGTGCTTTGTTCAGAAACCACTCCTTCTGTGGAGAGTCCACGCTTCGACGCAGACCCAGGCGACTCAGCGTATCTCGCGGCAGGAGAAATCCAGCACCTGCTAGCGATGCCAATGCGCCGGCCCCAAAGATCAGAAAGTCGCGCCGGCTCTGATAACGCAGGACCGGCGGAGCCACCTCAATTGGGGGGAGAGGTCGCTCTCGAAAGAAAGTTCGAAGCTTTTTCACGGAGACAGATTTCACTTCCGATTCCACATTCGTCGAAGGTGTGTCTTTTTCCTTGTGGTGAATCGCTCTTCTTTTCATTGCTCATTTGCGATGGTCTCCGACCGCTTCACTCGAGTCGACCAGCCTACGATCATGCTGCGCAGTGTGTCCCACCCGTCGGCGAAAACCAGAATCACATGCGGCACGACGAAGAGGATGTAAACCCACATCAGCCAGAAATGGCAGACACGCGAGGCGGTGTACCCTCCAAAGATCGCTGCCAGCCGATGGAGCTGCATGGGCTTGTGAATCGCCCAGCCAGTAGCGATCGAAAGCAAACCGGCGACTGGAACAGAGAAGTATGCTGCGCGCTGGAGCGCGTTGTACTTTGTGTTGAAAACGGGATGCGGCCACTTGCGGCGTGCCAGTTTAGCGAAGGGAAACCCCAGGTAGTATCGAAACATCCTGAGCGCGTCCAGCAGATCAGTCCGGCGAGGCAGCAAGGAGCGCCATCCTCCTCCCATGACCAGCCCCGCAATGTACACCATGCCATTCAGCATTAATGAATACGCGCACAGCCAATGCACACGCAGAGCCGGCGCTAACATACCCGGTCCAAGGCTCATGTGGTTATAGATCCAGTCGGGTGGACTGCTGTAGTGATGCTGTCCGGGCACATGAGCGCATATCCAGATTCCAATATCCGCCGCGACATCGAAGTTTCCCGTATTCGGATCTGGCTTGTGTTGATAGATCGGCGAAGCCCAGTAAATAGAGATGCCACTCAGAATGAGGCCAAGAAGGATCGGTACATTCAGCCAGTGACTCAATCGCACCAAGAAATGATGTTTCCTGACGACGAGCACGCCCGGCTGTTCCGGCAACGTGCTCGCAAAGTTCGGTTCACAATCAGGAAGTGTTGAATGACTCATTGCTTGGAGCCCTTACTGTTTGGTGTCGTTCGACGCCGCTGGTATGAACTGGAAAATCTTGTCCGTGACAAGTGTTCCGTCCGGAAGCTTCTCTGTTGTTGCATAGATGATGTCGCCATCGTTGAATGTGACTTTTTCGGGTGCGACCACCGTGACCGGGACATTTGCAGGCACGGAGATCGTCTTGGAGCCGTCCTGATACTGGACCACGAGGGTGGTGCCGCTTCCTTTCTGCACCGTGCCGTTCGTCATGCGTGAGCGCGATACGGAAGGGCCGGCGACTGAGCCGTTGGTCATTCTGCTGTGAGTGGTTGCACCTGGGGGATCTGTCAGAACGCTACCTTCCGCGGCTCCACTCAGTTCCGGCGGAAAAATGATGATCTGCTTTGCTACTTCTTTTCCATCCGCCTGCTCAGTCGACGGAACACCGACATAAGACGCGGCCGTGACATGACTCAAATCCGACGGTATCTGCTTATAGGTTGTGAGCGGTTGCTTGACATCAACGTGAACAATGCCTGAAGGTGTCTGAACGTCGAGTGAGTTGCCCGTAAATGACTGGACTTTTCCAATAACTCCGGAGATCGGAGGAGCAACTTGCCCGGTCGCACCGATGGCGACCGTGCAGGCGAAAAGGGTTAAGCCTAGACATCGCGTTAGCCCTTGGAGCGCTAACCTGCGCTCCTGGGGTGCGGAATGAACTTGGTAGGTTTGTAAGATTTTCATTTTGTTCTCCTTAATGGTTGGTTCTCTTTCCTTTGGTTTAGCGTCGGACGAATGCGAGGATGTCCGTATTGATCACATCGGAATACGTGGTCATCATGCCGTGTGGGAAGCCAGGATAAATCTTGAGCGTGCCATTTTTGAGCAGCTTGGCCTGGAGCGCGGAGGCGTCTTTGTACGGCACGATTTGGTCGTCGTCACCCTGCATCACCAGAGTCGGCACCGTAATCGTTTTCAGATCATCCGTTTGGTCGGTCTCGGAGAAAGCTTTGATGCCTTCGTAATGAGCCAGCGCGCTGCCCATCATCCCCTGACGCCACCAATTCTGGATGATTCCCTGCGAAGCCTTGAGGCCTGGTCTGTTAAAGCCGTAAAACGGACCGGAAGCCACATCAAGAAAGAACTGAGCTCTGTTCTCGGCCAGCGCCTGGCGGAAGCCGTCGAACACTTCGATCGGAGTGCCAGCGGGGTTCTTCTCATTCTTGACCATGAGTGGGGGAACAGCGGCGATCAGCACCGCTTTGGCTACGCGGCTCTGAGGCTGGCCGTACTTCGCGACATAGCGCGCTACCTCGCCACCACCCGTCGAATGGCCGATGTGGACTGCATTCCTCAGGTCGAGATGCTCGACCACCGCCGAGGCGTCGGAGGCGTAATGGTCCATGTCGTGGCCGGTGGCCACCTGCGGGGAGCGACCGTGACCGCGCCTGTCATGCGCAACGACGCGATAGCCATTGGCAAGGAAGAACAGCATCTGCGCGTCCCAGTCGTCGGACGATAGAGGCCAGCCGTGGTGAAACACAATGGGCTGGGCATCCTTCGGGCCCCAGTCTTTGTAGAAGATCGTCGTACCGTCTTTGGTCGTAATGGTTGCCATATCATTCTCTCCGGGTTCTGGTTGTGAAGTTGTCGAAGCCGTCATCCCATGCACAAATGGAGCCGGTTTCCCGAATGCCGCACTTGCGGCAAGAACACCGAGCGCTTTGAAAGCATCGCGTCGGTTAGGGTGAAACATTGTGCAAGCCTCCGGCTCATCAGGGCTACTAGGAATCTCACTCACCCTTTCAAGGGCGTGTTTGCGAGGATCTCCACTTTGTCCACCTGCGGAGCAACCGCGAATAATTCGCTGGCCCGCGCTCCTAATGCCTTCGCGATCTCGCCAGTCAAGTGAGCATTGCGACCCGCTTCATTTGCAAAGGTGTCGAAGATGCCGAACTTCCGCGGCCCAAGCTTGATCGCATACCATTTCAAGGTCCCTTTTTCATTCAGCGCGAGTGACTGCGCTGACTTTAGAAATGTCTCGGCATCAGCCTCTTTACCCGCGCGTGCTTCGAGCGTCACTAACAGTCCAATTGCTTCCATTAGCTTTCTCTCCTGTATTGATTTAGGTTCGACCGGCAAACAATAGTGAGTCGATCTGGTGTCCGGTTGGTTGGCGCTGTGGCTGTCCTCACAAGTATGAGTAAACTGCGCTACCGAAACGGACTTGTGCGAATTTTTGCTGGAATGGTCGGAATCTTGCTTAATTCATACTCCCCCAGAAAAAGCTCTAACGACTTACACCTGAGTCTGGGTTTGTCTTGAAGAAACGACGACGGGAGTTCGGATGAGCTACCGTCGCCGTTTCGGAATTGCTAACGGAGGACGCAATGCTGAGGCGGGTGCAGGCTTAACTCAAGCGGTACGACTCGTTGCGATTACGGCGACGCAGTTCATGGCTGCGTCGCAGGCTTCGCGATGAAGATGCCTTTGAAGCTATCGCGGTACTGAAAGAAGACCAGTAGCCACAGTACAGAGGCCAGCAGAGCCGGAGCGATGGTCGCCGGCGCAAGAGTCAAGTGAAACGCGAGGATGTTGTAGAGCTCCGCCGCCAACACTGTCAGGGCAAGCGGCACGAAGTAACCCAAAAGCAATAGCACTCCACCAAGAACCTGCAAGGCGAAAAAGAACGCGGCAAAGTGGGATGCGCTGACGGCAACAAAGAACTGCATTGCCAGTGGATTTGCCGGGGGTGGCTGGTGGATGAAGTTGAGAAATCCATTCAGCCCAAAGACCGTAAAGATGAGCCCCAGCATGTAACGCGCGACAATTGAAGTAATTTTCATGTGTGTGTCCTTTCTAGACGGTTTGTGCGTGCGTCTGCACGGCTTGAAGGTGTGGTGCGAGAAATGTGTTCCGGTCCTTCCCCTGGTTCAGCGCGCTGGTCCCACCTGCGGTGAGGAAGGTTGCGTCTTTCACGCCAAGAAAACCGAATACGGACCGCAGGTACGGCTCTACGAAGTTGAACGAGGCCATCTGCGTCTGGGCGTCGTAGATCCCGCCGGTGGCGATGATGAAGGTCGCCTTCTTGCCGACAATCAGGCCCTTCGGCCCTTTCTCTCCGTAGGAAAATGTCCTGCCGACGCGGGCAATCTGGTCGATCCATAGCTTGAGGACGGAAGGCACACCGAAGTTATGCATTGGCACTCCAATGACATACTCATCCGCTTGCTCCAATTCGGCGAGCAGCGAGTCGGAGAGGGAGAGCAATTCCTTCTGCCGCGGAGTTCGCGCCTGTTCCGGCGTATAGACGGCACCGACCCATTCCGCATTGATTGGCGGTATGGCCGTTGCATTGAGGTCTCGGTCAATGACCTTTCCATCCGGGTGAGCAGCCTTCCATTGAGTGACGAACGCAGCGGTTAGTTCGCGGGAGACTGACCGGCCGTAAAGTGGGCTGGAATCAATATGAAGCAGCGTCGACATTGAGAATTCCTCCTGCACGACATATGATGAGTAGGCGACATATGTAGATTCAAAGAAAATAAGCAACTGTCGCTTTGGTCTATAAACAGGTATGCTTTCATCAATATAGGAATGGCCCAGCTTCTCCAACCCGAGACCGAAACGACGGATCCGCGCATCCTGCGCAGCCGCCGCATGCTCATGGACGCACTAGCCAGGTTATTGATGAAAAAGGAGTTCGAAGACGTCTCTGTGCAGGAGATCGCTGACGAAGCCACGTTGAACCGGGCCACCTTTTACCTGCACTATGCGGACAAAAACGCGTTGTTGCAGGCTATGACGGAATCCCGCTTCCGCAATCTGATCGAGCGCCGAGGCATAACGTTTACCGACTGCAATGGAGCATTGCGCGCCATTGCACTCGGCGTGTGCGACTATCTTGTGGAGAGCACAGCCTGTCCCACTCAGTTGTCGCGGATGGCGCTCGAAGGCTCGATCATTCCTATCGTTGAGGATATGTTCAAGGAAGGGCTTGTCCATCACGGGATGGCTCCGGGTGCGGACTGGTCACTACCCGCGACCGCCGCTGCGTGGGCCGTTTTTGGGGCCGCGCGCCGCTGGTTCCAGACTCCCAATCGCATCCCCGCGGAAGAGATGGCAGCCAGGATTGAAACCATGGTGAGCCCAGTCCTTTTCGGCGCGTCTCAATAGCTGAAGAGTGGCAACGCTTCCTTGAGAATGAAGTTCTTTCTGCTAACCACTAATTACCAGGAGTGGCGTATCTGCTGAGCAGATTTCGCACGCGCAAGTTGCCGCGGAGTCGACCAGATCCTGGCGATACTCTGTCGGGCTAACTCCCCAGAGGTCACGAAAGGCCTGTGCAAAGTGCTGCTGGGTCTTGAAGCCGCAGGCAACGGCAATATCCAATACTCGCGCCTCGGGAGCACGCAACATCGCTTTAGCACGCTCAAGCCTTTGGCGCAGAACAAATTGATGTGGGGTCTGACCCGTTGACTTGCGAAACATCCGCGCGAAATGTGCCGTGCTCAAGCCGACCGACTGTGCCATATCGTCGAGACTCAAGTCGTCTTCCATCTTCGCATCGACCAACTCTTTAATCCGTCGCAAGCGCGCTGAACCGAGTCCGCCTCGGTACATCTGCACGGAGCGGTGCCTTACTGCATGACCATTGACCAGCGTTATCGCCATCGCCTGTTCGACAGAATCCAGAAACAGGCGCCCGCTCGGAAAGCCAGCAACCATCTCCGCATGAACGGCCGCAACCATCGCACTCAGGCGCGGGTCTGTAAACTTGCGCGAAGGGCGCAGTTCTACCTCGCCGTAAGCTCCGTCAGAGCAGGCCATCAGTGCCTGGTCGGAAATACCGAGCTGCAGATGGGATGCGTTCATGAGTCCGACCCACTCACCGACATGACGATGGCATAGTGCTAAGTCCCCCGTCCTGTAGTCGAACTTTTCCAGCGCGCAACGCTTCGAGCCCCACTCAATCGAGCCGGGCCGCAACATCATTGCGAAAGCCTGATCATGCCGTATCCAATGACGCGGCTCTGTGTCAGGGTCGGGGGGAAAGAGTTCAACTTTCATATTCGGGACTCCGTATTTTGGTTTCGCCATTCTGCGAGGCCACATGGCTTCTCACTAATAGATTTAGGAAGTGACATTGCGATACGTCGTATGTTCCAATCAGACTGATAGCGAGTACCTATCAGATGGAATTGCGACATCTGCGCTATTTCACGGCAGTCGTAGAGTACAAAGGGTATCGGGAGGCATCACGGCGCCTGCACATTGCTCAGCCCTCGATCAGTCAGGCTGTGTCCGATCTGGAAGACGAGCTTGGGTTGAAACTGTTTTCGCGAACCCATCGCAACGCGCGTGTGACACCGGAAGGCGAGATATTTTGCGCCGACGCCGTCCGTATCCTTCAACAGGTGGAGATTGCCATCCTCACTGCCAAGCGGGCGGCCCAAGGCAAAGTTGGGAGGCTTTCGATCGGGTTTATCGGTTCGGCAACCCTCTCCTTTCTGCCCGACCTCATTCGCCGGTACAAACTGGAGCATCCGAACGTAAAGCTCACACTCCATGATCTCTATCCAGTCGAATTGGATAAGGCCTGTGACAGAGGCGAGATCGATATCGCCATCACCCGTACCCTCTCGCTTGAGCGCAGCAGGAATCGACAATCGAGAGTCTTGCTGCGCGACCCTCTGGTTGCGGTCCTCCCTCGATCACGAAGGTTGAAAAGCAAAAAGATTCGGCTTGCCGACCTTGCCAACGAACGATTCATACTTTTCCACCGTCAAGGCGCACCTAGTGTTTTCGACACCATCGTTGCAGCGTGCCGATCCCAAGGTTTTTCTCCGCGGGTTGAGAACGAGCCCAATTCGATGCAGACGATCCTCTCGTTGGTCGAGGCGGAGGAAGGCGTAGCCATCGTGCCTGTCTCCACGAGCAATCTCCGGTCGAATGGCGTGCAGTTCGTTCGGCTTGAGCCGGATCTTCATCTCGATCTGATCGTGGCGTGGCAACTAGGCGAGCCCTCAGTCGTATTGCGCACATTTCTCGACTTTCTAACTGCCAACGCAGATGCGATTCGAGCAAAGGCCGATCTTGCTCTGTCCTCCATCGCTCGGGTCAAGCCATAGCACTCCCGGCTGCCAGCCAACAGGTGCGTCTCCTGGCGAAGTTTTTGTTCGCCAACCACGATACACATCGCGATACGACGCCCAATGTGTACTTTCGATGACTTGAAAGGGCCGTCCTCGCAGGCAATTTCGACTGCGAGCTCAATCAGGGACTCTAAAACCTCAGGATCGTATTCTGTACCCTGGCAGGGAATGCTCTCAAACGTACATCGGAGTCCTCGCTTTCAGTAGACGCCACGGAGAGACGGCGGAGATCCCCTATTGTTGCCACCCGCCTCCCAGCGACTGGTAAAGCTGAACCAGCGCCAATCGCTCGTTGAGCTGGGCTTGCACCAGATTTAATTCCGCGGAGAAGTAATTTGTTTCACTGGTCAGCACCTGGAGATAACTGGCGCCGCCGTTCTTATAGAGAACCTCGGACAGTTGATCGGTCTGCTGGGCCGCTTGTGTGAGCAATTCCTGTTGCTCCCGGAACTCACGATCTTTCTGAGAGGCAACCACTGAATTGGAAACTTGTTCAAGCGCGTTTTGGACGGTTTGCTGGTAAGACAAGACCGTTTCTTGCCAGTTGGCACGCGCGAACCTGAGCTGAGACCGCAGTGCCCCTCCTTGGAAGACAGGCTGACTTACGTTGAAGGCCCCGTACCAAGTCTCCGAGGGCGTAGTGATGAACTGGTGCAAGGCGTTGCTCTCGAGCCCTCCCAGTCCGGTGAGCGACAAATTGGGAAAGAACGCAGCTTTTGCAACACCGATTTGTGCGTTGGCCGCGACAACGTTCTCTTCCGCCTGGCGGACGTCCGGTCGACGCTCGAGTAATTCCGAGGGCAGGCCGGCCGGAACGTTCTGGGGGACGGGCTGTTCCGTAAGCGCGCGTCCGCGAGGAATGGATTGTGGATTTTCACCCAGCAGAACGCTAAGCACGTTTTCCTGCTGTTGAATCTGGCGCTCGAGATCGGGAATCGTTTCCGAGGCGGTATAGACGAGTTGTTCGGCTTGACTTACGTCGAGTCCAGAAGCTGAGCCATGGTTCTCAAGGAAGAGAGTTAACTTTAGGGATTCTTGCCGCGAAGCCAGTGTGCGCTTTGAGATTTCAAGTTCGCTGTCGAGTGCGCGAAGCTGGAAATAAGCTGTGGCTACATTGGCGACTAGCGACGAAATTACCGCTCGCTGACCCCATTCGGTCGCGAGCAATTGGGAGCGGGCCGCTTCCGTTTGCCGACGATACTTTCCCCAGAAATCCAGATTCCAGATCACCGACAGATTCAGTTCGCCGCCATTGACCTGGTAAGCGGGAAAGAGGTTCGTGACTTTGGCGTTTTGCTCGCTAAAGGTTTCTGCGCCCACGCTAGCGGAAGGGAGCTGGTTGGCACGCGTGATGCCGACCTGTGCCTGGGCTTCGAGCACGCGCGCGGCGGCGATGCGCACATCATAATTCTGCGCGATGGCGGTGTGGATGAGTTGCGTGAGCGCCGGATCCTGATACACCTTCCACCATTGCTCGTTGCCCAGCGACGAGGCTTGGGAGGCCTCTTGCGGAGCGGGTGCACGGTATTCCTGGGGCACATCTACACCTGGCCGCTTGTATTTCGGCCCCATCAGACAGCCAGCTTCCAGGAGCAGCACAACAACAATTCCTAATAGTGCAGTCGTCTTCATATTAATCACCTTGACTGGGTGCTTCGGCGGGAGTGAGTGGTAACGCTCTCCGTTGCTCAGCGCCTGATAACTTCTCAACCACGTAGAAAATAGCGGGAACAAAGAATCTGCCGATAAAGGTCTCGGCAATCATTCCTCCGATGACCGCTGTGCCCATGATTTGGCGTGCCACAGAGCCTGCTCCAGAGGCTGTCCAGAGCGGTACGCACCCGAGAATAAAGGCGAGCGCGGTCATCATGAGAGGCCGGAAACGAAGCCTCGCCGCGGAAAGTGCCGCGTCGGCGATAGACATACCTCGTTCGAAGTCCTCTTTGGCAAATGCGACGATCAGAATCGAGTTTTTCGCAGCCAGGCCGATGAGCATTACCAGCCCGATCTGGGCGTAGACATCGTTCTCGATCTGAACCATATACTGCGGCGAGTAAAGACCGACTACGAAGCGACGCAGCCAGAGCGCAGCGAGAGCGCCGAAGACTGCCACTGGCGTGCTGAGCAGCACGCTGAAAGGCACCGTCCAGCTTTCATAGAGAGCCGCCAGAATTAGGAAAACGAACAGCAGCGAAAATCCGAAGATGACTGAAGATGACACGCCTTGGCGTGCTTGTTGCTCCTGGTAGGACATGCCGATGTAGTCGAAGCCCATTTCGCGGGGCATGGTTTGGTTGAAAACATCTTCCAGGGCTGCCGACGCCTGATCGGAGCTGTAACCGGGCGCCGCGCTGACATTGATCTGTGCCGACCGATACTCGTTGTAGCGCATTGTGAACTCTGGGCCGTAACGAGTCTCGAAGTTTGCCAGCGCGGTAAGAGGCACCGTCTGGCCTTGGCCGTTTCGGACATAGAATTGTCCGAGATCGTCGGTCGTTGCCCGGTAAGGCGCCTCGGCCTCCACATACACCTGCCAGGTGCGACCGAAATCGTTGTAGTAGTTCACGAACAAGCCGCCCATGTACGCTTGGATGGTGTTGTAGACGTCGGTTAAATTGACCCCCTGCTTCAACACCTTGTCCTTGTCCACGTTGATGAACTTTTGCGGCACGCTCGGGATAAACGTGGTGGAGATGTTGCCAATCTCAGGGCGCTTGCGAGCGGCTGCCATGAACTTGTTCAGGTTATCCCCAAGAAACTTGACGTCCTTGCCAGCGCGGTCCTCCAAGGCAAACGTCACGCCACCTGCAGTACCGACCCCGGGGATCGCGGGTGGTGAGAAACCGAAAGCTGTGCCTTCTGGAAGCTGCCTGAGTTGTTGATTCAAATGCGCCTTGATGGCCTGATATTGTTCAGCACGGGTTTTGCGATCCTCCCAGGGGTTCAAGGTCACAAAGAAGAATGCGTTATACGAAGTCCGGACATAGCTGAGCAAGCTGAAACCGATAACGCTGGTGGTGTACTGAACTCCCGGCGTCTTTGCCAGAACTTCCTCCACTTGTTTCGCGGCCTCGCTCGTCCGCTCCATGGATGCCGAATTTGGGAGCTGCATGTTGATATACATGTAGCCTTGGTCTTCGTCGGGCAGGAAGCTGGTGGGCAGATGTTTGCTGAAAAGCCACGCTGCCAAGCCGGCGACTACAAGCAACACCATCACGACGCCGGCCTTGCGGATCAGGTCACCCGACCAGCGGACAAAGCTGTCGGTAGAGCGGTCCCAATATTTGTTGAACCAGCCAAAGAATTTTCCCAGCGGTCCGCGAGTCTGCTTCTTGGGCTTCAGCAATAACGACGCCAGCGCGGGGCTGAGCGTAAGAGCATTAAATGCCGAAAGAATAACAGAGATCGCGATGGTGACGGCAAACTGCTGATACAACCGGCCGGTGATGCCTGGAATGAAAGCGGTTGGCACGAACACCGAGGCCAACACCAGCGCAATACCGACGACCGGGCCGGAAAGTTCCTTCATGGCTTTTTGGGCAGCATCCTTGGGAGCAAGGCCCTCCTCGATGTGGTGTTGTATGCCTTCAACGACCACGATGGCGTCGTCAACCACCAAGCCAATAGCGAGCACCAATCCGAACATCGAAAGTGTATTGATCGAGAAGCCAAACAGCGGGAAGATGACAAAGGTTCCGACCAGAGAGACCGGCACAGCCAACATGGGGATCAGAGTGGCCCGCCAATCTTGTAAAAAGAGATAGACCACAAGAATGACCAGCACAATCGCAATCACAAGGGTCTCGAGGATCTCTTTCATGCCTTCTGTGACCGGGAGTGTCTGGTCGAGCGAAACGGTATAGTCGATGTCCTGCGGGAAGCGTTGCTTCATCTGAGCCATGAGCTTCCGGACGCCCTTAACCGTCTGCACAGCATTGGTTCCGGGCAACTGGTAGACGGCAATGATGGCGCTGGGCTTGCCATTCAGGCGTCCACTCAGGCTGTAGTCCTGCGTTCCCAACTCGACTCGGGCCACATCTTTGACTCGAACGGTTCCCCCGTTCGGTGCCTCGCGCACGACGACGTTACCGAACTGTTCCGGAGAAGTCAGGCGGCCTTGAGCCAGCACGGCATAGGTGAATTGCTGGTTACTCGGTGCCGGTTCGCCACCGACTTGGCCAGCCGGATTCACAGTGTTCTGGGCTTGAAGCGCGTTGGCGATGTCCGTGACGGTGATGCCAAGCTTCGCCATCTGGTCAGGCTTTACCCATAGCCTCATCGCGTACTGACCCGAGCCGAAGATCTGCGTCTGGCCAACACCATATAACCGAGCGATCGGATCGTTGAGGTTGATGTAGCCGTAGTTGGCCAGGTAGTTCGAATCGTGGCTGCCATGCGGCGAGAACATGGAAATCAGCATGAGCGGAGCCGTCGTCGACTTCTTCAGGGTGATCCCGTAATTGTTCACCTCCGGAGGCAACTGACCGTTGGCCAGTTGCTGGCGCGACTGCGTGAGCAGCAGATCCGTGTTGGGATC
>Ga0210388_10000709_pt1 | contig 26681 bp, 21 predicted proteins | sample IncBWC19OmetaG_FD_155485 | JGI IMG/M metagenome (GOLD analysis project Ga0210388, IMG submission 155485) | Forest soil microbial communities from Barre Woods Harvard Forest LTER site, Petersham, Massachusetts, United States - Inc-BW-C-19-O ...
CGGCCTTGTCGATGGCCTGCAGAATGACTTCCAGGGCCTCCTCGTTGGAGCTCAGGTTCGGCGCGAACCCCCCTTCATCACCCACCGTGGTCGACAGGCCACGGTCGGCGAGCAGTTTCTTGAGGGCGTGGAAGATTTCCGCCCCGTAGCGCAATGCCTCGCGGAAATTCGGCGCACCGACCGGCAGGATCATGAACTCCTGAATGTCGAGACTGTTGTTGGCATGGGCGCCGCCATTGATGATATTCATCATCGGCACCGGCATCACCGGCTCACGCCCCTTGCCGACATATTTGAACAGCGGCAGCTTCTCGGAGGTCGCCGCGGCATGTGCCGTCGCCAGCGAAATGGCCAGCAGCGCATTGGCGCCCAGGCGCCCCTTGGTCTCCGTACCGTCAAGATCGATCATGGCCTCATCGAGGCCTTCCTGGTCACGCGCATCGCGGCCCAGCAACGCCTGACGCAGCACGGTGTTCACATGCTCCACGGCCTTCAGTACGCCCTTGCCGCCGTAACGCTTCGCATCCCCGTCGCGCAGTTCCACCGCTTCGCGCGTACCGGTGGAGGCGCCGGAGGGCACCGCGGCCCGACCCAGCGCGCCGGATTCGAGGATGACATCGGCCTCGACCGTGGGATTACCGCGGGAATCCATGATTTCGCGTCCGCGGATTTCGACTATACGACTCATAGCAGCGATTCCTCGAAGGGTCTTGTCTTGACGGTACGGTCCAGTTCGACCAGCGTTTCCAGCAGCGATTGCATGCGCGCCAGCGGCCAGGCATTGGGGCCATCGGAGAGCGCCTTGTCAGGCTGCGGATGCGTCTCCATGAACACTCCGGCGACGCCGGCCGCGACGGCCGCACGCGCCAGCACCGGCACGAACTCGCGCTGACCGCCCGACGCATTGCCCTGCCCGCCGGGCAGCTGCACGGAGTGCGTGGCATCGAACACCACGGGGCACTGGGTCTCGCGCATGATGGCCAGCGCGCGCATGTCGGTGACGAGATTGTTGTAGCCGAATGAAAAGCCGCGCTCGCACACCATGATGTCGGCGTTGCCCGTGCTGCGCGCCTTGTCGACCACGTTGCGCATTTCCCACGGCGACAGGAACTGACCCTTCTTGATGTTTACGGGCTTGCCTTGCGATGCCACCCCGATGATGAAGTTGGTCTGGCGGCACAGGAAGGCCGGGGTCTGCAGTACGTCGACCACGGCGGCCACTTCAGCCAACGGGGTGTCCTCGTGAACATCCGTGAGTACCGGGACCTTGAAGGTCTTGCGCACCGCTTCAAGCACCGCCAGGCCGGATTCCAGGCCCGGGCCGCGATAGCTGCTGCGCGATGAGCGGTTGGCCTTGTCGAAGGAGGCCTTGAAGATGAACGGAATGCCAAGCTTCGCAGTGATCTCCACCAGCCTGCCGGCGATCTCCTGCGTGAGCGTGGCGCCTTCGATGACGCACGGCCCGGCGATCAGGAACAGCGGCTGATCCGGACCTACGCTGTGGCCCGCGAGCTTCATGCTCCCGCGGCAGCGGGCAGCTGCGATGCACGGTGGGCGCGCGCGGCGCGGATGAATCCCGCGAACAGCGGATGTCCATCGCGCGGCGTCGAGGTGAACTCCGGATGGAACTGGGTCGCGACGAACCAGGGATGATCGGGCAGCTCGATGATCTCAACCAGGTCATCGCGCGAGATCCCCGCGAACTTCAGGCCGCCGCGGGTATAGCGTTCCATGTAGGTATTGTTGAACTCGAAGCGATGCCGATGGCGCTCGAAAATGGTATCGCGGCCGTACAGGTCACGCACGTGCGTGCCCGCGCTCAGCAGCACTTCCTGTGCGCCCAGGCGCATGGTGCCGCCCTTGCCTGACTTCTCATCCCGGATCTGGGAACCCAGCGCCGTGTCCTGCCACTCCGCGATCAGTGCGATCACCGGGTGCGGCGTGGCGCGGTTGAACTCGGTGCTGTTGGCATCGGCAAAGCCCAGCACATTGCGGCCGAACTCCACGATCGCAATCTGCATCCCCAGACACAGGCCCAGATAGGGAATGCCATTTTCCCGCGCATAACGCACGGCCGCGATCTTGCCCTCGATACCCCGTTCCCCGAAGCCGCCGGGCACCAGGATGGCATCCATGCCGGCCAGCGCATGGGTGCCATGCTGCTCGATGTCGGTGGATTCGATGTAGTGCACATTCACCCGCGTGCGGGTCTTCAGGCCGCCATGCGTGAGCGCCTCATTGAGCGAAATGTAAGAGTCGCGCGCCTGCACATATTTACCGACCATCGCGATGTCGACCTGGCCATCCGGGTTGGCCTTGGCCGCGACGACCTGACGCCATTCGGCAAGATCCGTCTGCGGCACGGACAGGCCCAGCTTGTCGACGACGATGTCATCCAGCGCCTGATCGCGCAGGAGCAGCGGAATCTTGTAAATGTCATCGGAATCCACGGCCGAGATCACCGCGCGCTCTTCGACATTGGTGAACAGGGCTATCTTGCGCCGCTGTTCTTCGGGCAGCGGGTGCTTGCAACGGCACAGCAGTATGTCCGGCTGGATGCCGATGCCGCGCAGTTCCTTGACGGAGTGCTGCGTGGGCTTGGTCTTGATCTCTCCGGAATCAGGCCCGCCCACGATGGGAACCAGGGTCAGGTGCATGAACACGCAGTTGCTGCGGCCCAGCTCCACGCCCAATTGGCGGATCGCCTCCAGGAACGGCAGCGACTCGATATCGCCGACGGTGCCGCCGATCTCGACCATGCACACGTCGGCCTCATTGGCGCCGAGTTTGATGCTGCGCTTGATCTCATCGGTAATGTGCGGAATCACCTGTACCGTCGCACCGAGGTAGTCACCGCGGCGTTCCTTGGCAATCACGCGCTCGTAGATGCGGCCGGTGGTGAAGTTGCTGTGCCGACCGGTGGTCGTGCGCACGAAGCGCTCGTAATGACCCAGGTCCAGGTCGGTCTCGGTCCCGTCCTGGGTGACGAAGACCTCGCCGTGCTGGAACGGGCTCATCGTGCCCGGATCGACGTTGATATAGGGATCGAGCTTCACCATGGCGATCGTCAGGCCGCGGGCCTCGAGGATGGCACCAAGGGAAGCTGCTGCGATGCCTTTCCCCAACGAGGAAACGACACCGCCAGTTACGAAAACGAAACGGCTCATGGGCAGATGGGGATTCCGTCGGACAAAAACGGTCCTGCAGGTGTGCAGGCTCGACGGGCGAACAGACTATCAAATCATGCGGGTCTGTGCCAGATGAGTCGCAGGCGTTTTGCGCTTTGCGCACCCGGTTGCCAGCGCGCATCCACCCACAGGTCACCGGCGGCTACCAGGTTCTGCCCGGCAAACAGCAACGGCACAGTCTGGCGCTCGCCGAGTGCGATGCCCTCACTTTGGAGCAGACTCTTCAGGCTGCGCGAGGGTCCGCCGCTGCGCGGCCGCAGGCGTTCGCCCCCGCGGCGCGTCCTGACCGTCAGCTGCATCGGCAGCGTGCTCGCATCGATGAGCCCATGCGCCGCAGGCACCAGTTCCAGGCGCCCGCAGCCCGCCGGCAAGGTGAGCCGGGGCGCGCGGTGCGGATGCCAGGTCAGTTCATAGCCGGCGCCGACCGGCCGCACCGTGTCGAGGGTGAGTTGTCCTGCATGCCGCTGGACTGTGGTCAGGCCCCAGGCCACCACCGGATTGGCGCCCGCTCGGGCCGCGAGCAGCGTCACGGCAATCTCCTCCAGGCGCTGCGCATCCGGCACCACGCGACCGGAGTGGCTGATCCAGTACCGCAGGGCATTGCGGCGCCGCTCCAGCGGCAACGCCCGCAATGCGGCAGCCGACAGGGCCGCTCCATCCGCGGCGCGCGCGACATCCGCGCGCGCCAGCCGGTCGAGCAGGTCCTGGGCCGCGCCGATATGGCGCGCGCTGCGGGCCACGGTGCGCGCCGCGGCTGGCCAGCGGCTCACGATGGCCGGCAGCACCTGGCGGCGCAGGTAGTTGCGATCAAAGGTCTCATCCGCGTTGGAGGGATCCTCCAGACAGTGCAGGCCACGCGCCTGCACCACGGCACGCAGCTGCGCCCGCGACACGCCCAGCAACGGTCGCACCAGGACCCCGGCCCCCAGTGGCGCCACCGCCGGCATCGCCGCCAGTCCGGGCAGTCCCGCGCCGCGCAGCAGCTGCAGCAGCACCGTCTCGAGCTGGTCCTCCAGATGGTGGGCGGTAAGCAGCACCTCGCCCGGCCGCAAAGCGGCCGCCAGCGCCGCATAGCGAGCGGCGCGCGCCAGCGCTTCCAGGGATTGCCCCTTGGTGCGCGCCAGCGTCAGGCGCCGTACGACCAAGGGTACCTGCAGCAGCCGACAGCGCGCGCGGCAGGCGCGCGCCCAGGAGCGTGAGTCCGGGTGCAGACCGTGATCGATGTGTACCGCGCGCAAACGCGCGCGCAGCGCGGGCACTTCGGCCAGCAGGGTCAGCAGCGCCGTGGAATCCTCGCCCCCACTGAAGGCTACGCACACGGGCGCCGTGGCGGCCTGCGGCTGTAGTTTGAGCAGCTGCGAATGAACCCAGGCGGGAGTGGGAAGCGGAGCGCGCGCGCCGCGCAATTACTCCGCCCCGTCCTCGGAGAACACGCCAAAGCCCGCAATCTTCGCGGCGCGGCGGGCCAGGAGTTCCTCCTTGCTCAAGGTTTCGAGCTCATCCAGATGGCGAATCACGGCTTCCTTCAGCGAAGCCGCCGTCGCCACCGGATCACGATGCGCCCCGCCCAGAGGCTCTTCGAGCAGCTCATCGATGAGTCCCAGCTGCTTCAAACGTCCGGCGGTAATGCCCAACGCCTCGGCAGCCGCCTCTTTCTTGTCCGCGCTGCGCCACAGGATGGAGGCGCAGCCCTCGGGTGAAATGACCGAATAGGTGCTGTACTGGAGCATCATCAGCCGGTCGCACACGCCGATCGCCAGCGCGCCACCGGAGCCGCCCTCGCCCGTCACGACCGTGACAATGGGCGTGCCCAGCACCGCCATTTCAAACAGATTGCGCGCGATGGCCTCACTTTGGCCGCGCTCCTCGGCGCCAATGCCCGGGTAGGCGCCCTGGGTGTCGATGAAGGTGATGATGGGCAGACCGAAGCGTTCGGCCATCTTCATCAGACGCAGCGCCTTGCGGTACCCCTCCGGCTTGGGCATGCCGTAGTTGCGCCGCACCCGCTCCTTGGTGTCGCGCCCCTTCTGGTGGCCGATGATCATGACGACGCGGTTCTCCAGCCGCCCCAGGCCGCCCACGATGGCCATGTCATCGCCGTACATGCGATCCCCGTGCAGCTCGCTGAACTCGCTGAGGATCATGCCGGTGTAGTCGAGCGGGTAGGGCCGCTGCGGGTGGCGCGCCAGCTGCGTGATCTGCCAGGGGGTGAGATTCGCAAAAATATTGCGCGTCAGCTGGCGACTCTTGGCCTGCAGCCGCGCGATCTCGTCCTTGATACTGACCTCGGATTCCGAGGTCACGTGCCGCAGCTCCTCGATCTTCGCTTCGAGCTCGGCGATGGGTTGTTCGAAGTCCAGAAAGGCTACAGCCATGAATGTGATCGTTCCGCCATAGGGTCGAATGGTAACGCAAGTCAGGGGGCGCCGGAGGCTCCCACGGGCCCGTACAGCACCCGCATGCCTTCCCGGCCCACCAGCTCCTCCAGGTGCTCCAGGAGCTCCCTTCCCGGGCGCACGTTCCACTCCGGCCCCAGGTCCAGGGCGCCACTGGCCTGGGCCGTCCGGTACTGGACGGTGACCTGGCAGGGGCCGTTGCGCCACGGCGCCAGCACCTCCGCCAGGCGCGTGAGCATTGCATTGCGATCCGACTTTTGCGGCAGATTGAGGACCAGCCGCCGGGCCTGCTGCTCGCGCACCGCATTCAGGTCGGTGATCTTGCGCGCCGAAATCCGCCAGGCATCCCCGAACTCATCGAAGCGGAAGTGGCCCTCGACCAGCACGATGGCATCCTTGACGATGAGGTCACGGTGGCGCTGGAACACCTCCTCGAACAGCGTGGCCTCGATGCGGCCCGTGCGGTCATCCAGGATGATGCTCACCCGCTGGCCACGCTTGCGGATCTCATCCACCAGTCCCGCCACCGTCACCAGCCGCCCACGGCTGAAGCCGCGTTCGCCCTCGCCGGAACTGGCGGGCTTCTCGGTGATCAGGTCGCCGATGCGCTGCGCCGCAAAGCGCGGCAGGTCCGCCTCGAAACGGTCGATGGGGTGTCCGGTCAGATACAGCCCCAGGGTCTCCCGCTCACCGTGCAGCCGCACCGCCTCGCTGAAATCCGCGATGGCCTTGACGGTATCGCCGGCCTGCGCCGCGGTGGGCTGCGGTACGTTACTGAGGCCGAACATGTCGTTCTGCCCGGCCTGGTGTGCACGCGCCGTCTGATCGCCCAGCTGCATCGCCCGCGGCAGACTGTCCAGCAGTGTCGCGCGGTTCGGGCCGATGCTGTCCATGCTGCCGGAACGGATCAGCGCCTCCAGGGTGCGCCGATTGATGCGCGTCAGATCCGTGCGCCGGCACAGTTCCGCCAGACTGCGATAGGGTCCGTGGGCTTCGCGCTCGGCGATCAATGCCGCAACGGCGCCCTGCCCGACCCCCTTCACGGCGCCCAACCCATAGCGGATGGTCTTCGCATCGGCGACCGCGAACTCATGCCGCGAACTGTTCACATCCGGCGGCAGCACGGCCAATGACAGCTGCTTGCACTCATCGATCAGCGAGACCACCTTGTCGGTGTTATCCATATCGGCGGACAGCACTGCGGCCATGAACGCCGCGGTGTGATGGGCCTTCAGGTACGCGGTCTGGTACGACAGCACCGCATAGGCGGCCGAGTGCGACTTGTTGAAGCCGTAGCCGGCAAACTTTTCCATCAGATCGAAGATATGCGCCGCCTGGGCTTCGGGCACACCGCGCGCGACCGAACCACTGACGAAGATGGAGCGTTGCTCGGCCATCTCCTCGGCCTTCTTCTTGCCCATGGCCCGGCGCAGCAGATCCGCGCCGCCCAGGGTGTAGCCGGCAAGGATCTGCGCGATCTGCATCACCTGTTCCTGATACAGGATGACGCCATACGTCGATGCCAGCGCCGGCTTCAGGTCCGGGTGCAGGTAATCGATCACCCCGCTCACCGGTTCGCGCTTGCGGGTGATGTAGTCGTCCACCATCCCCGACTCGAGCGGGCCGGGGCGGAACAATGCGACCAGCGCGACGATGTCCTCGAAACAATCCGGCTTCAGGCGCCGGATCAGATCGCGCATGCCGCGCGATTCGAGCTGGAACACCGCGGTAGTGCGACCCGAGCGCAGCAATGCGTACGTCGCCGCATCACCCACGGGCAGTGCGTTCATCGCAACGGGCGCTTCACCGGCCGCGGCGCGGGTCTGATTGATGATCGCCAGCGCCCGGTCGATGATCGTCAGCGTGCGCAGCCCCAGGAAATCGAACTTCACCAGGCCCGCGGCTTCGACATCATCCTTGTCGAACTGGGTCACGACGCTGGTCGAGCCGGCTTCGCAGTACAACGGCGCGAAATCCGTCAGCACCGACGGCGCAATGACCACGCCGCCGGCATGGGTGCCGGCATTGCGCGTCAGGCCTTCCAGCGCGCGCGCCAGGTCGATGAGATTGCGGATCTCATCCTCGGTGTCGTAGAGGCGCCGCAGTTCCGGTTCCTTGGTCAGCGCATCATCAAGCGTGATCCCCAGCTCGAAGGGAACCAGCTTCGCGATCCGGTCGACAAAGCCATACCCTAATCCCAGCACCCGGCCAACATCGCGCACCACCGCCTTGGCGGCCATGGTGCCGTAGGTGATGATCTGCGAGACACGATCACGGCCGTATTTCTGGGCCACGTAGTCGATGACGCGATCACGCCCATCCATGCAGAAGTCGACGTCGAAGTCCGGCATCGAGACGCGCTCGGGATTCAAGAAGCGCTCGAACAGCAGATCGTGTTCGATGGGGTCCAGGTCCGTTATGCCTAAGCAATAGGCCACCAGCGAGCCTGCGCCGGACCCGCGTCCCGGCCCCACCGGCACCGCATTCTGGCGCGCCCAGCGGATGAAGTCGGCCACGATCAGGAAGTAGCCCGCGAAGCCCATCTGACAGATGACCTTCAACTCCAGGTCCAGGCGCTCGCGATAGGTCGGCGGCCGCGCGGCTTCCGGGGTGTGCGCCAGGCGCGCCGCAAGCCCCGCGACCGACTCACTGGTGAGGAACTGCTCCGTCGTCATCCCGGCCGGCACCGGGTAGTCAGGCAGGCGCGGCTGACCCAGGTTCAGCACCAGGTTGCAGCGCCGCGCGATCTGCACGGTGTTGGCCACCGCCTCCGGAACGTCGCCGAACAATGCACACATCTGTGCCGGGGTGCGCAGGAACTGCTGCGCCGTGTACTGCTTCGGGCGTGCCGGGTCCGTCAGCAGGTGCCCCCCCTGGATGCACACGCGCGCTTCGTGCGTTTCAAAATCCGCGGCCGCAAGGAAGCGCACGTCATTGGTGGCCACCACCGCCACGCCGCGCGCGGCCGCCAGCTCCACGGCCGCTGCGATGTAGCTTTCCTCATCCGGCCGGCCCAGGCGCTGCAGCTCAATATAAAAACGATCCCCGCACCGGCTGAGCCAGAACTCCAGGTGCGCCTGCGCATCCGCGGGTCGGCCATTCACCAGTGCGCAGCCGATGTCCCCTGCGGCACCGCCGGACAGTGCGATCAGGCCCGAAAGGGATTCGCGGGTCAACCAGCTGCGCTCCACCATCGGTGGACCGTTCTTCTGGCCCTCCAGGTAGGCGCGGGTCACCAGGCGCGTGACATTGCGGTAACCCTCCTGGTTCTGGCACAGCACGGTCAGGCGCGAGCTGCCGCGGCGCTCGGCCGTTTCGGCCACCAGCAGGTCGACGCCGATGATGGGCTTGACACCCTGGCTCAGGCCCTCGCGATAGAACTTCACCATGGCGAACAGGTTGTACTGGTCGGTCACCGCGACGGCCGGCATGCCGGCGCTCGCCGTCGCCGCCACCAGCTCCGGCACACGCACGATGCTGTCCACCAGTGAGAACTCGGTGTGCAACCGCAAGTGAACAAACTGCGCCTTCATGTCACATCGATTCTACCGGTAGTGCCGTGTTCGGGGCCGATACTGGCCCAAAACTGCGTCGGTGGATGGCGCACGCGGCGTGGCGCACCAACGCCGCCAGATGATCCGCCGTCCCATAGCCCTTGTGCACTGCCATACCGTACCCGGGATAGACGACGTCCAGCCGGCGCATGACGGCGTCACGATGCGTTTTCGCAAGAATCGAGGCGGCGCTGATCGCAGGCTCGCTGCAATCGCCGCGGATGATCGCGCGCACCGCGCACTGCGGGGCGATATCGCCCAGGCACGGCAGGCGATTGCCGTCCACCAGGATGCTGCGCGGGCATACGGCCAGTCCCAGCAGGGCGCGGCGCATCGCCAGGTGTGTGGCCTCGAGAATGTTCAGGGCGTCGATTTCATGACACTCGGACCAGCCCACCGCCCAGCACAGGGCGCGTGCGCGGATCCGCAGCGCCAGCACCTCGCGCCGTTCAGGCGTGAGCTGCTTGGAATCCTTCAGGCCGGTGATGCGTCGCCGCGGATCCAGAATCACCGCGGCGGCGACCACCGGTCCGGCCAGCGGCCCGCGGCCGGCTTCATCGACCCCGGCGATCAGATACTCAAGCACGGTAGATCCCCCGCTCCCGCAGTAGATCCAGAATGGCCTGCGCGGCGCGCTCGGCCGCACCGACCCGCAGTTGCTGATGCACCTTGAGGAACTCCGCCTCCAGCAGCTCGCGTCCCGGCACATCGTTGAGCTGCTGCAGCAGCGCCCGGCCCAGGTCCTCCCCGTTGACAGCCTCCTGCAGGAACTCCGGCACCAGCGATTTTCCGGTGAGGAGATTGGGCTGGGAGAAATGCCTGACTTTCACCAGGCCCATGCCGCGCAGCAGGAAGGCGGTGAGCGCGTTGAACCGGTAGGCGGCCACCATGGGACGACGAATCAGCAGGGTTTCAAGTGTTGCGGTTCCGGAGGCCACCAGCACGGCATCCGCGGCGATCAGCGACTGCTGCGCCTGGCCCTCGAACAGCTGCACCTCGAGGCCCGGCGCCACCCGCTGCAGTTGCCCCGCAAATATGCTGCGTACGCTGGGCGAGGCCATGGGCGCGATGAACTTCACCTGCGGCCGCGGCCCGCGCAGCCACAGCGCGGCGCGCAGGAAATCCGCGCCCAGGCGCCGTACCTCCCCGAGCCGGCTGCCCGGCAGCAGCGCGATGACCGTGGCCCCTGGGGCCAGACCCAGCGCCTGGCGCGCGGCGGCACGGTCCGTGTGCAGCGGTATCTGGTCGGCCAGCGGATGGCCGACGAATTGCGCGCGCACGCCATGCGTGGCGTAGAACTCACACTCGAACGGGAACAGGCACAGCACCAGGTCGCAGGCGGACGCGATGGTGCGCACGCGCCCCTGCCGCCAGGCCCACACCTGCGGGCTCACGTACTGCACCGTGGCCATGCCCCGCGCCCGCAGCTGCGCCTCGAGCCCGATATTGAAGGCCGGCGCGTCGATGCCGACGAACACATGCGGGCGCGCCGCGGTGAACTCGCGCACCAGCCGGCGCCGCAACGCAAACAGGCGCGGCAGGTGCACCAGCGGTTCGATCAGGCCCATGACCGCAAGTTCATGCGAGTCCGCCCACACCTCGCACCCCGCACTGCGCATCTTCGGTCCCGCGATGCCGAAAGCACGCACCTCCCCGGCGCGGGCGCGCAGCGCCGCAAGCAATGCGGCACCGAGGGTGTCACCAGAGGATTCGCCGGCAACCAGGCCGATTACCAGCGGGTCAGACATGCTTACGCCGAATGCCCGTCAGCGCACCAGGCTGCGCGTGGAAGCATCGATGAACGCCAGCAATGGCTGCACTTCGGCATTGTCGCGGGCGAGCTCCGTGAGCCGCACGATGGCCTCCGCCAGTTTCAGCTCCGAGCGGTAGAGAATGCGATAGGCCAGGCGCAGATTGCGGATCTGCCCGGGAGTGTAGCCGCGGCGCTTCAGGCCTTCGGAGTTGATGGAATTCGGCTTGGCGGGATTGCCGGCGATCATGACGTACGGCGGCAGATCACGCGTCAGGATCGCGCCGCCGGCCACGAAGGCGTGCGCTCCGATCTTGCAGAACTGGTGAATGGCCGACAGTCCCCCCAGCTGCACCCAATCCCCGATCTGGACATGGCCGCCCATCGTGGCGCAGTTGGCCAGGATCACCTTGTTGCCGATATCGCAATCATGCGCGACATGCGAGTAGGCCATGAACAGTCCGTCCGACCCGATGCTCGTGAGCCCACGCCCGCTGGCCGTGCCACGGTTCATGGTGCAGAACTCACGAAAAACGTTGCGATCGCCAATCGTGAGCTGGGTGGGCTCGCCCTTGTACTTCTTGTCCTGCGGCGCCGAACCGATCGACGCAAACGGGAAGATCTGGTTGTCTTCGCCAATGCGGGTCGGACCATCTATGACGGCATGCGCGCCGACCGTGGTGCGGGCGCCGATGATTACATCCGGACCGATTACCGCGAAGGGCCCGACCGTCACGCCCGCCCCGAGCTGTGCGCGCGAGGCCACGACTGCGTGCGAATCGATCATGAGGCGGCCGTCACTTGGACACCTCCGGTGCCACCATCATGTCGGCGCTGGCCACCTCGTTGCTGCCGACGGATGCCGAGCTCGCAAAGCGCCAGATGCCTTTGAAGCTGCGCGTCAGCTGCACCGAGAGAATCAGCTGATCGCCCGGCTCGACCGGCTTGCGAAAGCGCGCCTTGTCGATGCCAACGAAGTAGAACTTGGTGTCCGCATCCGGCACCACACCGCTGGTGACGAAGGCCAGTATGCCCGCGGTCTGTGCCAGCGCCTCGATGATCATCACACCCGGCATGACGGGCCGGTGCGGAAAATGACCCGTGAAGTACGGTTCGTTGAAGGTAACGTTCTTCAGGGCACGAATGCTCTGCCCGGCGTGGCATTCCAGCACCCGGTCCACCATCAGGAACGGGTAGCGGTGCGGCAGCAGCTTCAAAATGCCATGGATATCCAACTGTGCGACTTCAGTCATCTTTGCCGTCATCTTTGTGGTCGTCTTTGCTGTCGCGCTTGAACCGGGCCACCATCCGACGCCAGGTGCGCGCATCCTCAAATGGAATTCCGCTGGAGTATACCCCGGGCTTTGGGATCGAATGACTGATCATCGAGAAGCCCGTGATGATCACATCATCGGTGATCAGCAGGTGGCCGCCAATCGCACAGGCGCCACCGATCTGGCAGCGCTCGCCGATGACCGTGCTGCCGGAAATCCCGGTACAACCGGCGATGGCCGTATGGGCCCCCAGGCGCACGTTGTGGCCGATCTGGATCTGGTTGTCGAGCTTGACCCCCTGCGCGATCACCGTGTCGCCGATGGCGCCGCGGTCAATGGTGGTATTGGCGCCAATCTCCACATCCTCGCCAATGCACACACTGCCGACCTGCGGGACCTTCAACCAGGTACCGCGCTCGGGCGCAAACCCGAATCCGTCGCTGCCGATGACGCACCCGGGGTGCAGGATCGACCGGGCGGCGACGCTCACTCCATCGCACAGCGTGACCCGCGCCACCAGCCGCACCTGTGCTGCAACTGCCACATCGGCGCCGATCACACAGTGCGCACCAATCATCGCGCCCGCGCCGATGCGGGTGCGCGCCCCGATCACGGCCAGCGGACCCACGCAGGCATCCGGTTCGATGTGCGCGTCCGGCGCCACGATGGCGCTGGGGTGAATCCCCGGCACGACGGGGGGTAAGGGATACAGCAGAGCGGCAATCCGGGCATAGGTGGCGCGCGGATTCGCAGCAATCAGGGTGGCGACCGGCGATTCGGCGGCGAAACGCGCATCCAGCACCACGGCTGCGGCCTGCGTCTGGGCCAGCGCCGCCCGGTGGCGGCTTTCGGCCAGGAACGTGACGGCGCGTGGATGGGCGTCGGCCAGCGTGGCCACACTGTCAACTTCGCGCAGCGGATCGCCACGCAGCTCACATCCCAAGCGGACCGCGAGCTCGCCGAGGGTGACAACCATGCAGCTGCCTCATGCGGGCCCGGCAAAGGCCCGCCGGGTTGATTACTTGGCGGGCGGCTTCGGCGCGGCAGGAGCAGCGGGCTTGGCGGTGCCGGCATTCAAGACAGCCAGCACCTGCGGGGTGATGTCCACCGCGGGCGAGGCGTAGATGACGCTGCTTTCAACGACTATGAGGTCGAAGTTCTGTGACTTCGCATAGGCGGCCACCTTCGCGCCGACCGCCTTTTGCAGGTTCTGCAGTACTTCATTGCGACGCGCGTTGAAATCGTCCTGCGCCTCGGTCTGCTTGCGCTGCAATTCGCGCTCGCCATCGCGAATTTCCTTGTCCTCACGGGCGCGCTGGTCGTCCGTCATGGTGGCGCCGTCCTTGGTCAGCTTGTCCTCGCGCGTCTTCAGCGACTGCTGCAGGGTCTGCAGCTCGCGCGTGCGCGGCAGGAACTCATTGCGCAGCTCCTCCTGGACGGTCTTCGCATCGGGGGACTCCTGTATTAATTGGTTGTAATTTACATAACCAATTTTCAGCTCCGCCCATGCCGGCGCTGCCGCCAGAACCATGGTCGCAGCCGAACCCAGAATTAAAGACTTGACGACGCCCTTCACGATGCTCCTCTTGTGGGCAAAGCCCAATTTAAGACCGCGATCATAGCGGAAATCGCCTTAAAACGCCTGTCCAACCGAGAACTGGAAGCGCTCGGTCTCATCGCCCCAGGTCACCCCGTCAATCTCGCGTTGCGCATTCAGCGGTACCGCGAGACTGAACCGGAACAGACCCAGCGGCGCGAGCCACTGCACCGAGACGCCTACCGATTCCTTCAGTCGGCTGATGGCAAAGTTATAGCTCGTCTTGGTCAGGATCGCCGGATCATTCAGATCCGCCGCCGTGATATTGCCGGTGCTGTAACCATAGGGCGGGGAATAGAACTGCGGGCTCTTGCCGGTCGAGAACACATTGCCCACATCAATGAACAGACTCACCCGGGCGCTGGAGGCAATCTTGGGGGGCATCGGGATGATGAGCTCGGAGCGCGCCAGCACATTGAAGTTGCCACCGTAGGGATTGCCATACTGATCCTTCGGACCCAGGCGGCTTTCCTGGAAGCCACGCACAGAGTCTGGGCCACCACCGTAGAACAGTTCATAGGGCGGCAGAGTGGGGTCGACGCAATACGCCGCCGTGGTAGCGGTTGCCTGGTAGCACTTGCTCTTGCCCAATCCCCCGCCGTATCCCAAATCGCCGGTGAAGGCAAACGTGAATCCCTTGAACAGCGGTATGTACTTCAGGAACTCGTAGTTCGCCTTGTAGTACGACACTCCGGTAATTGGCGGCGTGTAGCTGAAGCTGATGGTCTGGTGCATGCCGCGGTCCGGGAATATCCCGCGATTACGTGAATCGTAGGTCCACCCGGCGATCAGCTGCGCGACGGCGTAGCGGGTACCATCGAGGGCGTAGATGCCGTTGATGTACTGGCCCGTGGTCGGATCAAAGATCAGGCCGGTGGCCTGCCCCGTGTAGGTGTGCCCATTGTTCTGTACCCACTGCAGTGACTGCAGCGCGCTGCTGTTCTCGATCGCCACCAACTGCACACCCTGCAGATTGAAGCCGAGGTTCATGAACTGATACTCGGACAACGGATAACCGAAGCTCTCGCCCAGGCTGATGATTTTGGTGGAGAAGTCCGAGGAGGCCGAGGTGAACTGTGAGCTGTCGCGGTAGCTGAAAGAATAGGTTCGCGTCAGGTTATCGACATTGGTGTACGGATTGGTCTCGGTGATGCCATAGACCTTGTTGAATTCGCCGGCCTCGAGGTTGATGGACACGCGCTGTCCGCTGCCGAGCCAGTTGGCGTCGGTGTAATTGCCGTTGAGCTCGAACTTGTAGGTCTCCGAATAGCCGACGCCACCGGAGATCGACGCGCCCGGGCCCTCCTCGATCTTGTAAGCCACATCCACCTGGTCCGATGAACCCGGAACCGGGGTGGTTTCCTCGTCGACCTTGGTGATGTAGGGCAGGCGCTGCAGGCGCTGCTTGGAGCGATCCAGGGCGACATTCGACAGCCAACCGCCCTCGAGAATGCGCATCTCGCGGCGCAGCACCTCGTCGTTGATGCGCTTGGAGCCGTTGAAGATGATGTTGCGAATATAAACGCGGTTGCCCGGATCCACGAAGAACGTCAGGTTCACGATGCCGGTGGCCTTGTCGGTGGTCGGCACCGGATCGACCTTCGCGAATGCATATCCGTCCTGGCCCAGGCGGTTCTGGATCAGCTCCTGGGTGGTCGTCACCCATTTGCGCGAATAGATCTGGCCGGTGCGGGGCAGCAGCAGCGCCGTAAGCTCCTCCTTCGCTATCGGGAAGGTGCCCGCGAGCTTCACCTCGCCAACCTTGTACACCCCGCCCTCGTCGATGTTGACGGTGATGAAGATGTCGTCCTTTTCCGGCGCAATGGCCACCTGGGTGGAGTCGATCTGGAAATTCGCATAGCCGCGGTCCATGTAGTAGGAGCGGATCTTTTCCAGGTCGCCGTCCAGGGACTCGCTGGAGTAGCGGTCATCCTGCTTGTACCAGGAGAGCCAGTTCGGCGTCTGCAGCTCAAGGCCCTTGTCGATTTCCTTGTCGGTGAAGACGTGGTTGCCGACAATGTTGATGGTGCGGATCTTGGCGCGCGTGCCTTCCGTGATGGTGATCTTGATCTTCACCCGGTTGCCCGAATCATCCTCGACCTTCTCCTCGATCTTCACCGCGTACTTGCCGCGGCTGAAGTACTGGTCGGTGAGGTAGCCCTTGACCTCCTCCAGCACCGAGCGGTCGAAGGTCTTGCCGGCTGCCAGACCGACGCTGCGCAGCGACTTCTGCAGATCCTCGGTCTTGATGTCCTTGTTGCCGGTGATTTCGAAGCTCTCGATGGCCGGTCGCTCGACCACCAGTACCACCAGCGTGCCGCCGTCGCGGCGCATCTGCACGTCGCGGAAGAAGCCGGTGTTGTACAGCGAGCGGACCGCTTCGCGGATGCGCGCCGGCGTCACGTGATCGCCGATATTCACCGGCAGGTAGTTGTAGACCGTGCCCTCGGAAATGCGCTGCAGTCCCTCGATGCGGATGTCGGTTACCGCGAAATCGCCGGGTGCGGTCTGCGGCGGCTCCGCGGGGTTCGCCAGCACGAACGGGCCGGGCGTCGGGCCCCGCGTCTGGGCCGAACACACTGCTGAACCCGCGCACATTGCGAGGGTGGTCACCAATCCAAATCGCTTCATGAACAGTTGCCGGCCCGGGTGTTGTTGGAAATATGTGGGGGGCGCCGCTTTGCGAGGGCTTGCCGAGACCGCTTATGCATGAATGGACCTCGACGCTCCACCGCGAATACGGCAGAACTCAAGGGCCAGCTCACGCGCTTCGGCATCCGCCTGCAGGACATCATCGAGGCTGCGGATCTCCCCCCCGGCAGCCCTGGCCCCATTGGCCTTCGAAAGTACACACTCAATGACCGCGGGAATGTCCGGAAAGTTCAATCGGCGCTCCAGGAAAGCAGTGACGGCGACTTCATTCGCCGCGTTGAGGATGGCAGGCGCCAGCCCGCCAGTGTCCGCTACAGCCCGAGCCAGAGCAAGACAGGGGAAGCGTGTCGCATCGGGTGCCACGAAATCCAGCTGTCGGGTACGGATGAGGTCCAGGAAGTCGGTACCCGCTTCGATCCGCTCCGGCCATGCCATGCCATAGGCGATGGGCGTGCGCATATCCGGACAGGCCAGCTGCGCCAGCACCGAGCCGTCGATGTATTCCACCATCGAATGCACCACGCTTTGCGGATGCACGACAATCTCCACTTGCGCGGGCGGCAGACCGAACATGAAACACGCCTCGATGAGCTCAAGACCCTTGTTCATGAGCGAGGCGGAATCCACGGAAATCTTGCGGCCCATCACCCAGTTGGGGTGCTTGCAGGCCTGATCCGGGGTCGCGGTGGCGATGGCCTCGAGGGGCCAATCGCGAAACGGTCCACCGGATGCGGTCAGCAGAATGCGCCGCACGCCCAGCGGGCTGACTCCGGGTCTGGCGCCATGGGGCAGGCATTGGAATATCGCATTGTGCTCACTGTCGATGGGCAGCAGCTCGCAGCCCGAGGCGTGCACGGCCGACATCAGCAAGGGACCGGCCATGACCAGGGATTCCTTGTTCGCCAGCAGCAGGCGCTTGCCCGTCCGGGCCGCGGCCAGCGTCGAGCGCAGTCCGGCCGCGCCGACGATGGCGGCCATGACCTGGTCCACTTCGGGCAGCGTCGCCAGGGTCTCCAGGGCCGCAGGTCCGGTCAGGACCCGCGTGGGCAGTCCCAGACCCTGTAAGCGCTGCTCCAGGACCTGCGCCGCGCCAGGATCCGTAAGTGCTGCCACGGCGGGGCGGAACTTCTGGATCTGCTGCAGCAACAGCTCCACGTTGCGGTGCGCGCCCAGTGCCACCGCCTGGTAGCGGTCGGGGTGGCGGGCAATCACATCCAGGGTGTTCACCCCGACCGAGCCGGTGGCCCCGAGCACGGCAATGCCCTTCATCGGGCCACTCCCAGCACCAGCAGTCCCAGCAGCAGCAGCGGCATGGCACTCGTCAGACTGTCGATTCGATCCATGACTCCACCATGCCCCGGAAACAACGTGCCACTGTCCTTCAGACCGGCGAAGCGCTTGAGCAGGCTCTCCGTCAGGTCACCGACGATCGAGAACGCCACGACCCCCAGGCACAGTGGAACCAGCTGCAACATCGGTACAGCAAACCACCGGCTGCCCCATAGGGCAACCAGTCCCGCGAGCAGCAGCCCACCCACGGCCCCCTCCCAGGTCTTCCCCGGAGACACCTGCGGCGCAAGCTTCGTGCGCCCGAAGCTGCGCCCGGCAAAATACGCGCCGATGTCGGCCGCCGACACCAGGCACAGCGCAAACAGCACCCACTGCTCACCGCGCGGCACATCCACGCGCAGGCGCACCATCGCGACCCAGGCCGGAGCCAGCGCCAAAAGGCCCGCAAGCGCCGCCGACCAGGCCGTGGCGCGGCCCGGCGCGAACATCACCCACAGCAGCGCCACCAGCCACCACAACAGCGCCAGGCACAGCACCGCCAGGCGCCCCGGCTCGGTCATGGTCAGCTGCCACAGCAGCGGCAGGGTGGCCGCCACCACCGCCACAAACAGCGCGCGCCCGGCCAGCGACTGCAGCTTGAGAAATGCGGACCACTCCCATGCCCCCGCCAGAATCAATGCGGTCACCGCGACGACCGTCGCCCAGGGCGGCAGCCACAGCAGCACGACCAGCAGCAGCCCGATGAGGACGGCGGCTGTGAGGATACGGGTTTTAAGCACGCGTCGGACTCCGGGTCTGCTCCGGCGTACGCCCGAAGCGCCGCTCGCGGGCGCCAAAGAAAGCCAGCGCGACATCCAGGGCGCCGCCATCGAAGTCCGGCCACAGGCAGTCCGTGAAGTACAACTCGGTGTAGGCGAGATTCCACAGCAGGAAGTTGCTGATGCGGTGCTCGCCGCCGGTGCGGACAAACAGGTCCGGTTCGGGCAGGTCGGGCAGTGCCAGGGCCTGCGCCACCTGCGCTTCGGTGATGTCGGCCGGACGCAGTGCCCCGGCGGCGCATTTGGCGGCCAGCTGCCGCACCGCGCGGGTGATGTCCCAGCGGCCGCCATAGCTCATGGCGATGTTCAGCGACAGTTTCTCATTGGCCGCGGTACGCGCTTCGGCAGCGGCGAGGTAGGCCTGCAGGCGCACGCTCAGGCGTTGACGGTCGCCGATGAAACGCAGTCGCACGCCGTTGCCGTGCAGCGCTTCGACTTCCTGGTCGAGCGCGTCGACGAACAGGCCCATCAATAGCGACACTTCTTCCGCCGGGCGGGACCAGTTTTCACTGGAGAATGCGAAAACCGTGAGCGCCCCGATACCGCGGGTCGTGCACGTTTGCACGCAAGCACGCAGCGCGCTGATGCCGGCCTTGTGGCCAGCATGCCGCGGCAGTTTCCGCGCAGCGGCCCAGCGGCCGTTGCCGTCCATGATGATCGCCACATGACGGGGAAGGTTCACGCTCATGCAGGTCGCTCAGACCTGCATGATCTCCTTTTCCTTGGCCGCCAACATCTGGTCGATGTCGGCGACATGCTTGTCCGTCAGCTTCTGGATATCAGTCTCCGCGCGCCGCTCATCGTCCTGGGAAATGAGCTTGTCCTTCAGCGCTTCCTTGATGTCAGACATCACATCGCGCCGCACGTTCCGCACCGACACGCGCGCCCCTTCGGCATCCTGGCGGATCACCTTGGTGAACTCGCGGCGGCGCTCCTCGGTGAGCGGCGGCATCGGAATCCGAATGATGGTGCCCGCGGTCATGGGGTTCAGGCCCAGGTCCGATTTGTGGATCGCCTTCTCGATCGGCTGCACCATGCCCTTCTCCCAGGGGGAGACCACCAGCGTGCGCCCGTCCTCGACCGCAATGCTGGCCACCTGCTGCAGCGGCACATCCGAGCCGTAGTAGTCGACCTTGAGATGTTCGATCAGGCTCGGATGGGCACGACCGGTGCGCATCTTCTTCAGATCCGCCTGGAACTGGACCACGCACTTGCCCATGCGGGTTACCGCGTCTTTCTTGATGTCATCGAGCATGGTTGCCCCTATTCGAATGTGACAGCCGTACCAATTTCCTCGCCACGTGCAATGCGGGTCAGATCCCCCGGGTTGTTCAGGTTGAACACACGCAGTGGCAGGCGGTTGTCACGGCACATGACGATGGCCGTGGCATCCATGACGTTCAGGCGGTCCTGCAGCACCTTGTCGAAGGTCAGCTGCGTATAGCGCTGCGCTGCGGGGTTGCGCACCGGATCATCCGAGTACACGCCATCGACCTTGGTGGCCTTCAGCAGCACATCGGCGTTGATCTCGATGGCGCGCAGCGAGGCTGCGGTATCCGTCGTAAAGAAGGGATTGCCGGTGCCCGCGGCGAAAATCACGACGCGGCCCTTTTCGAGGTGGCGGATGGCGCGCCGGCGGATGTAGTCCTCGCACACCTGATTGATGCGGATGGCCGACATCACCCGTGACTGCATGCCGGAACTCTCCAGCGCATCCTGCATCGCGACCGCGTTCATGACCGTGGCCAGCATGCCCATGTGGTCGGCAGTGACACGATCCATGCCGGCCCGCGCGAGCCCCGCGCCGCGAAAGATGTTGCCGCCGCCGACCACCACCGCGACCTGCGTGCCCCTCTGGACGATTTCCTGGATTTCGCCGGCAATACGCTTGAGCATGGCCGGATCGATGCCGTAGTCGGCGGCGCCCAGCAGGGCTTCACCGGACAGCTTGACCGTGATGCGGGAGTATCGGGACCGCGTGCTGTCGCTCATGTGGTCTTCACCCTCGTACATGAAGAAAACCCCGCCGGGGCGGGGTCTTCATTCCAGCCTTACTTCTTGGGATCTGGATCGAAGCTCTTGACCTGCGCCATCACTTCGGCGACGAAGTCGTCCTGCTTCTTCTCGATGCCGGCTCCGACCTCGAAGCGCTCAAAGCCCTTGACCGTCGCCTTGGCGCTCTTCAGCAGCTTCTCGATGGTCTGGTCCGGATCCTTCACGAAAGCCTGTCCGGCCAGCGTGATCTCGCCCAGTGATTTGCGCAAACGGCCCTCGACCATCTTCGCGACGATCTCCGGAGGCTTGCCTTCGGCTTGCGCCTGGTCCGTGAGGAACGCTCGCTCCTTGGCCACGACATCCGCCGGCACATCGGCCATGGTGACGTACTTCGGATTGCTCGCGGCCACATGCATCGCGACATCGTGCGCGAGTACCGGGTCGCCGCCTTCCACGGCCACCAGGGCGCCGATGCGGGTGCCATGCACATAGGCACTGACATGACCGGTGGAGGTCAGCACCGCGAAGCGCCGCACACTGATCTTCTCGCCAATCTTGGCGACCAGTGCCCGACACCGCTCGTTGATCGACTCGCCGCCGTCGAGATGCTGCGCCAACAAAGCCTCCAGGGAGGTGGGCTTGGCGCTCAGCGCCTTGGCGGCCACTGCCTGGGAAAACGCGCCAAAGTCGGCGCCGCGGGCCACGAAATCGGTCTCGCAGTTCACTTCCACCATGGCGGCCGCATGGCCGTCGGCGGAGCGCTCGATCACGATGACGCCCTCGGCGGCCACACGGGTGGCCTTCTTGTCGGCCTTGGCCAGGCCCTGCTTGCGCATGAGCTCCGCCGCAGCGTCCATATCGCCCTGGGTTTCCACCAGCGCTTTCTTGCACTCCATCATCCCGGCGCCGGTGCGCTCACGGAGCTGCTTCACTGCGTCTGCTGTGATGTTCATAAGGATTCCACGCAAAGCCCCGGGCCGGTCAGCGCCGGGGCAACTCTAAACGAACTTCTAAGCGGCAGAGCCGGCGTCACCTTCAGCGGCGGCTGGGCTCTCAGGCGTTGTTTCCGCACCGCCCGCAGCCTGGGGACGGCGGCGCACCACTCCACCACGGCCCGCGGCAGGCGCGGCAGCTTCCGTGGCGGCAGCAGCCGCCACCGGCACTTCGACACCATCGTCCAGGTCATCGAGGTCGGCAACCGACTCATCGGCACCCTCGGGCGTCTTGACCGGCAGACGGCGCCGCACCGGCGCCTTCTTGTTGCGCACCGGAGCCTGCGGCCGGTTGGGACGCGGCTTGCCCGTCTTGCGACGCGGCTGACCCGCCTCATCCAGCTCGACGAATTCATCTTCGCCCACGGCCACCTGCGGCACCGAGGCCTTGCCCTCCAGAACCGAGTCGGCGATGCCCGAGGCATACAACATGATGGCGCGCATGGCGTCATCGTTGCCCGGGATCACATAGTCAATGCCATCGGGACTGCAGTTCGTATCCACGACCGCAACCACCGGAATGCCCAGTTTCTTGGCTTCATGAATCGCGATCTTCTCGTGACCCACGTCGATCACGAACATCACATCGGGCAGTGATTCCATGTGCTTGATGCCACCAAGGCTACGCTCAAGCTTGTCCATTTCGCGGCGCAGCTGCGTGGCTTCTTTCTTGCCGCGCTTGTCGAGCGCACCGCTGGTCTGCAGCTCGGTGATTTCGGCCAGTCGCTTGATGGACTGCCGGATCGTCTTGAAATTGGTCAGCATGCCCCCCAGCCAACGCTGATTGACATAGGGCATACCGCTGCGGCTCGCCTCCTTCTGGACGGCGTCACGCGCGGAGCGCTTGGTACCTACGAAGAGCACCTTGCCGCCATCGGCGACCGTGCCCTTAATGAAGGCCGAAGCCTGCACATACAGCGGCTGGGTCTTCTCGAGGTTGATAATATGGATCTTGTTACGCTCACCAAAGATGAAAGGGGCCATCTTCGGGTTCCAGAAGCGGGTCTGGTGTCCGAAATGGACACCCGCTTCCAGCATCTGTCTCATGGACACGCCGGTCATACGAACTCCTGCACTGTAGGGTTGATCCTTGCGCGTATCCCTGGTGACCACCCGAACATTTAAGCTCTGAGCACCCAGCCACCGGGTTAGCGATACGCGTATGGAATTTCTCGTCGTTGCCAACGAGGGCCGCGCTTTATACCATGAACGTCCCGTAGGAACAATGTCTTACGGGTTACCTAGTTACACAGATAATGCACATAACCATCAAGTCCCCTGAAGAGCAGCTGAAGATGCGCGAAGCCGGGCGGCTCGCGGCAGAAGTCCTCGATATGATCGGCCCCCACGTGGTGCCCGGTGTGACGACGGAGGAGCTGGACCGGGTGTGCTACGAGCACATCGTCAACGTCCAGGGCACCATCCCCGCGAACCTCAATTACCGGGGTTTTCCCAAGACCATCTGCTCCTCGGTCAATCACGTGGTCTGCCACGGAATCCCGAACGACCGCAAACTGAAAACCGGGGACATCATCAATATCGATGTCACCGTGATCAAGGATGGCTTCCACGGCGATACCAGCCGCATGTACTACGTGGGCAAGCCCCCGGTGGCCGCCCAGCGGCTGACCGAGGTGTGTTTCGAGGCCATGTGGCGCGGCATCCGCACCGTCAAGCCCGGCACCCGGCTGGGCGACATCGGTCATGCCATCCAGGAATACGTCGAATCCCTGAATTTCTCGGTGGTCCGTGAATACTGCGGCCACGGCATCGGACGCATTTACCACGAGGATCCGCAGATCCTGCACTATGGGGAATCCGGCACCGGCCTGGAGCTGCAGCAGGGGATGACCTTTACAGTGGAACCAATGGTAAATGCCGGCAAACGTCATGTGCGCCTGTTGCCGGACGGCTGGACCGTGGTGACCAAGGACCATTCCCTGTCGGCCCAGTGGGAGCACACCTGCCTGGTCACGGCGACCGGCGTGGATGTCCTGACCCTGGGCGCGGCGGACCGCAATTGAGTGAGCCGCTTGAAGAACTGCTGCCCGAAGCCGTAAGCGCGCCTGCCTGGGCCCTGCTCGCGCGCCTTCCTACCCAACTGGCCGCCCACGCCGGTTCGCGAGAGGAATACCGCAAGCAGTTGGGCGAAGCCCACGAGGAGCTGAAGGCGCGGTTCCTGGCCGAAGAGCCGGTGGAGACCCTGGTCCATGCCCGGGCGGCGCTCATCGATACGGTGCTGCGCCAGGCCTGGTCTGAACACCTGGGCAGCGCGAACCGGCACTGGGCGCTGGTCGCCGTGGGCGGCTACGGCCGCGGCGAACTGCACCCCTGCTCCGACATCGACATCCTGCTGCTGGTGTCCCAGCCCCCGGATGATGCCGAACGCTCCCAGGTCGAACGGCTCATCGCTTTCCTGTGGGACATCGGACTGGAAGTCGGCCACAGCGTGCGCACGGTTGCCGAATGCGTGCAGGAAAGCACCGCCGATGTCAGCGTCATGACGACGTTGCTCGAAGCGCGACTGCTGCATGGCGATGAGGCCTTGCTGGCGGCCATGAATGTCGCGCTGAGCCCACCGGGCATCTGGCCGGAAAGGGAATTCTTTGAAGCCAAGCTCAAAGAACAGGCCGCCCGGCATCTGAAGGCCAATGACACGGCCTACAACCTCGAGCCCAACGTCAAGACCGGGCCGGGCGGCTTGCGTGACCTGCAGACCATCGGCTGGGTGGCCAAGCGTCATTTTGGCGCCGAGTCCCTCGACGGCCTGGCGCGCCGCGGCTTCGTGACCGCGAGCGAGCTGCGCCGGCTCAAGCAGGCGCAGTCGTTCCTGTGGAAGGTGCGCTTCGGGCTGCACATCGTGACCGGCCGTCGCGAGGACCGCCTGCTGTTTGATCACCAGCTGAAGCTGGCGCAGACCTTCGGTTATGAGGATGCCTCGTACACCCTCGCGGTCGAACAGTTCATGCAGCGCTACTACCGCACCGTGATGGATGCGAGCCTGCTCAATGAACTGCTGCTGCAGCTGTTCCGCGAGGCCATCCTCAGCAACGAGGAGGACATTCGCCCGCTGAATGCGCGCTTCCAGGTGCGCAACGGTTCGCTCGAGGCGCGCCGCGAGGATGTCTTCGCGCGCACCCCTTCGGCGCTGCTCGAGCTGTTCGTGCTGCTGCAGCAGAATCCCGACATCAAGGGCGTACGCGCCTCGACGATGCGCGCGGTGCAGCGCAGCCTGTGGCTGATCGATGAGGAATTCCGGCAGAACCCGCGCCATCACCGGCTGTTCATGGACATCCTGCGCGCCCCCGTGGGCGTGACCCACGAGCTGCGCCGCATGAACAACTACGAGGTGCTCGGGCGCTACATTCCGGCCTTCGGCCGCATCGTCGGGCGCATGCAGTACGATCTGTTCCACGCCTATACCGTGGATGCGCACACATTGTTCGTGCTCAGCAATCTGCGGCGCTGGGCGATTCCCCGCTACGACCATGAGTTGCCGGCACTCTCGCGCCTGATGCAGCAGCTGCCGAAACCCGAAATAGCGTATCTCGCGGCGCTGTTTCATGACATCGCCAAGGGCCGCGGCGGCGATCACTCCGAACTGGGCTCAGTGGATGCGGAGGCCTTCTGCCTGGAACAGGGGCTGTCGCGCTATGACGCGCGCCTGGTCGCGTGGCTGGTGCGCAATCACCTGGAGTTGTCGGTCACGGCACAGAAGCAGGACATCACCGATCCGCAGGTGATCAGCGCCTTCGCGCGCAAGGTGGGTGATGAGACCCATCTGGATCATCTGTATGTGCTGACCTGCGCCGACGTGCGCGGCACCAATCCGAAGTTGTGGAATTCCTGGAAGGCATCGCTTTTTCATGAGTTCTACGAACGCGTCAAGCGCGCGTTGCGCCGCGGGCTCGAAAGTCCGATCGACCAGGAAGAACTCATCCGCGAGACCCAGTCGGCGGCCCGGCAGCTGCTGGTCGGATACGGCATTGCCGTGGAGGACATCGAGCGGCTCTGGGCGCGCTTCTCGCAGCAGTATTTCCTGCAGTACACCCCCGAGGAAGTCGCCTGGCACACCCGGCTGCTCATCGAGCGTCAGCCCGGCCCCGGGGAGACGCTCGTGGCGATCGAGCCGCAAAGCGTGCGCGGTACCACCGCGGTGCTCGCCTTCGCGCCGGAGGGCATCCAGGGCTTTGCGCGCACCACGGCAGTGCTCGATCAGCTCGGACTGAATATCGTCGATGCACGCATTTCGCGCACGGACGACGGTTTCACACTGGGCCTGTACCACATCCTCGAAGACGACGGCGCGCCGATCACTGACCAGGATCGCCAGAGCGAGATTGAGTTTGCGGTATTGCGCGCCCTGCAACGCGCCGATGCCAGCATGCCGGTGGTTTCACGCCGTGCGCCGCGCCAGGCGCGCATGTTCAACACGCCCACGCAGGTTACGATCAGCGTCGATGACCGCAATCGGCGCTCGGTGCTGGAACTGATCGCAGGCGACCGCCCGGGTCTGCTGTGTGATGTCGGCACGGTACTGATGCAGCAGCACATCGAACTGCGCAAGGCGCGCATGTTCAACACGCCCACGCAGGTTACGATCAGCGTCGATGACCGCAATCGGCGCTCGGTGCTGGAACTGATCGCAGGCGACCGCCCGGGTCTGCTGTGTGATGTCGGCACCGTACTGATGCAGCAGCACATCGAACTGCGCAAGGCGAAGATCATGACGGTCGGTGAACGCGCCGAGGACGTGTTCTACGTGACCGATCTGCAACACCTGCCCTTGAGTGAAGAGGCGGCGCAGCGGCTCAAGGAGCACCTGCTGCAGGCCCTGGATCAGCGGCCCGCAAAATGAATCCACGGCTTGGGTCGCTGCACACCTACCCCTTCGAGAAGCTGAGCAGGTTGCTGGCCGGAGCGACCGCGCCTGCACAGCTGCCGCCGATTGCGCTTTCGATCGGTGAGCCCCAGCACGAGCCCCCGCAGTTCGTGCTCGAGGCCCTGCGCCAGGGAGCGGGCCGTCTGGGTGCTTATCCGGCGACGGCCGGGACGCTGGAACTGCGCAGCAGCGCCGCGCGCTGGCTGGAACGGCGCTTCAGCCTGCGCCCCGGGAGCGTGGATCCGGGCACCATGGTGCTCCCCGTAAATGGTACGCGCGAGGCGCTGTTTGCG
>Ga0210388_10000710_pt1 | contig 26668 bp, 14 predicted proteins | sample IncBWC19OmetaG_FD_155485 | JGI IMG/M metagenome (GOLD analysis project Ga0210388, IMG submission 155485) | Forest soil microbial communities from Barre Woods Harvard Forest LTER site, Petersham, Massachusetts, United States - Inc-BW-C-19-O ...
TCCCCTGTGGGGACAGAACACCAATACGGGTGAGATCAAAGGGTCCGTCACTGACTCGTCTGGAGCGGTGGTTGCCAACGCGAAGGTCACTATCACCGACGTTGCGACGGGCGTGGCGACAAAAGCCGACACCAACCGCGACGGAATCTACGACGTGCCCTCGCTGCTGCCCGGCGAATACACCATTGCCGTTGCGGCGAAGGGCTTCAAGGACTACCTGCGCAAGGGCGTCGTGCTGCAAGTAGAGACCATCGCCATCGACGCTACCCTCACTGTTGGCGCAGCGACCGAGCAGGTTGTGGTCACAGCGGAAGCTCCGCTGCTGCAAACTGAGTCCTCCGATATCCATGTCATCTTTGACACGCAGCAGATCCTCGACGCTCCCACAGTGGGCGGCGTCTGGTACAACGAGTTGACCAACGAACTGCCCGGCGTGAACCCCGGCGGTGGTGGCGCCCAGGACGCTTCAGGCCAGGGCGTCGGAATCAACGGCACGCAAGGTTACATGGGCAACTGGCTCATTGAAGGTTCGGACGCCACCCAGCCGCGCGACGTAAACGCGAGCGACAACTATCCGCCCATCGACGCCATCACCGAGGTGCAGGCGCTGGTGGGCAACTTCGGCGCGCAGTATGGCACCGGCGCGGCGGCTTTCAACGTAATTTTGAAGAGCGGCGCGAATGCATGGCACGGCAGCGCCTTCGAGTTTATTCAGAACGACGCCTTTGACGCGCTGAACTACTTCGCCGCGCCGGGATCGACAGTTCCCCTGCGCTGGAATGAGTTTGGCGGCAGCGTCGGCGGACCCATCAAAAGAGACAAGCTTTTCTTCTTCTTCACCTACGAGGGAAATCCCAACCACTCGTCAAGCGTCGATACCACAACGGTACCCACCGACGCGATGAAGGGCGGCAATTTTTCCGCGCTGCCAAACGCCATTTACGATCCCAGCTCCACCTCATGCGGTTCCTACAATGGCACGCCGTATTGCTACCGTGGCACCCAGTTCACCAGCAATACCATCACCACTGGCTTCGACCCTGTTGCCCAGGCCATTCAGAAGTTCTTTCCCGAGCCGAACTCGGTTCCCAGCGGGTCCGCGGCAACCAGTCCCTCCGACGCCATCAATACCTACAACAATTACAAAGTGGTTGTCACCGAACCCAGCGACTCCAATTGGTATGCGGGTAAGGTGGACTATCACATCTCTCCCAACCACAAGCTCTCCGGGTCCATTTTGGAGTATCCAATCTCCGTGATCTACAACGCCGACGCTTTCTGCCCGCTGGGTTTCGATTGCACCAAGGGGCCGCGCAACCTGAACCAGGATGCGCAGATCACAGAAACCTGGACGATCAGCCCCACCATGCTCAACGAGGCGCGCTTCGGCGCCTTGCGCGAGGTCGATAAATACATTCCCGCCAGCTACGGGCAGAACGATCCCACCAAGATTGGAATTGAGCCCGCTTACGGGCCCAACGCACCCGGCAATATCTTTCCCGACCTCACCATCAACGGCGGCGACGGGGCAGGACAGATCGGAATCGGCGGAGGAACCCATGCGGTGCTCGCCGACGGCGCGTTTGTCGAGGGCGACATTCTCACCCTGATCCGCGGACGCCACACCATCAAGCTCGGCGGCGAGCTGGACAAGAGCTACCAGAATTACACCAGTTGGGGCGACGTAAGCTCGGGCAACTTTCAGTTCAACGGCATTGGAACGGCTCAATTCTTCTCGGGAAGCAACTATCCCAACACGGCCGGGTGCACGGCTCAACAGGGCTGCGATCCCCCACTCGCCCCTACCGGCGCGCCTTATGCAGACTTCCTCCTCGGCCAGGTTTGGGGCTGGTATGTATACGATTACGACGAAACCGGTGCGCGCATGTGGAACCTGGCCAGCTTCTTCCAGGACGATTTCAAAATACGCCACAATCTTACTCTGAATCTGGGCTTGCGCTATCAATTTCAATCCGGCTGGGGAGAGGTGCTGAACCGGTTCGGCAGCTTCGACCCCACCCTGATCAACACGGAAACCAACACTCCCGGCGCGATGATTTTCGGCGGCCAAATGGGAAGAAACAAGATTGAGAACGGGGTCAACGAGTGGGATCCGCGCGTGGGGCTTTCCTGGTCACCGATTCAGCACACGGCTGTCCGCGCCAGCTACGGCGTCTTCGATGCGTTTCGCTCCGCCGAGTCTTACACGGACGGTGCGCTGGGTCTGGGTCTCAATCCGCAAGGGTCGAATGGCTATTCGTCCAACTTCAGCACCGGCATCAGCTACTACCCCACGCCGTGGACCCTGGCAACCGGCCCGCCGGCCGGCTCGGTCATCTACCCGCAGCAATCGGCCTTCAGCAACTCCAAGTACAACGGCCAGGGGGTCTATTACTACCCAGCGCAGATGCCCATTGAGTATTACCAGGAGGCAATGCTCTCCATTCAGCAGGAGTTCCCGCAAGGAATTCTGCTCGATGCCAGCTACGTTTACACGAAGGGCACGCACCTGAACTTCGAGCGCGACACCGACCAGGTCCCAGCGGGCGCTTTGAGCCAGGGAGCATCTGCGGAGCCGTTTCCGCAATACAAGTACATCTACGCCGCCATGTTCGACGGCTTCTCGAACTACAACGCTTTGCAATTGCGCGTGCAGAAGCGGATGTCGCACGGCATCGGCTTCCTGGCCAATTACGCCTGGTCCAAGACAATGGATACAGGTACCAGCAACGGCCACAATGAAGGGATTGACGTGTGGCAGAACGCCTACAACCCAGCCGCCAACTATGGAATCTCGCAGCTCGATGTGCCGCAGAGCTTCAACGGCTACGTCACCTGGGAGCTGCCCTTCGGCCAGGGCCGCCGGTTTGGGCTGCACGGCGCTGCCGACGAGGCACTGGGCGGCTGGCGGGTGACCGGCGTCTTCCAGGCGCACTCGGGGATTGCGTTTACCCCCGTGGTCGGCACTTCGGACGAGAGCAATTCGCAGGCCAGCCAATGCTATTGCGGATTTTCCTGGCTGCCCAACCTGGTGCCGGGAGTAAGTCCGAAGGAAGCGCATCCCTCCATCAGCACCTGGTTCAACACTGCGGCCTTTGCCGTGCCTGCTAACAACACCTTCGGTAATGAGGGCCGCAATATATTGCGCGGACCCGACTGGCGCGATGTGGACTTCAGCCTCGGAAAGACCTTCTGGCTCGGCGAGTGGTTCGGAGATCAAACGCACCTGGAAATCCGCGCCGACTCCTTCAATGGACTCAACCATCCGAACTTCAGCCAGCCGAATGATGGAATTGGAGCGGGCGGCGCCGGCACAATTACCTCCTCCAATGGCGCGCGTCAGATTCAACTCGGCGGGCGATTCACCTTCTGATCGGGTGCGCGCTGGAAAAGCGATCTAATCGAGCACCCACGGCCCGGCGTCGGGAGAAGAGGCTTCCGCGCCGGGCCGTGGGTCACTTATGGTTTGTTCTGCTGAAGAATTAGAATCGTTCTGACAGGTCGCGCACTCCGCGCCATGAGGCAACACCCGCAATGAAACTTCGGACACTCATTCGCCCGCTTCTCATCAATCGGAATCACATTCTTGCATTGCTCGGATTGGAATTGTTCGCATTGAACGCAACGGCCCAGGCGAACCCCGGAGCGGTGAGCAACTACCTGCGCAATGGCGAAGCGGCCTTGGCCGCAAGCCGCCCGGACGATGCCGAGCGCGACTTTCGTGCCGCACTCGAGCTTGCTCCGCGCAACGCGCAAGCGCATGCAGACCTGGGAACCGTGGAATGGATGCGCGGCGATTGCGGCGCCGCGTGGCCGGATTTGCGCGCGGCTCTAAATGCCGCGCCATCGCTGATTCGCGTCGAAGGGCTGCTGGGCATCTGCGAAAAGCGCCTTGGAGATTCCGCCGCCGGCGCGCACCTTGAAGCCGCATTTGCACAACTGAAGGATGCGAAGCTGCGCATGGAAGTGGGCGTTGAGCTGGGCGATTTGTATTATCAGCGCGATGACATGGACCACGCTGTCCCGGTGGTGCGGGAACTGGTTGCGCTCAATCCTGAGAACACCGACATTCTGTTCTTTGCCCAGCACGTTTACCAGGAGATAGCGGACGAGACCATGAACAAGCTGGCGCTGCTTGCGCCCGCCTCCGCGCGCATGCAACAGGTGATTGCGGAACACCTGATCAACGCCGGCGATCTGAAGGGAGCGGCGGAACATTATAGCCAGGCCCTAACGATCGATCCTTCGCTGCCGGGTGCGCACTTCGAACTGGCCGAGGCCGTCATTGAAGCCGCGCCGCAAGAAAGCGTGGCGCAGGCCGAGGGCCGCAAGGAACTGGAGACAGCGATGCGCATCGACGGCGAAAGCGCACGCATCGAGTGTGCACTGGGCCGAGTTGGTGCCTTGCAGGGCCAGTCCGATCTTGCCCTCGCCCACTATGAGCGCGCTTATGCAATGAACCCGAAAGAAGTCGAAGCGCAAATGGGCATCAGCCGCATTTTGATGTCGCAGGACAAGCCGCAACAGGCGCTGCGCTACTTAAGCGAATCGGTGGCGCAGGACCCGCTCAACGCTGAAGCGCACTATCGCTATGCCCGTGCGCTCAAGGCCGTTCATCGTAGCGACGAAGCCCAGCACGAGACCGAAGTGTTCGAGACCGTTCGCAGCGCACAGGCCAAGGTGAAGGATCTCTACAGGCAGATGAACAAGCGAGTGGAAGTCCGCGACGATCAGCTTCCAGCGGCGGAGGCGAGCGAACGATGAGGCTACAACGTTGGCAATTGGCGAAGATTTGTGGGTTTGCACTCGCCGTAGTTTTTGCAGCCGGTTTTGGCGTGCGGCCGGGGGCACAGCAGTTCGCCGTGGGCGCGGACGTTTCATTCCTGGCCAGCGCCGAAGAGAAGGGCATCGTGTTCAAAGAGAACGGCGCGCCCAAGCCGGTGCTTGAGATTCTCAAGGACCACGGCTTCAATTGGATTCGTCTGCGCATCTTCGTCCATCCGACAGATTTGCCCAACAATATGGATTACACGATCGCACTCGCGAAGCGGGCTCGGCTGCTCGGCTTCCACTCTCTGCTGGACTTTCACTACTCCGATACCTGGGCAGATCCCGGCAAGCAGTTCATTCCCGCGGAGTGGAAATCTCTCAAGCACAAACAGCTCGTCGACCGGGTCTTTACCTACACGCGCGACACCATCGCCGCGTTTCGCGATGCGGGCGTGATGCCCGACATGGTGCAAACCGGCAACGAGATCACCAATGGAATGTTGTGGCCTGACGGCAAGATTCCCGACAACTGGGATCACTTTGCGGATCTTCTGCGCGCGGCCATCAGCGGCGTGGATGCGGGACGCGGGGAGCTACCCCGGCCGGCGATCATGATTCACATCGAGCGCAGTGAAGACTCCAAGCAGGCCATCGCGTTCTATGACAAGCTCCTCACTTATGACCTGCCCTGGAACGTGATCGGGCTCTCCTACTATCCTCGTTGGCATGGAACCATCGCCCAGTTGCGCCAGACGCTTCACGACTTGTCGTTCCGCTACGGCAAACCGATTATCGTTGTCGAGACGGCGTACAACTGGACTCCAGGGGATTTCATCGGTAAGAAAGCCGATTTTTCGGAGAGTCCAGAGGGGCAGAAAGCATTTTTGCAAGCCGTGGATAAGGCGGTTCGCGAAACGCCCAAGGGTCTTGGGCGCGGCGTGTTCTGGTGGGAGCCGGCGGTTGAGGGCGGGCCGATTGCGGGACGAGCGCTCTTTGACGACAAACACAACGCGCTGCCTGCGATAACCGTCTTTGACAACGACGCGCGAATACCGGCACAGTGAGGGAAGCATGCAGGAACAGGCCATGGACACAGCATCGGCAACGGAGAGCGCAGTACTAGCGCCTGCCAAGATAAAGGTGCTGGTAGTGGACGATCACCCTATCATGCGCTTCGGCATCGCTGCCATTATTCAAGCCACGCCCGACATGACGACAGTAGCCCAGGCGGGCAGTGGGGAAGAGGCGATCGAGCTCTACGAGAAACATCTTCCTGACATCACGCTGGTCGACCTGCGCCTGCCCGGGATCAGCGGTGTCGAGGTTATACGCACCGTAATGGCTCGCCATCGCGAAGCCCGGTTCGTGGTGCTCACCACTTACGAGGGCGATGAAGATATTCATCAGGCGCTTGAGGCTGGAGCACGCAGCTACATCATCAAGGGGATGCCGCACAATGCGTTGGTGAGTGCTCTGCGGCGTGTCCATGCAGGGGGCAGGTTTCTACCCACGCCGGTTTCGCGCGCACTCTCCTCCCGCATGCCGGATTCCGAATTGAGCGCTCGCGAACGCGAGGTGCTGAACCTGATTGTGCGCGGCAAGAGCAACAAGGAAATTGCCACCGAACTGGGAATTACCGAATCAACCGTCAAGTGCCACGTGAGCGTGATTCTGATGCGTCTTAACGTGAGTGACCGCACCCAGGCGGTGGTCACCGCTTTGCAGCGCGGGCTTATTCATTTGTAGAGACGGGAATCGTCACGGTGTAAGCTCTCGTTGGCGCTCGCATCACTTCGAATTTGAAAACATGCGTTTGTTCAGAGCCTCAAGCGCGCCGGCAACAAGGAGCGCAGCGCCACTCATAGCCAACGTATCCGCCACGTAGTCAAGTTCCCCACTGATCTCTATCGAAGGATGAATGATCTCCATTGGCACGTAGATGAAGAGCACGAGCAGAAGATAGGCAATCCCCAGCAAAATCGTCGCCAAGCGTGCACGCCTGTTGATCAAAATGCTCGCGCCGCACACGACCAGAACAACGCCGACTGAATAGGACAGCAGAAGATGCGCGGGAACCCAGGCCGGCATCGGTCTTTCAAGTGGCACGCCCGGCGCAGACTCCGGATGCAGAAAGTACTCGACTCCAAAAACCACCATTGGAGCGGCGAAAAACCATCTGCCCAAATCCACGAGCCATCGGACCGGTCTGCGCCTACCCGCCGCTCCGCGCCCTCCTGCGAAGGCCAGGGCGCCACCGCTCAATGCCAAGTCACGCAACGGCACAATGATCGCAAAGCGGTCGTGAGGGTTCTTCACCAAGTTAGGCAGATAGATGAGCAGTACGAACAGAACAAGCATGATGCCCACGAGCAAGGCAGCCAAATCTGCCTTGATATCCGCGAGAAGGCTCAGGCAAGCGGCGATCAGAGCCGCTCCCACGATCCACGCCCAAAAGAAACGACCCGGCATCCAGTCCGGTACTCCAAACTTTACGGTGTTGAACAGAACGAAATGCTGGATGCCAAAGACAGCGAGGGGAACAGCAAAGAACACTGGGCCAAAGGGGATGATTCTGTCCAGACCACTCGACCGCGACGGCACCCTTCGGAAGGCTAAACAGAGCCCAATGATGAAGAGAATTGCGGAGGCAAAATTCACCCAGAAAGAACTATCCAAAAGAGATGGAAAGATAATTTGCGCCGCAAAGTCGAGAACGATGTGGTTTGAAGAATTGCGCATCTCGGGACTATTTCACCTCAAAGGCTGTCGTTCATCAAGATTGAGCGGGTCACTTGGCTTTGCAATGCCCATGCCGCTCAGGTCAAGAATCCAACGAAAAATTTGTTGCTTCCATTCTGATAGGTGCGAAACAAGCCAGTGCTTACTTGGCCGAAGGGCTGTTTTTTTGAAGCGCTGCCCCAAGCACTTTTCCAAATTCCGGCTCCTGTACAAAAACAATCAGCCTGATGTCCCCGGAGTCCGTGTTTGGCCGGAGTTTGACCTGAAAGTCCTGGCTGAATGCTTTTCCTTTCTCAAGTTTTCCAATCCTGACGAATTCTTCAACAACGGCAACGTGGGTGAGGAGTTTTCCTCCATTTTCGCCATGCGCAACATGAGATTCCGCATGACCAAGAGCGACCGCGGCGAAGATATCGGCATTCCGCTTCTCTCGTGCTCCGTCGACGACGATGTGGGCTCGGAGGACAGGAGGCACGCTCCCTTCGACGCTCAAGGCGCTTATACTCACCGGCACCTGCGGGGCAGAGGCCGCCTTCACAAGAACCTGAGTGATCTGCTGCGGTTCACTCAACTGCAATTCGCTGGTTCCATTCACAATTACCTGCGGAGTGTACGCGGTGCTGAGCCCTATCGCTCGAACATATCCATTCTGCCGATCGGTGAACAGAGCTAGAGAGTATGGGTCTTTCCAGCCATCATGGTCCCAGTAGTCCACATGCTCGCTCAACACAATCATTTGCGCGCCGGGGATTGGTTGAGATGCGTCAACCTTTTGCAGCCAGACATCTGCAGGGGGACAACTGGAACAACCCTCCGAGGTAAATAATTCGACGAGGATTGGAGTCTTGCTGTTTGGCGTATCCGCGCTTTGAGATGGTGCAGAGCAAGCGATGCACGCCATGATGAGTGAAAGGCAAATGACCCTCATGAATTCTCCTCCTTCGATCTGGCAGTTATAGGCTCGTCAACATGCCATTTCACGCCATGTGCACAAGGACTCGGCGTACGCGGCGCTGCCGTCGCGCAGCCAAGCATCGAGTTGCGCAGGCTCCTTCAATTGCTGGCCGCGCACACGCGGCACCGCTACAAAGCGGCAATCCAACTCCGGCACGGTGGTCATGTCGCCCCAGAGTTTCTCGAACTGAGCGACCGGGAAGATATCTTCCTGCCCCTTGCCCCAGCGTTTCTTTACGTCTTTGAGCGTGATGTAAGTGGGCATGCGCGCGGCTACGGCGCGAACCGCCTCGTCAACACGTACTGTGTCGGAAAGGGCATCGCGGGTCAGACCGAAGAGGCTGAGCAGACGGTCGACCTCGATCCAGTAGGTCGCGCTGTTGTAGTAGCTGAGCCGGCTCTCCAATTCTTCGCTGGGCAGCGCCAGGCCTTCGATCAAGCGGGCGCGGCCATCCACGCGGGCGAGGCCGCCGCCACGGTCTTCGAGGTGCCGGGGAATCACTTCGGTTGTGAGTGCTGCGCCGCTATGGATGTGATAACCGAGAACCGCCGGGTCGGCGTTGGCGGCCACTGTGTCGATATTGTGAACCATCAGATAATTCAGTTGCGGGCGCTTCTCAATCAGGCGCTCGAGCGTGCCGTTGCGCAACAGGTTGGCAACCTCATACCAGTGGCCGACTGGATGCAGGCATTGCATGGGAACATTGTCGGTGTAGTCGGAACCTTCGCCGGCGCTTTGTGCCCATTGAACCAGTGCCGCACGCAGACCCTCACGCACCTTCTGCGCCTGCGCGTCCAGTACTTGCTGCGCCACTTCTTCCCAGGCGAAGCGGAGATCGCGCTCCATGGGAATCATGCGCAGGCCGATGGTGCGGCCGGGGGAAAGCAGGAGCTCGCCCGGATACCCGTAATTTCGCTCTGCGGCGAGATTTGCGGCGATGGCTTCGTGAGTCATGTAGCTGGTCGTAATCACATGCGGAATCGGGTTGCGAATCTCCTGGCTCATGCGAAGACTCTTGGCCAGATGAACTTCGATGAAGTTGCGATATTTTCCGCCGAGCCTGCAAAAAGGATTCAGGGCTTTCACAACTCCGGCGCCGCGGGTCCAACGTGTGCCTACGCCTCCGGCCAGAGAAACAACGGCCACGCGGCCATCGGCAAGGGCATCGAGGCCAGCGGGGCGGTGACGATCATCCAGGTGATCTATTTCGACATCCTGAATCAGTGTTGTGCTGCGCAGCCGGTTTTGCGCCAAACCGATTCTGCCGGAATGGAGATCCTGGCGGATCTGTTCGTGCTGGACACGGTCAAACCCGTAGTTATTGAGGAGGGTTCTGAGTGGTTGGTTCTCATCCCCTTCGGTCTCATTGCCGGCCGGGAGCATGTGATCGAACAGGGTCTGAATCATTCCCGCGTACTCTACCCTGGAGCGGCACGCCGCTGTGAAGCGCTCGAGTTCGGCTCGGCGCACCGGCGACAGACGGGAAACTTCGGCGCGAAGAAGCGCGGGAACCTGCTGCGTGTAATAGCCTGGAGGCATCAGGGCATTGTCGCCGCAATAAAGCTCAGCCCGCGTTCCGTGCTCATTGATGGCGAAGTCGTAGACCACAGGTTCCATGGCGAAGGCCACGCTCTGCTCCATGTCGCTTCTGGTCTCGCTCATGATGGCTTGCATGCGCACCTGAGCCTGCGCCTTGCGTTCCGGGCTGAAAAGGAATCCCATTCCGCCGCCGCTCATACCTCCGAGCATCCAAAAGCCCCAGAAATCGGCGCCGAATTCTTTCCGCGCGCGGTCGATAAGCGTGGTGGTATACAGGTTGGCTGCCCATGGAATGATGGTCTGGATGGGGCCGTCGAAGTTGCGCTGCAAAGAGGCGCCGAGCGCACGAATATCACCCCTCTGCAAATGGCCGGTGATCTCTTCGAGGATTTCAATCGCCTGGCGACGGCCGAGCCACTCGGTTTCACTCCGCAGCAGGTACTTCTCAGTGACCATCTCAAGAATCGGACCGACATCCTGCGCCATGCCGCCGTGAACGAGCACCAGACTTTGTTGAAGTTTCTCGCGAGCTTCGCGCGGAATTTCGGCTTCGGTAAAAATCCTGTGATCGGGAAGCAGGCGGCCGCGGCTGATTCCGAACTCAGGATCGCTTGTAGTGGCGAGAACGCCGTGGATAAGCTTGATACCGGGCCACACGCCGCCGGAATCCTGCCAGCCGCCGCCGCTTCCGCCCAGCCACTCACCTAGGATGGCGCGCGCAGCCACTAGCCTACGGTCATGCTCTTCCAGGCCTCCGGTGAGCGAACGGATCTGGCCGGTGGCGCGCATGCAAACGGCGATGATGCATGCAAGAAGGTTGGTGGAGACTGCCAGCCGGGAGCCTTTCGGGATATCGTTTACACTGCTGACGATCTCAATTCCGTAGCCAGGCCTTCCCGTGAGGCGTTCCAGCAGAGCAGCCAGGGGCTGCGTTGCGCCCTCGATTCCAGGAGGAACAATGCCGCTCGCGATTACAGCAGCTTTCAACAGACCCAGATAGTCGCGGGCAAAGTCGAAGACCTCGGCAATGGACGAGACGTCGGCGGATGCGCGCAGGTCAACGCTGGTCAAGCGGATGACCGGCTGGTCAATCACTCGAAACCACGCCTCGACCGGCGGCCTGGGCTCGGTAAATTGCTGCTTCGTGCCGCGAACCGCAAGATCTATGGATGCATTGATGACCTGCGCGCCTTCGGGGAAATCCATGCCAAGGAAGAAAATGTCGCTCCAACCGCTGTGGGTCAGGTCCATGCGGACGGGCGTTGTTTCGCGCAGGATGGGGAAAACCGGATCGCCCGCGACAAGCTCGTGACGTAGGCGCAGCGGATAGTCGTCAACGTGTCCGGCGCGAAACATCCACTGGTTGCCGCGTACGCTGCGCACGCTGCGCCGTACCTGGTCGGCGAGCGTCTGGAAGCCAAGTGCCCGGTAGCTGGCGGCCAGCGCACTGGAGATGGCTGCGCTCGAGCCTTGCTCGGCTTGTGCGGCCAGAAAAACCTCGATGGCTTCCTCAAAGCGGCGTTGCAGCAGATGCTCAAAACCGGCAAAGGGAATGAGCGCAGGCGCGGCAGTCGCCGGCAGGGCGGGAATGTGAAAGCGATGGATGGCGTATAGAAAGAAGAGCGCGCGGACGCGTTCGTAGAGGTTATCGCAGCTGCGGCGGAATGTTTCAAGCGCCTGGCATTCGGCGAGAAGTTCGTCGAGGTTGAGGCCCTGGCACAAGACATCCAGCGACAGGTCGCGCTGGTCTCCGCTGGCGGAGATGACGCTGGTAAAGCGGCTCACGAGGACGAGCCTCCGCCCATGCCGGCCAGTTGACGGTCGGCCAGGAGCTCAATCATCTGCGACAGCACCTCGGTGCGGTCACGGCCGTTCAGCGCCAATGCGAGCTGCGCAACCAACAGGCCGTAAGGGGCGCCGAGATCGTAGCGACGGCCCTGATCCTCGACAGCAAGGTATTGTTCCTGGCTTGCCAGTTCCGTGAGCGTATCCACCAGCGTGACCGGCGCCCCGGCGGATTTCGCCAACTTGCGGTCAAGAATATCCATTACCGATGCGGTGAACACGTGAATGCCGAAAAAACAGAGATAGTGTCCGGTGCGAATGCCGGAGATCAGCAGACGCTGTTCCGCTTCAGTGGGCGTGGGTTTTTCAATCACCGTATCGACGCGATAGAGGTCGCTGCGCGGCGGCACGCGTCGACCGCCGACGGTTCCATATTGATGCAACAAGCTCTCGCGTGTGCGTTGGACACCGCTTACCGAGCAGCGTTCATTCTGGGCCAGCTCCACGAGGCGCTGGGCGGAAGGCTTGGGGGTGGTGCTCACATAAAGGTGGTCGCCCACCATGTGCAGAAAAGGATCGCTGTTGGTGAATGAATGGGCGCAATGGATTGCGTGACCATAGCCGCGCGGTTCAGCCTGAGCAATAAACCGGACCGACGCGGCATGAGGCCAGGCAGCTTCCGCATAAGAGGATTCATCGCCCGGCCAGACGATAACGGCGATCTCCTCGACTCCCGCAGCGAGCGACTGTTCGATCAGGATGCGGAGCAGCGATTTCCTGTTCCCTTCCCCGTCGATCAGGGTCTGGAGAGGCAATGCACGCTGAGACTGCGCGGCGGCGGTAATGACAGCTTTCTTTACTAACAAAGGGCACCTGACGGAACTTTATCATGCTCCCTCCCTCTGCCTTGGACACCATGAAATCGACCTCCTGAATTTGATTTGGTGCCGGGTTCCCGATCATTTATAGTTCTGGAACCGAATGGATAGGTTCTGATTGGGCCGGATGGGCGGAGGCGGGACTTTGTCAGGTAAGAAACTGAGCGGGTTTAGCCGCCTTCGGGTCGAACTGAAGAAGGCGATCCTGAAGAAGTCGGCAATCAGCGTATTTGTGCTGGTAGCGCTTTGGAATATATCGGTTTCGACGAATGTCACCGCGCGATTTCTCGAAGGCAACGGACCAATTGTCGAGACATTGCGCGAGATTCGCGACCTCAATCTTCATATACAAATGCGTTTCTACCAGGCGATGACCTCGGTACGGCCGGGCCACTTGAATCCTGGAAACATCAGGCTCGTGTATATCGACGACCAGGTCCACTGGACCAATCACGGCGGCCGGATTCCCACGCCAAGAAATTTCCTGGCCACGCTGATCGCCAACGCATCCGTTCCTCCCAACCAGGCCGCGGTTATTGGCATCGATATGGAACTGCTGGCTCCCAGAAATTACGGGGAGGGCGAGGACGACGCGTCGCGGCAGGCAGAAAACGATGCATTGCGGAACGCCATTCAGAAGGCCGCGCGTCAGGGGGTGACCGTAGTCCTGGCCAGCGAATATTACGTCGACGAGCAGGACCGCAATATTGTGCTTCCGAATATCTTCACGCTCAGTGAGCTACCCTCTTCGGGTGGGGCGGGATGCGGTCTGGCGCCGTGTCCGTCGTTCGGCTATGTGAATCTTCCCTCGGACAAGCGCGAGATTCCCCTCGTGGAGGATGCAAGTAAAAAGGACGACCCGACTCCGCGGCGTCAGTATTCCTTCGCACTGGCGATGGCTGAGAATGCCGGCAATCCAGCCGAACTGCAAGAGACACTCGATCTCAAGAGCCCCCATCCCGAGCCGGTATTCGGCAGCTTTCTTCCAGAGGAGAGCTATCAGCCGATTTTGGCATTGAAGCTGGCAAGCAACGACGATGCCACAGTAGCCAGTTGCAAAGGCAAGATTCTGTTGATCGGCGGACACTGGCATGAGGTCGAGGGGCACGGCAGCCTGGTGGACAGACATCTGAGCCCGGCTGGTTACATGTCCGGCCTTGGCCTCCATGCAAACTATGTTGCTTCTCTACTGCAGCCGCAGTTTGCGCGCGAAGTGCCACTTTGGCTGGGAATTCTGTTCGATCTGCTGGTAGGCATGGCCATCTTTACCGGGTTCGAATACGGGGAAGGCAAATGGAAAGGCCTGGCGCTATTGATCGCCTTTCCGGTACCGATTGTCGGGGCATATTTCGCGCTGGTGAACGCGAATCGATACTTAGACTTCTTATTCCCGATTGAGCTATATTTTCTGCACGTAGCCTATGAACTGGTTGAACCCCGAGTCGCTGGAAAAATTGAAAAGATTTTTCATTCCAAGTGACTAATCAAAACTTGCGGCAACAGGCGCGCGAAAATAGGGAGCTGGAGTGGGATTGGTTTCCAAAGCACGCGACAAAGCGCTGCTGCTGATGGTTCTGGCGGCGAGCGCGGGTCCTTTCGCGAATTGCTCCTCACCGGAAGCGAGCCACGCCGGCCAAGCCTTTGGGAAGGTGGTTCGCGTCACCGCGACTCAAATCCAGATTCAGTCCCCGGATGCCAAGACGCCCTTGATTTTAGTCGTTCAATCGAATGCGACCTTGAACGGCGTCAAGACAGGCGATCTTGTCTCGGTCGTTTTCGAATTGACGGGCAAGAACAAGGTATTGGTTTCGTTGGAGATATCCGGTTCGGATTCCGGTGCTCCCAACAACGCCAAGTCCGGGGAGTATGGCCGAACCGCGAATCTCGATACTCCAGCCACACCCGTGACCGTTCAGACTCCCGAGCAGGTGGCGCTGGTGGAAAAAGCCATTGGGCGCGAAAGGGCATTGATCAAGAACCTTGAGCAGCGCCCGCCCATGGTGGAAACTTACATTCAGAACACACGGGTGGATGCGAAACTGCGCCAGGTTCCGGTCGATGATAAGTACTTGCTGAGCCGCGTCGATTTTAGCAGGAGTTTTACTGCCCCGGCCAAACCCACCGCCGTACCTGGCTCAGCCGACGGCTCGCTTGCGGCCATTACAGGACTCACCAACGCGTTGGGGCTGGAGCGGCTTACCCATTCGCAATCCGGGTTCCTGGATATGATGTTCCTGGCCCCGGCGGGTTTCGACAGGCAGCATTACACGTTCAATTATGTTCGCAAGGAGTTTCTCGGCTCGGTGCGGACGGCGGTTTACGACGTGCAGCCGAAATCTCTTCACGGCGGGAGGTTCGCCGGCCGAATATGGATCGAGGATCTGGATGGGAATATTGTGCGCTTCAACGGAGCATTCTCTCGCCCGGGTTCAGAAAACGCCGCAAAGTGCTACCTCCACTTCGACAGCTGGAGGATGAATCTGCAACCCGGGATTTGGCTGCCTGTGGGTGTGTATGTGGAGGAGTCTCCGTGCGCTGAAGGTGAGAAGACGCTGGGCCTGAAGGCGCAGACGCGCTTCTGGGGCTACTCTCTGAAGCATCCGGCCCAGGAAAGCGAAATGTTGAGCGTAAGCATAGACGATGTCGCAGACCAAAGCGAAGATCCTCAGGATGTAAGCCCCCTTGAGGCCCAACGGGCATGGATGAACCAAGCCGAGGAGCAGGAAATCGACCGCCTAGTGAATGCAGGACTCGTTGCACCGTTGACTCCGGGCGGATTCGAGACCACGGTGTTGGACCAGATTGTAATCAACCTGGAAGTGCCTAATAACCTGAATTTCCCCGTTCCCGTTCGCTGCCGCATTCTGCTGTCGGACACCATTGAGGCCACCACGGTCGGCAGCACGATCCTGGTCAGCAAAGGGCTCATCGACGCGTTGCCAAATGAAGAATCCATCGCTTCGGTGATAGCGATGGAATTGGCTCACATCGCGCTCGGCCATCGCATCGCCACTCGCCAGACATTCAACGACCGTCTGCTGTTCCCCGATGACCGAAGCATTGCGCGCATCGATGTGTATCATTCGAACGATGACAACACTCAGGCCGCTAAGAGGGCTATGGAATTCCTGCAGGCATCGATGTACAAAGACAAGCTGCCCTCCGCAGGCATCTTCTGGGATCAATTGGGTAAGCGCGCCAAGGCATTGAAGGCGCTGAATCGTCCTGTTCTGGGCGATTCGCTGTTGAGACCTGACGGGACCCCTTGGTTGAGCGAATTGGCCGGGATGGCGCACGGCTTTGACGCGGAAAACTTTACGCAAACCGCGGCGCTGCCCTTGGGTGGATGGATCAAAACCGATCCCTGGAATGATGAGGTACATGTTGCCGGCGCCGCGGCTTCGCGTGCAATGCTGAGCCCCCGGGAGAAGACGCCGCTTGAAATTACACCGCTTTATTTCAAGTTGGATCGGTACGCCCTACCCGATAAAGTTGCATGCGACGCCGCTGCAGGACAGGTGTGCGGATCGGAAACTCCTGGCACAGGAACTGGCTCGGAAGGCAATTCCGGCAATCCGCCGCAACCATAGAACATTCGGTTTGCGACTTCTGCCGATCGAAATCGTAGACGGTTCATGGCGCGTCTGTGGTTAAGACTTTGCTTCGTGTGAACCTGTGTCGTTAACGCTCCGAGTTCAAGGCGTCGGCAGTCCTATCAGGACAACCTGCCACCCATCCGCTGACGGCGTAATCGCAAACTGGTTCTGGAAAGAACCGGATGACGGCTCATTTTCGAATACAGCCGTCAGATAATTCGGCGTCGAATTCAAATCCGTGATAAAGCCCGATTGCGGAGTGAAGGTGTGGGGAGCGTCAGAGTCCCCGAATACCCAGCTCACAAGGAGCCCTGCACTTGGTAGCGAAATGGAGTCTGAGGTAGTACTTGTGGTGTAGGTGCCGGGACTGGGACTGGTGATGGCTGAAGCGACCGGGGCCTGTGAGGTGTTTGAGCCCGTGACTGCCAGGAAATGGAGAAAGATAGGCTCGGGGTTGTCCATTGTGACAGTGATCGTATCGCCAGCAGGGCATGACGCTGGATTCTGTACGTAGTAGACCGTGCTCCGCATGTCGTAAGCAATGCCTGCCCAGTCGGCGGGTCCCGCAAATATGTTCCAGATGTTTCCACAGCTGTCCGTTACAGCCGGCTGATCCACGATCGTGCCCTGGAAGTTGTAATAATCTCCAAGGAACAGAAGCAGCGTTGAAGCTCCCGGATATACAAACGGTCCAGTAGCGTATGTTGTCGGGTAAGTTGGTTCTGAAGACGTTCCCCATGCACCCGACGACACAATCGTGGGTAGCGGCGGATTCACGATGAGTGCAGCTGCTGTGTTGGGATTGCCTCCGTAATCCTCAAATCCCGCGTAAACATTTGGCGCGGAGGGATCCGTACTCACCAAGACAAACCGCATGGACGATGTGTTGGTCCATCCCGGCAACGAGGTGATTTCCTGCACGATATTCGTCACATTGATGGTGTGCGTGCAGGTGTTTTGTCCGTTGTTGTTCCCTTGGCAGCTTCCATGATCGTCGCCCGGCCCGGTAGTGGTGTAATCAACATAGGCAGACGTATAAGGCACATCCAAAGGAGTGTTTCCCGGGGTATTACTGAAGGCGGGCCCGTCGTCCTGAGCGACGCCGTATACGCGGAACGTGTAGATATCGTCCGGGCAAGGCGCCGATCCACAGGTATCACTGGTTGCGGTTGAAGTGCTGCTCACCAGTTCCAAGTATGCCGATTGGATCGTGTCACCCATATTGATGCCGGTAGACTCAAACCTGTCGCCAACAGCCCAGGCTGTCGTCAGGCCACCCCAACTCCCCACCAGATCCGCTCCGCCGTACTGTGAATCGCTATGCCACCCGCTGTTGTCGTCGTTATTGAAGTAACCGTCGTCCGCGTCATTGGATATTTGAATTATGTGAGAGATTATGGGCGCTGTATAAGCCTTGTAGGTATAGTCGTTATGGCCCAGACCTCCGCTGGGAAAACTGGTCCAGAGCCGCACATAAATCGTCTCTCCGTTGGTGGGCAGGGAATTCAATGTGAAGGAGGTGGACGTAGTTCCGCCCTGGCTGTATCCCAGATTGTTTGCGCCCACGCTGGTGCCCGTCCAAATGGAATACTGTGTAGCGCTGCTGACAGTCGTCCACTGGAACGTCTGGCTCCCACTGGTTAACGTGCTGGTTGGCGTCGGGGACGTCAGCACCGCCGCCGAAACCGTGGTGTACATATAGTCGGTGTGCAGCGTGACTCCGTTAAAAGTCGTAAACAGCCGCGCATAGACCGTCTCGCCATTAGTCGGCAAGCTGCTAAATGTGACCGAGGTTCCCGTCGTCGAACCGGACCCCCATAGATTGTTCGAACCCACTCCGGTGCTGCCCAGCCAGAGGTTGTAGGCGGTGGCGCCGGCTGGAGCTGTCCACTGGAATGTGGCGCTGGTGCCGGGAAGCGTGCTGCCCGGCGCGGGCGACGTCAACGCCGCCGGCGTATCCACGGTAGACGCCGTGTACGTATAGTCGGTGTGCACCTGGACACTGCCATAAGTCGTATACAGCCGCGCATAAATCGTTTCGCCATTGGTTGGCAGGCCGTTGAACGTCACCGACCTAGCGGTCGTCGCACCTGAACCCCACAGATTGTTCGAGCCCACCCCGGTACTACCCAGCCAGAGGGTGTACGTAGAGGCGCCAGGGGCAGCCGTCCATTGGAAAGTCGCGCTGGCGCCAGGCAGAATGTTGCCCGGGGTGGGCGATGTCAGTACCGCCGCCGAAGCCGCTGTATAGGTGTAGTCGTTGTGCACCGAGGCCCCGTTCAACGTGGTAAACAGCCGGGCATAGATCGTCTCCCCATTGGTCGGCAGAGCGCTAAACGTAACCGATGTGCCCGTCGTCGCACCTGAACCCCACAGATTGTTCGACCCAACACCAGTGCTGCCCAGCCAGAGGGTGTAATTAGTGGCCCCGGTAGGGGCAGTCCACTGGAACGTCGCGCTGGGGCCGGGGAGCGTGCCACTCGGCGCAGGCGAGGTCAGCACCGCGCCGGGCCCCGCAAATGCGGTCGCGGGTAAGAATCCAATGGCACAAGCCATCCCAAAGACTATGGCCAATGAGTGCATCCGTCGCAAAATAGGGAGAGTTTGCTTCATACTTTAGGTCACCAATTGGAACCGTCTCATTTTGAGCGCCCGGTCGAATCATCCTACAAGTCAAACCTGTTAACTTTCAAGTTACTTCCGGTACACCTAAGTGCCTTACTTTATGGTTATGCCCTGTAGTTCTTCGAACATCAAGTCGATGAATCATTGATAGTTCCCTCGAGCTGCAGAAACGATCATCGACGACATATTGTATCGGCCTGAGAGGTCTTTCAAAGCAATTATTTTCAGGCCTCTAATTTTCCCTGCGCTTTTCCACAAATGGTTGCTCAAGCGGGGACATTGTTGGAGTGGTTCAAGACCGCCGCTGGGGCAACTGAATTGTCACCGAAGTTCCCGCTGCACTCCGTCCTATATCAGTTCATGTAATCTATAGCTGATCCCGAATAGACCCGTTGCGGTCTACCCTGCTGCTATGGGATGGAAAGAATGCAAGAAACCGGCCCAGCATTTACAACCTCGTAACGATAGCCCTTTCCAGTTCCGAAGGGGAGGGATGATGCCCAATCCGAAAGACTCCGGCCTCTCCGACAATTCGATTGGCGCACTCGCCTACTTCACACCCTTCCCGGCGATCTTCTTTCTGGCCATCCGGCGCTACAACAAAAGGCCGTACGTGCGATTCCACTCCTGGCAGTCTCTCGTATTCAGCGCCTTTGTATTCATCTTCGGCTTCATCCTGAACTTTGTCCTGCCCTATGCCGCATTGCTTGGACCTCAACTCTTCCTCGGACTTCGGTGGCTAGTCGCGCTGATCTGGATCGCCATATTCCTGGTCTGGCTGTGGTGTGTGGTCAGCGCGTTGAATGGCAGGCGGCGCAAGCTCCCGATTATTGGCGCCTGGGCCGATGAGCAGGCCTACCGATAACCAGGCTGCGGACCGTTCCACTACAAGATGCCTCTTTCAAGTGGCCGGGTCAGTTCAAGGCTGCGGCCTGGACCGCGGATCGGCTTTCATTACCGACACGCCATCCCGGCTGCAACTTAGTAGCCATTTCAAAGAACAGAGCATCGGTTGTACATTTCACAATGAAGGCGCATCAATCGCCATTCATGGAGGATACAAATGAACACCATGCTTCTCAAGCTGTACGTGAAGTTCCAGGATCTGGCAAGCCGTGAAGAAGGCCAGGATCTGGTCGAATACGCCCTGGTCGTTGCTTTGATAGCCTTCGGCGCCACCGCCGGCATGAAGGCTCTGGCCACCGGCCTCAACACTGCATTCAGCAACATCAGCGGCACCCTGGGCAGCTACGTAAGCTAGTCTCTGTTCTAACAAGGACAGAACGGCAAAACTTCAACTGTTCGCTCCTTTGCGGGAGAGTGGCGCGTACTCCAACAGGCGAGAACGCGCACTCTCCTTGCAACGGGATCGACAACCACGCTTGGCTCAACCCGGGCCGCCGCTCCCCTTGCAGGTCACACCAACAACGCATCCGCTCCGCGCGAGCGGATTTTGAATTTGTGCGCTTAAATTAGAAATTGATCTTTGCCACCAGTTGCACCAGGCGAGGCGAAGCAGCGCTGACGATCCTGCCGAAGTTCTGGGCGTCATCCACCTGTCCGTCCACCGACGCCGGCCCGTAGAACTGTGTATGGTTGAAGGCGTTGAACGCCTCAGCCCTGAACACAAGAGACTTGCTTTCGGCCAGGCGCACATCCTTTTGCAAAGTTAAATCAAAATTCTCGATACCCGGCCCGTAGAAGACTCTGCGCCTGGCATTGCCCAGTGCGCCGTAGGCTTCTATCGGAAACAAGGCAGTATTGAAGGCCGGCCTGCCGTTGCGGCCATTGGTATTGATCTTGAGCGGCCCTGGGAGCTGCTGCGGCGCGTCGAGCAGATAATTGTTAATGCCGTTGCCCAGCGTGCCCAACAGCGAGTTATCGGAGTTATCCGTCAGGGTTACCGGAAAGCCGGTGGCGAAGCGCGTCGTTCCTGAGAGGCTCCAATCATCGCTGAGACGATTGGACCTGCCCAGCACCTTCTCAACCGGAAGCGCCAGGGTGTAACTGGCCACAAAAGTGTGCTTCTGGTCCCACGCGGAGATGGTGCGCTGCTGCCTGGGGTTCCTCGGATCAATCTGCTCTCCAAGGTTTGAGCCCTGATCGATCGATTTCGCATACGCGTAGCTGAGCAGAAACTGCGAGCCGCTGTGCTGATACCGCAGCGTCGTTTCAAGCGCGTTGTAGTTGGAGCCGGCGACAGTGCTTTGGGATGCATTTTCGCCGTAGTTTTCGCTTGAAGCGATTGGCGCTCCATACGTGTTTTGATCGCCAGGCAAGTTGCGGGTTCCATAGATGGTTCCGCCGGATGCATTGGTGTAGTTGTTGTCTTCTCCGAATTGTGCGCAGCCGGCGAGGCTCTCGCACAGTGCGGGATTGCCCAGGTTGGCTGCAACGTCGGCGAGAATGCGGTGTCCCTGGTTGCCCACATAGCTCATCGTCAACAGAGCGCTCGCGGTGAACTGACGCTGGATTGAGAACATGTAGTTGTCGATGTAAGGCGCGCGGTTGCGGTAGTTGAAGAATGGGTCCGCAGCCAGCGGCGCAAAGTTGGCCCAGTTGATGGATGTGTCCGGGGCTGATGCTGAAACATTGCGCGGCGGAAAGGGAAACGGGAACCGCTGCCCGTTGTTGACACCGGTGGCAGCGGTAATGAAGGGCGTTGCCAGCAACGGTGGAGCCGGGCTCAGGTAGTTGAACCCGAAGGGCGGCACACCGTACATGACGCCGGCCGACAGACCGGGAAACTCCGTATAGAAGATGCCGTAGCTCGCACGAATGCTGCTCTTGCCGTCGCCGCCGAAGAGCGCCTTCAATAATCCGCTATCGAATTTCGGCGCATAGGCCAGCCCGATTCTCGGCGCGAAGTTCTTGTAGCTGGTGGGAGCGAGGGTCCTTGGAATTCCAGGATCGCCGGCGACCACCAACCCGGGAAGTGCGCCTGGGTAGAGCGTAGACGATGCTCCGGGGATCCAGGTCTGAATCTGGTTGTATTTCTCCCAGAAGGGCATGATCACGTCCCAGCGCAGGCCGGCGTTGATGGTGAGGCCGTTGCGGGCTCGCCAACTGTCCTGCCCGTAGACGCCCTCATAGCGGTTGCGCAGATACAGAGGCGAACCGGAGGACTGGGTGAAGTTGCTGGCCACGCCAAGCAGCAAATCGGCAAACGGATCTCCGGTTTCAGTCCCGTTGATATTGAATGTGCCGTTGAATGTGCCGTTGGGATATTCGTTCACCTGGTCGAAATGGAACTGCCCACCCAGCTTCAGAGTGTGTGCGCCAATGACCTTGGAGATTCCGTCGCTCATGTAGTACGTGTCATTGATCTGCGTCATGTTGGTGGTGGGAACGCCCATGGCAAAAGTGGGGAATGTGATGTTCTCCACGCCTTCAAACTGCGGAGCCTGGATATCAATCCCGGGACCTCCATTGGCGCCCGAAGCGAATCCCTGCGAAGCCAGGCTCACGCCGAGCCCGCCTTTCGGCTGACCGACGACATTGGCGTTGCGAAGATAGCCGGCATGGAATTCGTTGACCATGTTTGAACCGATCAGCTTGTTGTCGCCAAGCGAGAATAGCTGCGCACGTCCGATGTAGAGCGCATCGAAGCCGGGTATGCTGGCGCCCGCGACGGAGCCGGGATAGGGATTGTCGAGATAATAATCATCGACGAAGTAATAGGCTGAGAGCTGGCCCAGATGGCTGTTCGCCCCCGGATTCCAGTCGATGCGGGCTGCTCCTTTGTCGTCGCGAACCGTCTGCGCAAAGGCTGCGGATGCATACTGAGTGGCGCTGATGTTGGGCGATGGGATGTACTGAAGCAGGCTTTTACCCGGTGCCGACCAATCGGATTGCGGTATCGTGCCGCTCTGGAAAACGGCTTGCCTGCCAGGAGTGCATCCGACCGACTGCGTGGAATAAGGGTCTCCGGCTTCAACGGTGCTACCCAACATGCTGGCTAAATTGGGGCCGCTTACACATCCAGTAAGGTCATTGAATGTGCCGCTCCGCTGAGCGAGTGTCGGGACAGTGATATTGCCGGTTGGAATCCCCTCAATGGTGCGCGTTCCCTGGTAATCGGAGAAAAAGAAGACCTTGCCGCGCTCGATGGGTCCGCCGGCTGTACCACCAAACTGATTCTGCCTGAACGCTGCCTTGGTCAGATCGAAATATCCCTTTGCATCGAGCGCTGTGTTGCGCAGGAATTCGAAGGCGTCCCCGTGAAACTGGTTGGTCCCCTCTTTGCTCACAACCGTGACCACGCCGCCATTGTAGTTTCCATACTCAGGATCGAAGTTGTTGGTCAGCACTCGGAATTCCTCGATTGAATCGAGGTTGGGGATGATCGAGGCGCCGCCGTTCATATGCTCCTGGACATCTATGCCATTCACTATGAATCCATTCGAAGATTCACGTTGACCGTTGATGGATAGATTGCCGGGATTTTCATCGCCTGACGGATCGATACTCCCAGTGACGCCGGCCATGATGACCGAGTTCGGCAGCAGGGTGGAGATGGGCGCCACTCCGGGCTGAATCGCCAGCAAATCCGTGTAGCTTCTGCCATTCAGCGGCAACGCAGTCATCTGCTCACTCGAAATTACCTCGCCCAGATGGGTGGCCATGGTGTCGACTCCGACACCGATATCGGTGGTGACGGTCACGGAATCCGATCGGCTGCCGACTGCAAGCGTCGCATCCACCCGGAGGGCGGAGTCCGTATCCACGGCCAGATTTGTCTTTCGTTGAGCCGCAAAGCCGGTAGCCGCGATAGTGAGATCGTAGTGGCCGACCGGAAGGTTGGGAAACGAATATAGACCCTGGCTGTCAGTGACGACACGGTAGGCCGTTTGTTGCGCTGCGTTCATGAGCCTCAGCGCAGCTCCTGGGATATGAGCGCCGGTGGAGTCCGCGACTGTTCCGGAGATGCTGCCGCCTGTTGCTGCATGAAGCAGCAGGGAGGCGGCAAAGACTAACGGGGTCACCAAAGCCGCCAGGGGCGCTCTGGAGCGGATGGCTGCGCGGTTTGACTTTGAGGAGATCACTTCTTTCTCCGAACCACCGGGAGCGAGAACCCTGGAAAGCGCCACATGCGACTCCATTCAATCGTTGACCAGGGGCACAGGCCGTTCCAGCATGAAATGGTAACACTCTTTTCAGAATCGTAATACGGTGCGGCGAGACTGCGCATGGGAGAACGCGCCCAGCGCAGATTGGACCTCCGTCGAGGTGGTTCTTAACCTGGTTCTAACATTCCGAAACCGATTTCGAGCGGGGACCCGTCGCAATAGGTACGCGGCGGAACTGGCAACTGGATTTCCGGATTGGATATTTATTAAATTTAACTCCGCAAAACCAATCCAAGGTAACCAATGCGCCGTATTCATTGAAACGAGCGACGGAAGCCTGAGCCCTATCCTTCTGGTTCCCTGCCATGTTCAGGTTCTGCCGTTCCCCAGCACAGCAAATCCACTAAGGAGAATCCCATGTCAAAGTTGAGGTCTGCAGTCGGACTCGCGTTGAGTCTGCTGATTGCCTTTCCACCGGGCGCATTTGCTTCAAGCCACCGGGAAGCGCCCATTACCGCGCTGGATCACACGGCTGACATTACAGATTTCTACGCATTTGTCAGCTACGACCATCCAGATCGCGTGACGTTCATCATGAATGTCGATCCGTTTCTGCAGCCGAGCAATGGACCGAACTACTTTCCGTTCGACCCATCGATCGTGTATCAGATCAAGATTGACAACCATCAGCAAGCCAAGGCTGCTGTTGTCTTCACGTTCCGGTTCCGCACCAACATCCTCGCCCCTGGGGTATTTACTGGATTCGTGGGAGCGGGCAACGGCATCGTCGCGCCTGCGAATTCGCCCGCTCCCGTGGCACCAGGCACGCCGATTGTGCCTCCGGCGATTACTTCACTCACAGGCGCAGGAGCAGCAGGACTGAGTTTGCAACAGACGTTTTCAGTGGAGATGACCAAAGGCAACGAGACCATCTCTCTCACCAATACAAACGGCAGCCCGCTGATCGCTGTACCCAGCAATGCGGGTCCACGCACCATGCCGGACTACAACGCGCTGGCCGCACAAGGGATTTATGAACTGCGGGGCCCCGACGACGTTTCAAACATCCGCGTCTTTGCCGGTACGGTCGCTGATCCGTTCTTCATCGACTTGGGCGCGGCGTTCGATAGCTTCAACTTCCGCACCAGTGCCGGAGGCGGGGTTCTGACTTCCGCGCAGGATGCGGACAATTACCTCAATCTGGCCCCGAACGCCGTGGCTGGATTCAACGTCAACACGATTGCCATCGAGGTTCCGATTAAACTGCTGACCAGCGATGGCGAGATCCACGCCGCGACGGACCCGAAAGGAACCATCGGCGCCTGGGCAACAACCTCGCGCCCAGCCGTCACGATTCACACTTTCCAGGAAGGTGGTCCGCTTTACGGCAAGCTTGCCCAGGTACAGCGTTTGGGCAATCCGTTGGTCAACGAATTGGTGATTGGAACCGGGAGCAAGGACTACTGGAGCATGTCTGATCCGGTGAACGACAGCCAGTTTGCCGCATACGACCTTGATCCGCTGCTGGCCAGGGTTTTCAATGCCGTGTACGGGATCAATATTCCTGCACCGCCACGCACCGATCTGCTTCCCCTGGTAATCTACTCCGCGCCGATTGCTCCGAAAGGTACTCCAGCCGGGCCGATCGCGGATATGCTGCGGCTCAACACTGGCGTGCCTCCCACGCCGATGGCCAGCCGCAGCCGTCTGGGGCTGATCGCTGGCGATGGGGCAGGCTTTCCCAACGGCCGCCGCCTGAGCGATGACGTGGTGGATATTGCGGCGCGGGTGGTTGGGGGCGGCATTCTAGCTCCCGGCTTCGACGTTGCCCCCAACAACCTGATCGGCGATGGCGTCAACGCGCCAGACGTTCCTCCGCAGGAGACGTTCCCCTACGTTCACTATGCATATAGTGGACGCGACAGCCGCCACATCAGCGCGGGCGATCCAACCGGCTGCGGAGACCAGCCGAATCCCTCCAGCACACAAAACGCCGATGCACCGCCGCTGAATCAGGGCGGCGCGTCGCCTTGCCCCGTCAACTGAAAATCTGTCAATTCGAGCGTTGTCAGCTGACCATCAACCGGTTCTCTGCGCGGAACTTGCTTTCCGCGCAGAGAGCCGCCTTCCAGGATTCTGAGGAAGAGGTTGCTTATGAATTCCCTGCAGAAAATTCTCTTCATCTCCGGCGTGCTCGTCTCTGGGGCGGGCTACGTTCAGCGAGCGGCTGCGGTACAAGCGGGTCAACCGCTTTTGTCCAACCCCGCCACAGCTCAGGACGACAGCCCCGCACAGCAGCGAATTGCAGCGGCCAGGCAGCAGCTTAAGGCTGATCCCAAAAAGGTGCAGGCCTATAACGAACTGGCGATCGCCTTCCTGCGCAGAGGTCGCGAGACCGCCGATCCCAGCTATTTGAACGAGGCCGATGACGCTCTCGCTCGAGGGTTGAAATTGGATTCGACAGACTTTCAGTTACAGCGGACTCAGGTAGCCCTGATGCTGAGCCGGCATCAATTCACCCAGGCGAGGGAGCTTGCAACGGCCCTCCATCACCGGGTTCCGGACGATGTGATGACCTACGGATATCTGGCCGAGGCGGACATGGGGCTGGGAGATTATTCGGAAGCTGAGACCAATGCTCAGTGGATGATGAATTTGCGCCCCAACAACACTCCAGCGCTGATGGTTGGGGCCAGGTTACGGGTGTTGTTC
>Ga0210388_10000712_pt1 | contig 26603 bp, 19 predicted proteins | sample IncBWC19OmetaG_FD_155485 | JGI IMG/M metagenome (GOLD analysis project Ga0210388, IMG submission 155485) | Forest soil microbial communities from Barre Woods Harvard Forest LTER site, Petersham, Massachusetts, United States - Inc-BW-C-19-O ...
GTGCTGCTTGCGCGCGTGGCGATCCTCCCGCTGCTGCATGCACCTGGGGCGCTGGCTTTGCTGCGTACATTAACGGTACTGCCGGGGCCGCTACCGGGTGGCATGGGCATTGTCCTCTATCCCTTTGTTCCGTGGTTAGGGGTGATGTGCCTAGGCTTTGGGTGTGGACACGTGTTCCGCCTTCCCGCATCGGTACGCGCTCGGACGATCGCGTGGACCGGGGCAGGTTCGCTGGTGATCTTTGCTGTGCTGCGGGGGCTGAACGGATATGGTGACCTGAGTCCGTGGAAGACATGGCCTGATGCGACACGCGATATCGAATCATTTCTGAACGTGACGAAGTATCCACCATCACCCGATTATGTTCTAGTAACGCTAGGAATCTCGCTGCTCATCTTTCTTGTCATCGAGCGCCTGCCTGAGATGGTCTCGCGGCCTCTGACTACCTTTGGACGAACACCCCTGTTTACCTATATCGCACACTTTCTTGTGCTGCACTGCTTGCAGATCGCGGTTGGGTTGTCATTGGGTTGCTTGGCGGTCTCTGCTCGAAGGCCGCAGCCCCGTTCTCGAAGAATTCCTTCTGCCAGACTCGTCATCGACGCCAATCACGGCCCCATCCATCTCCTGCAAGCTGCATTCTACACAGTAGAGCTCGAAGTGCAGCGCCGGAAGATGGCGTGAGTTGCTGATTGCGACGGGCGCTGACAACGCATCAAGGTACTTTGGGTTTTGGGTACCGTGATAAGTCCTGTTTGTTCCCGACGAAAAATACACTCACCTTTGTCGGGCTGGTGACGAACTCAAACCAGGGGCGACGGTAAGCAACGCCCAGTTGGTTTGGAACGGTTAGCAAACTGGCCGAAAGATCTTCAGGAAATCTTCAGAAGTACTGCACCGCAAGCCTCGGTATCACCCTGCTCGATAGCTTACAAGGCCTGAACAAGTTGTCGCCGTATTGGCAGACAACGCTAATGGTGGAATCGACATCGCCCAGTACACGTGGATAGTGATCAAAGGAAACAATCTCGTCCCTACAAGCACTCCTTCGACGGGCCTTGACTGGAGCACGGCCCCTAGTTTCAGTTCAGGTCAAATGCCAACTCAGCTTGGACAAGTCAGCGTGACGGTGGACGGAAAAGCTGCATTTATCTACTTCTATTGCAGCGCGGCAACGGATCCTTCATGTCCGACGGATCAAATCAATGCCCTGACGCCGCTCAACTCGACTCTGGGATCCGTTCAGGTTGCAGTCAACAATAACGGCGCGACGAGTTCGCCGTTTACCGCCAATATGAAGACCGTTACGCCAGCCTTCCTGCTATTCGATACCTCAGGAGATATCGCTGCGACGCATCTTAACGGGACACTGGTGAGCCCGGCAACTTTGCGTCAACTCCTGCGACGCCGGGTGAAGTGATTGCCACTTATGCGGTCGGTTTCGGGCTACCGACGACTCCTATCTCGAACGGATCGGCAACTCAATCCGGGACCTTGCCAGCTACACCAACCTGCCAGGTCGGCGGCGTTTCGGCTTCCGTCTCCGCCGGGTTGATCGGTCCTGGTCTTTATCAACTCAACATCACGATTCCCCACGCTACTTCAAACGGTCAGCCTTCTGTAATCTGCACTTATTCCGGCTCAAACACCGCCTCTGGCTCCGTGATCGCCGTGCAGAAATAAAAGGTTAACTGAATGTCTCCAGCGCCGTTTGCGGAGAAGGGCCCGCTAACCACACTTGACCGATTAGTCGCCAGCGTCGAGGCAGTGGAGCAGGGGCATACAGCCCCCTAGGGATTGCCCGGATTTCGCGTCCGAACTCAGCCAACCTTGACGGAAAGCTCCGTCCCGTTCTTGATCGGAAGGGTGACGGAGAGGAATCCGTTCGCTGGATCGCGGATGAATCCGAGAAAATCCGGCTCGGCGTTGTCGTTCATGACGTAGCCGCCGGTGCGAAGCTGGGGAGCGACGATCTCGATGACCTGACGCGCAAGCGAAGGGCCTTCAGCATGCGGCCAGCCATCAATGAGGACGAAGTCTACCGGGCCGCTCAGATCGCGAAGGGTCTTCCGGGCGTCGCCTTCGCGAATTTCGACATAGTCAGAGAGGTCCGCGTCGGCAAGATTGCGCCGGGCTGCCGCGACCTTTGCCGGAACCAGTTCCGCACCGATCACCTTGCCGCCGCCATTGTCACGCATGGCCGCCGCGAAGTAAAGAGTCGACATGCCGACCGAGGTCGCAAACTCGACCACGCGCGTCGCGCGCAGGCCGCGGCAGAGAAGGTAGATAAGGTCACCCTGTTCCGGGACGATGGAAAAGCCGTACTCGGCATAATCGTACGGATCACGGCTTGCTCCTGGGTTCGCACGCGGGCCTCCGTCTGCCGGACGGCGCCGCTCGGCCTCTAAGCGATCGATGACGGCGTGAACGCGTGGGTCCCGCAGCGGGTTCGAGTTATTATTCTGCATAGAGAGCTTAGCTGCCGAGGATATCGCTGGCCGCGCGATTGAGAATCTGCGCGATGCGCTTGGCTTCTTTAGGATCGCACTCGCGCTTGCGCCGCAACGCCTCCTTCAGGGCGTGGCGCGCGCTGTGGATCTCGTCGGAAGCGCCGCGGTCAGAATCGGCAACGCCGGCGAAGGCCTCGCGGACATCGTCCATCCGCCCCCCGATCCGCGACAGTGCGTCGAGAATCGTATCGGCGGCGGCGCGGTTGGAGGCGAGGTAAGACTGCCCCTCGGGAGTGATGCGGTAGAGCTTCCGTGAGCCTTCCTGCTCGATGCTTGCGTGGCCGATCTCTTCGAGCAGAGTGAGCGCCGGATAGATCATGCCTGGACTCGGCGTGTAGAAACCGCCGGAGCGCTCCTCAATTGTCTTGATCAACTCATAGCCGTGAGCGGGGCGCTCACCGAGCAGCGCGAGGATCAGAAGCTGCAGATCCTTAGAGCCGAGCTTGCGTGCCCATCGAAAGTCGCCGCCGCCGCGGCCGCCCATGAAGCCGGGGCGTCCGTGCCTAAATGCGTGTCTAAGGTGGTGACGGCCCATGGCAAAGATGCGGTGGGCAGCCAGATGTTCAATAGAATAATCGTCGTAAAACATATCTTATGATATATCGTACGATATGTTGGAGTCAGGAGAGAAATGGCTCCGCTGCACGGAAATCCTTACAACCTATTGGACCAAAGCTTGTTATTTATTGACAGGGGAATCTGTCAGGCGAGGGCATCGTCGAATCCGAAGCCCTCGAAATCCGACCGACAAGCCCGCTGTCATCGGGGGCGACGGGTCCGTTTTGGGGTCACACGTTTCCGAGTGCGGTTCGACACCTCTACTGGTTAGTGTCCTGGAGTACGACGCCGTCGAGCCACACGGTCCCCGCGACGTCACCCATGCAGAAGTCCAACCGACCGGCCGGGTCCGTTGCCGTCGATTGAAAGTAGATGAGGTACTGTTGCCATGATGTGCCTAGGCCCACTGAGCCATTGAGTCCATAAGACGGATAGCTGCCACCGTTCTGAACCACATTCATCCACAGCGGGCGAGCGGTGTCGGCCTTTGCCCAGAACTCGACGGAGACCACATCGCCTTGCCTGAAGGGAAGGCCTCCCTGCCCGAGTTGTATGGCGCAATAATTCCCAGTATTGGTGGCAGCCGATGTTACGGTCACCTGAAGGGAGGCATTTCCCACTGCGGCCGTTGAAGAGGTTTCCTGCGCAGCCGCAGCGGCGCCTTGGCTCGCGTTCGCGTTGAACGCCCAATTCCCAGACGGCGCGGCACCGCCAGCGACGAAGTTGCCCAGCGGCAGCGTGAAGGTTCCATTGCCCACTAGGTTGCCCGGTGGAGCGGCTTGAAGGGTTAGAAGCAGGAGCGAACTGGTCGTCGAACCGGCGGCCGAGATTTGGATCGACACCTGCCCGGGCCTTAGGTCCGAGGGCACAACGACGCGGACTAAATAAAGTCCCGGGGAGGTAAGGCCAGCAAAGAGCACCTGCGCTGATTCACCGCCGATCGTCGCCGCCACACTCGCACTTACCGGATAGGCTGCGGCGAAACCCTGGGTAGTTGTAAAGACTGTCGGGTCGGCGGTCGCACCGAGGCCGATCATGTAGAGGTCGAGGACGTCGCCGGGCTCGGCAGCGCGGAGAGCTCGTGAGTCCACGGCGCTGTTACCAACCAGGAGCGCTGTTGCCTCGAGCGGGGCAGTGACGTAGAATGCGGTCCCCGTGGCGTTGGGCAGGGCATAGATCGCGGGGAGGATCGCAGTCGCGGTGGTTGTGAATGGACTACCTCTTGAGGTGCCATTCTGGATGACCACTTGTACGGGACCCGGCGTGAGGCCCGCGGGAACAAGCGCGTTGATTTGGGTCGGGCTGACATATTCGAGCGTAGCGGGCAGCCCATTGAACGTGACCGTTACTCCATTGAGCATCGTAGGAAGTTGCGAGCCGATCACCGTCCAGGTCTGCGGAGCACCGCTCGCCAGCACGGTCCCGGTGATGGTTACCCAAGCGCCGGGAGCAACTCCCGCCGTGTAATTCCAGACGTCGTAGATCGCCTGAATGACCGGCGGTTGGCCTGCCTGAGCGATGGCTATCGGCTGGCCCGCGATTTCGATCGTCACTGTCTGCGAGCTGCTTAGATTCGCCGGAAAGGGCAGTGCGATGACACCGGTGCCCGTGGCGCCCGCGCTGAGACTCGCAAGGGTGACTCCGTTCAGCGGCTGGTAGGAACAGGCTGCCTGTGTCACGACCAGAATTGGCAGGGAACTTGCTTCAGCGGGAACCGACGCCGAGGACAGACTGGTCTCATACGTGCATCCGTTGAGGGCGGGAATATTGTCCTGGCTGTCGACGAATAGCGTGCCGAAATAGGTTACGCTGCCGGAGCTCAGTGTGAAGTATGCGCCTCCCAGCGCGGCCGAGGCTGGGATCGACACGTCGAGCGCATGAGTCGAGGTGTTCACGATGGTGACCGGATAAGCGACCCCTGTCGCGTCGGTCAGCGTGACGCTGGGACTTGGAAGCGCGCCGAGACCGTAAGCGTTGAGCCTATACGTCTCCCCCGGCGCGTAGGCGGCAAGCTCATTGAACTGCAGGTCGGTCACCCATAGCCGGCCCGAGGTTGTATCGATGACGTTATTCGTGGTGGACACGTTTGAGGATGCGTTTATGACGAACGGCTCCAGGATGTCACTGCTGAAAACGTTATCGATCAGAATTTCCGGCCGGGGGTTGATGTCGGGATTCAGGAGATAATTTCCGCTGACGGCGGAGTTTTCCGTATTGCTGACCAGAATGCCGGACCGTCCCGAATCGACGATGAAGTTGTTCAAGATCGAAATGTTTTGCAGCAGCCCCGTACCCGCAGCGACTCCCGGGTAGGGGCCAAAACCCATTTCCGCGACTTCACTGGTTTGGATCGACGCGAGTCCCCAGCCTTCGCTTGTATAGACGGGGCCCAATTGCGAGGCGCCCCCCAGGTAGCTGTTCGCTCCATCGATCACGTTATAGCTGACGGTTATGTTCTGCGGCGGCGGCGTTGCACCGTAGCCCGTGTCCGTGTGACCGTCCACCCAGATTCCCGCAAAGGGAGTGCGCCGAGTGTAGTTGCCGCTAATCGCCGAGTTCATCAACCCATAGGATTCGAGCGCTGGCCCGGTAATCTGATATTGCACTGTGTTTTGTTCATACGAAGTGTTGCCGCCTCGTTGATTGGGGTCGACTGGGTACACGTAAGTGCCGACGAGGCCGCTGGGAAGGTCACGGTCAAAAGTGACGATCATCTGATTCAACCCACCGATAGCGGGTGCCGGAGTTTGAGAGACGACGACGGCGCTGGCCAATATTGTGGCATCGGAAAGGCGCTGGAACTGCACCGGAGTGCCGTTAGGCATGGAGCGGCCTTGGGCGAGAGTATCGCTATTGCTGGAGAACCCAATTCCGCCTCCCTGCAATTGAAGAGCCTGGCTTCCGAGAACGGCTTCCACCGACCCGTAAAATGAGACCCAGCCGCTGGGTCCCTCATCGAACGTACGGATGTAGCGGTTCCAGCGGAGCGTATTGTTTGGGCCGGTCATCTGCATCGCATCGCCGCCGCAGCAAAGAAGCCGGTCCGTGCCTGGCCGGGGCATTAAGTAGACCCGCTCCACCAGGAGGCCTTCGCCCTGGACCGACCATGGCCCCTCGCCCCCCGCATAAATTTTTATGTTCCGGAGCGTGCAGCGCGTGCAGTTTGTCATATACACGCCCGGGGATCCGCTGTTCACGGGCACGATAACCACCACATCCCCCGGACGCATCAGTCCGACCATGGCGGGGTTCGCCGGTGGGCCTTGGGATTCGAAGGTTACCGAGCTATCAGTCAGCGGCGTCAAAACGGTAATGCGGTCGGACAGGGGCCACGGCTGACCGTCGCGAAAGAGGTAAGCAGTGGGCGTCACACCTGGCGTGAAAAGCGCGTTCAAGGAGCTTGGTTTGGGGTACCCCGGCTGGACGGCCACCAGGACCTGATTCTGCGCCGGGTTCACGGAGGAAATCAGCAACTGCGTGAAGGGCAGATTCAAATAGTCGATGGTGAAGTTCTGGAGTGTGACATTCACTCCGCTAGTACAAATGCCCGGAGCGGACAGGTCTTCGAAATACAGGCCGGAGCCCTGAAGGTCGAGAGTTATCCCCTGCAGAGACGGAACATTCACGTGGCAGCCCGGCTGCACATTCATGAAGTAATATGAGCCGGGATCGGCGATTACCGTTGTCATTTTGTTCGCGGCGGCATAATTAACCCCGGCTGTGAGCAACGGACCGGCGTCGAGCGTCGGCTGGTTCGGAACCATGTTGGACGGTGCGATCCCGAGCCTGATCAGGTCTTCGGAGACATTCAAGGATGACTGTGCAAATGCCGGGTGGGTAGCTGCTAGAAGCAGGATGAATCTTGAGAGTGATGTCATTGACAACGGCCGCTGGCTCGTTCGCACTTGTTCGTTGCCAAGTTCCCGGCTTTTCCCCTCATTTTCTTGCTTAGCGTATCACGGGCGACCGAGTACGCGACGAAACCCACGCGTCGTCGATCCGCCGGCGACACTATCCCGACTCGTAGGAGAAGGCACGTGGGGCGTTGTGGCACTCGCCCAGTAGGGGACTGTGGTGAGCCTGCACGGGATTCCAAATGCGGAATCGCCAGGAAGCTGATAAGGGTACGCGAGACGTTTGGGCTTACCGTGCCAATGGCCCTTTGCCATCGAGAATTTTGCTCAGGGCGCGTACTGCGTTGCGCTTGCACTTCATTTCATTGCGGAGCAACTCGCTGACGGCACCAGTTGGATTGGCATTCAATCGTTATCCAGCATGTCCAAGGTTCGATATCGACAGCTTCCAGGGTCATGGTCAAGGCCAGAGCTGGGTATCACTCTTGTCACCCCTGGGCCACAGGAGAACCCCTTCTCCGTTTGAATCACCCATCTCCAGGTGCCCGTCCTTTACACGCAGAAGCCAGCTCGGCGTCGTCAAATCTCCCGCCAGAATCTCCTTATAAATGCTCAGTCGGCGCTTTTTCAGGCCAAAACTCTCGTGGTACTCGCGTGAGATTGCATCGAAGCTCCGGGCATCGGTCACCCAAACCAGGCAGTCCTTAACGTTCTTCGTTCGGCGGTTTGTCAAATCAAAAATCAGGCCGGGCGAAGTTGGATGCCGCTCGACGTGGAGCCAGATGTTGGCGGGCGAGCTGGAACGCAGCTCGTCGTTCATACCCCTTTCGGGCACCACGTTTGGAACTCGCGGCTTTCGCATCCTCAATTTCATCTACACTCGGGGTGCGCCCTTGGCCGAGCAGCAGGCCCGGCGCAAGAAACTAAACAGCAAAGCTGTAGCAAGCAAAAGTGCCGAATCCGGCTCGGGGATGGGGGACGCCCTTGGAGAGCAGAATCGAGGCTAGGGTGTGTCGCGGTGAGTGAAACGAACCGCGCTTGATTCCGGCTTTCCGTATCCTCCGAATCACGGTTTGTGACACAAGATCTGGTTGAAGGTAATCGCCATTCGGTTCGGCGAATACGAGGTCCTGATCTAGATGAAGGTCGTCAGAGAGGCAATCAACCAAGTTCAGGTAGGCACGGACAAGACGGCTGCTGAACTGGCGATTGTCAGGTATGAGAAGGAAAATGTAGCATTCACCTTCAGCGGCCCGCGTCCCCCAGATGTTTCCCATTAACGGCGACAGGTGCGATCTGCCTGTGCGGGGCCGCTAGTCGCAACGCAAAACGGTCATCGGGTCCACTTCGGTCGCCCGGCGCGCCGGCCGGTATGCCGCACCCAAAGCAACCGCTATTAATAGGATCGACGCAACGATAAACGTCATCGGGTCGATCGGCTTCACGCCAAAAAGATAGGTCGAAATCGCCCGCGTCAGCGCAAACGATCCCGCCAACCCGATCGCCAATCCGAACGTCGCGAGCTTCAATCAATCCCTGCCCCAGAACATTGCGTAACACGCCGCTGTGGCTCGCGCCCAGCGCCATCCGGATTCCGATTTCATGCCGGCGCCGTCTCACCGCGTAACTAATTACGAGTAAATACCCACCGTGGCCAGCACCAGCGCCATCGCCGCGAATCCCGTCAACTGGGCCGTATAGAACCGCTTGATATCGGTCGCTTCGTACATCACTTCATTCATCGTCTTGATCCCGAACGGCGGAAATGCGCGGTCAAGCTCGGCGGCCAATCCCCGGAGTTGCGGAGTGAGCAGCGGAATCCCGGCTTTCTGAGACGCCCGAACCAGCAGCGTCATGTTCAACCGCCCTCGGGCGAACGTGCCTGGATACACCATAAGCTGCTGATGAAAATCGACATAAATCTGCGAGCGCGGCTCAGCGTGCGCCGCTTGTCTCACGTCGCTCACCACGCCCACAATCTCGCGCGGCCGTTCCTCGTCCACTATCTGCAACGTCAACGTCTTCCCGGTCGGGTCGTCGTTCCCGAAGAAGCGGCGGGCGAAGGTTTCGTTCACGATCGCCGTCCAGGGCGCGCTCTCCGTATCGCGCTCGTTGAAGAAGCGGCCCTTTCGGAGCGAGATCCGCAGCGCCCGAAACGTATCGGGACTCACCGCCACATACTCGGCCTAGTTCGCCCCCGTTTTCCCCGCCATATCGAAAAACCGAACCGTGGCGCCATTGCCGAACGGCAGCCAGGTAGTCAACCCTGCCGCCTCGACGCCCGGGATCTTCTCCACCCTCTCCACCAGCTCTTGATAGTAGTCGTGTGCCGCCGGCTGGATCGTCCGCATGTCTCTCTGCCCTCGCTTCGGCGCCGGCATCACGTAACGCGGGCCGGAGACGTCAAACTTCGCCGTCAGCAGATTTGACGGATCAAAACCCGTGTTGACACTGCGCAAGGCGACGAAGGTTCTGATCATCAGCCCGCCGCCGACCATCAGGATCAGGGTCAGCGCCACCTCGGCAACGACCATGGCGCTCAAGCTCCGATTGCGCGACAACGCGCCTCGCTCTCCCGATTTCAGTGTGTCGTTCAGATCCGGCTTGGACGCTCCGAAGGCCGGCGCCAGCACGGTCAGGATGCCCGTGGCAATGGTGATCACTGTTGAAAATGCCAGCACGGATCCATCCTCTTGATCTGCTCCCGCAAAGGGAACCACGTGGGCGCCATCGCCGAAAATAGGCTGACTCCCCAAGCCGCCATCAGCACCCCGATCAGTCCTCCCGCGAGCGAAAGCACCACGCGGGAAGTAGGGTCGATAAAAATCAGGCCATGGGGAAAATAGTTAGTTACCTTACGGTCGGTTCCTTGTTGCTGGCAGAAATCGACGGCACCAAAGGGGAAGAGCCTAAATGCCCTGACCCAAATTGCCTTAAAGTGTCCACGGTGGAGTGCGCGGACCAATTCCATACGGAGCAAGAAGGATTCGTGGGCGACGGGCCGTCTTCATCATTGTCCATATCGGGGACGATTACTTCAGCCTCAGGATCTTTTGGGACGAATTTTCGTATCCCGTTCGACGGCAAGAAATCGTAGGCCCTACGGGGCTGGTGGTTGCTCAGAGCGCGACGCGGATCGGGCCCAGCAGAGGGATTTGTCGGAGAAGCTGCTGGGCGGCATGTTCCTTGCTTTCTGTCAGCAACTCCCGCCGCGCCTGCCCAGGCCGGTTACCCATCGATTCCCAAAGGCGTCGTAGTTATAGCACTGGTTCGCTCGGTTGCCCGTCTCGGTGAACATCTGCAAGCGATTTTCGGCGTCTAGGTAAACGCCTGCATGAATGAAGGCGCAAAACTAGGCAGCTAGAATCGGCCGAATGACGTTGCCGTGAACATCGGTCAGGCGGAAATGGCGTCCTTGAAATTTGAATGTTAGCTTCGTATGGTCGACTCCGAGGCAGCGAAGGATGGTCGCGTGCAGGTCGTGCACGTCCATCGGATCCTTCGTCACGTTGTAGCTGTAATCGTCTGTTTCGCCATATGTCAGGCCCGGCTTGACACCTCCACCAGCCATCCAGATGCTAAAGCAGCGAGGATGATGATCGCGGCCGTAATTGTCATCTGTCAGCGTTCCTTGCGAATACACCGTACGTCCGAATTCCCCACCCCAAACGACCAACGTGTCCTTCAGCATCCCTCTCTGTTTCAAATCCTGGATCAGAGCCGCCGAAGGTTGATCGGTCTGCCGGCACTGCTGGCGGATTTCCTTGGGCAGATTATTATGTTGATCCCACCCGCGGTGGAACAGTTGGATAAACCGCACGCCGCGTTCGGCCAGCCTCCGCGCGAGAATGCAATTTGCCGCGTAGGTTCCGGGCGTGCGTGAATCCGGTCCATACATCTCGAAGGTCGACGAAGGTTCTTTCGAAAGATCGGTTAGTTCGGGAACCGAATGCTGCATCCGAAACGCCATCTCGTACTGCGAAATGCGCGTCGAGACTTCCGGGTCCTGATACTCCTGATAGGTCAGCTCGTTCATTCTCGCCAAGTCCGCGAGGAATGTTTTCCGCGCCTCGTCGGAGTATCCGGGGGGATTCGACAAGTAAAGAACCGGATCGGCCCCTGAGCGGAACTTCACGCCCTGAAATTTGGTCGGAAGAAACCCGCTGCCCCATTGCCGGTCGGCGAGCGCCTGCGAGTTTCCGAGGCCTTGCGAAACCATTACCACGAACGCCGGAAGATCCTCGCTCTCCGCGCCGAGGCCATAAGAGATCCACGCCCCAATGCTAGGCCGCCCGGCAATTTGAAATCCGGTCTGAAAAAATGTCACGGCCGGGTCGTGATTGATGGCCTCCGTTTGGAGCGACTTGACGATGCAGAGATCGTCAGCGACCTTCGACGTGTACGGCAGCAATTCACTGAGCCATGCGCCGCTTTCTCCGTGCTGCGCGAATTGGAATAGCGACGGAGCAGTTGGAAACTTCGCCTGATACGCCGTCATGCCGGTCAGCCTCTGCCCCATGCGAATCGAGTCCGGCAGTTCCGTACCGCGACGGGCTTGTAATCCCGGCTTGTAATCGAACAGATCCAACTGCGACGGCGCGCCATGTTGAAACAGATAGATGACGCGCTTGGCCGTCGGCGGAAAATGCGGCAAATCGGGCAACCCGCCGGCAGCCTCGGCTTTTCCCGCTAGCAGCGTGCGCAAGGCCGCGGCGCCGAGTCCAACACTCGAGCGGCCGAAGAAATGGCGGCGGGTCATCAGCACTTTCGTTTGTTCGATGGGATCCAAAACTCTACTCCTTGGTCATCGATTCATCCAGGTTCAACAATAGACTGCCGACGGATGTGTATGCCGCCAACTCCCGCCGGTCGAGCCTCGGATCGGGCGGCGATTCGCCCTGCTTTAAATAAGCATCCGCTCTGGCGGAATCGCTGAAATAGCCCAAATGAAAGCGCAAATTCTTAAGCAACACATCCTGCTGCACCTGCGACGGCCAATGTCCCGTCACCAGCCGGAATCCAAAGCGAAGCCGGTCCTCCGCGTTGGTGCCTCCCTCTTTCATCATGCGTTGCCCGACAAAGCGAGCCGCTTCCAGGTAGGTCACATCGTTCATCAAATTCAGCGCTTGCAACGGCGTGTTCGTTCGTGTCTCCCGAACCACGCAAGCTTCCCGATTCGCCGAATCGAAGTTGATCATCTCAGGCGGCGCAATCGTACGCTTCCAAAAGGTATAAAGACTGCGCCGGTAAAGATCTTCGCCGTGTCCCTGCACATAATCCATATCCTGCATGCTGATCTCTTTCCAGAGACCCTCCGGTTGATAGGGCTTCACAGACGGCCCGCCAATCTTCTCCACCAACAGCCCCGCGGCGCTCAACGCCTGATCGCGGATCATTTCCGCCGGCAGCCGAAATCTCGGACCGCGTGCCAGCAGTCGATTTTCAGGATCGCGCTGGAGCATCTCCGGCCTGGCTTCAGACGACTGGCGATACGTCGCGCTGGTCACAATCAGCTTTTCGAGCGCCTTCACATCCCATCCCGACCGCACGAATTCCGTCGCGAGCCAATCGAGCATTTCCGGATTTGACGGCCACTCGCCTTGCGAACCGAAATCCTCCACCGTCTTGACGATCCCCGTGCCGAAATACATCTGCCAGAATCGATTTACCGTCACGCGCGCCAGCATAGGATTGTTCGGAGCGATCAGCCATTCCGCGAATCCAAGCCGGTTATTCGGCGCGCCGGACGGCAACGGGGGCAATACCGCGGGCACTCCCGGCGTGACCTTGTCTCCTGGGTGATCGTAAGCACCGCGAAAGAGCAGGAACGTAGATTTCGGAGGATTCGCCTCCGCCATCACCATCACGGTGGGCAAGGTTGCCTCTAACGTCGCCCGCTCGTCGAGGAGTGCGCCGATCTGTTCAGACAAATTGCGAATTGCCGATGGCGCGCCAGTCTCCAAGTACGCTGAGCGCAGCTCAAAGTTCTCGACCGCTGATCGCTGGCCTTCGGGCTTGCGCGCAATCTCGTTGAGCGATTCGCCCAACGCGAGCACCGCCAACTCTCTATCGTCCAACACCCGGCGATACACCCGAACCTCGTCGATCCGGCCTCGGAATCGCCGCTCCCGCCCCCATCCACCGCCGATTCGAAACGGTTCATCGAAAGCTTTACCGGCGTTGCGGAACGGACGGTAGAGCGTATCGAGCAGCACCTTGGTTTTTTCCAGATGCCCGTCCACATACACATGGATTCCCTCAGCCATGCGCGAACCGGAGTACGTCACCGTGATCTGATGCCAGGCCTTCGGCTCGAGCACGCGATCCGTCTCGACGCGAATGGCGTCGTCCACCCAATTGCTCGTCATGCTAACGTGAACCTTCCCGTGGTCCAGGTGGACTCCAAACCCTTTTCCCTTGGGATTGTCGGCCATGCGCGACATCACGCTGCCATCCGGAGTCTCATCGGAATAGATCCAAGCTGACAGCGTAAACCGATCCTCGATATCGAACTTCGCCACGGTGGGACGATTCACAAATACCTTCCCGTCGAACACACTCGCCAGGCTGGTGCGTCCGAATGAAGCAGCAGTGTCCAGATCTCGCGTCGGCGTCCAGTATGCGGGCGCGGGAAGGCCCTGCACCCAATGCTTCTGATCCTTCGCTATGAATGTTTCCTGTTTATCCAGTGCATTCTCAGCCGCGCGATATTTCTGATCGAGAGCGTCCAGGGCGGCCTGCTGTTGGTTAGTCGGAGCGGGGATCATCGGTTCCGAGTTGCCGTATTTCATCGCGCGGCCCTGCTCCGGAATGTTGTTGAAGTACGCGAAGACCTGGTAAAACTCTTTCTGCGTGAAAGGATCGTACTTATGGTTGTGACAACGCGCGCAGCCCAAGGTCGCGCCCATAAATACGGCGGACGTGGTTTCGACCCGGTCTACCACGTACTCCACTGCGTACTCTTCGGGAACGATGCCGTCTTCGGTATTCGCGCGATGGTTGCGATTGAATCCTGTCGCGATCTTCTGTTCCCGCGTAGCGTTCGGCAGCATGTCGCCAGCGATCTGATCGCGCGCAAATTGATCGAAGGGCAGATTGCGATTGAATGCATCGATCACCCAGTCCCTCCATCGCCACATCACCCGCTCGCCATCAAATTGATATCCGTTCGTATCGGCGTAGCGTGCCGCGTCGAGCCAGCGAAACGCCATTCGCTCTCCGTAGTGCGGCGATCGAAGCAGTCGGTCGACGACCTTCTCATAAGCGTCAGGTGACCGGTCGAGGAGGAACGCATCAATCTCCGCCGGCGTGGGCGGCAATCCAGTCAGATCGAGCGAAACACGTCGAATGAGCGTCTCGCGATTGGCCTCCGGGGATGGCTTTAAACCCTCGCGCTCGAGCTTCTGGAGGACGAAAGCGTCAATAGGCCTACGAACCCAAGCCGCATTTTTCAGTGGCGGCACCGGAGGCCGAACCGGGGGGATGAAAGACCAGTGCTTCTGCCACTTCGCGCCTTCCGCCACCCATTCGCGTAGAGTCGCGATCTCGGAGGCATTCAGAGTCAACCCAGAAGACGGCGGAGGCATTCGCAATGCTGGCTTAGACGTACCCGTGCGCTTGACCAATTCGCTGGCATCGGCGTTTCCTTCGACAATTGCGCGCCGGCCCGCACCCAAATCAGCCTTGGCCGCTTCTTCGCTATCCAATCGAAATGGAACGTGCTTCGCGGCCGCGTCCGGACCATGGCACACATAACACTTGTCGGACAGGATCGGCCTCACGTCGCGATTGAACTCGACATCGCTGCCGGCCGCAACCAGTTCTGATAAAGCCAGCAATGCCAGACAGCATCTCATGTCCATTCCATCGTAACTCTATCTACAGATCGGCCAAGCGGTCGCGTTGGAGGTCCCGTTCCGCGAGGCTCCAACCGCTTCCCTGCCCGACGCGGACCATCGAGCGTTGCAGGTTTGAGAATCGGAGTCTTTGGGTCCGCAGCTTCGCCACGCGGACTTTTGGACCAAAAGATGGTTATCTGCAGCGGGCTAACGCTCGAACAACTCGCCCTTGACCCCTGCTGTGGGCCTATAATTTTAACGAGAGTAAATGATTCTCCAAAGTAATTTCGGCCTGCGAGTGAACCGGGAAAAAACCTGATACTCGATGTCAGTTAACATCGGTACACGCGGACTGGATATGACTTTCGATTCCCTAAACTTTAGTCCGTCGGCTTCCGATCCCGGCCCTGGGACAACCCGCAATCGTTATTACTCACTGAGCGTCAACCTTCTTTACGAGCCGGCGTTCGGCCGGAAATACTCCCATCTCCGCAAGGGCTGGGCTTCAAAGATGCTCTGCGACTGGGACACTGACGGCATCTGGATCGTAAATACCCGCGACAGCTTCTTTTCGCGCTTCCCTGGCGACGACGCCAGCGGAGCGCCCTTTTCCGCACAGCGCAGCGATTGGTTCACCACCGCCGGATTCGTCGCGACACTCGCGGTGGCCTCGAAGGAGGTCTTCTGAGCAGCACCCGCCGAACCCTATTGCGCGCCGTCTCATCCCTGCCGCTGGCTTGTTTCCCGAAACTGGGCGCACAGACGAAGCGACCGCCGAATGTGCTGTTGCTCATGTCCGATCAGCACCGGCGCGACGCCTTGGGCTCGGCCGGAAATCGCGTGGCTCGTACTCCGCATCTTGATCGTCTCGCCGCGACCGGAATGCGGTTTGACAGCGCGTATTGCAGCAATCCGGTATGCACTCCTTCCCGCGCGTCGCTCTTGACCGGGCTCTATACGCATCACCATGGCGCGTGGAGCAACACCGTACCGTGGCCGCGGGAGCATCGCACGATGGCGCATTTTTTCGGCGCAGCAGGCTATCAGACGGCTTTGATCGGCAAGATGCACTTCGTCGACGACCAGACCCATGGCTTCGACTATCATCTGGATTTCAACGATTGGTACCAGTTCCTGGGGCCGAAGGCGCGCCTCTATGCGGAAGAGTTGCAGGTTTCGAATTCCGGGTCGGGCCTGCCCCAGATAGACGATTTATGGCGTGATGAAGGCGATCCTTGGAGTTCCGAAATTTTGAAAGACGGGCGCCAGGGTTCGGTTGCGGTCGGGCGTGTTTCGCGCATTCCCGAGTCCGATCAATTCGAAAGCTTCGTCTCGCGGGAGTCTGTCCGTTTTCTGCGCGATCATGGCCGCGAAGCGCCATTTTTCCTGGTTTCCTCATTTCTCAAACCGCACGACCCGTTCATGCCGGTCCAGCGCTTTGCGGACATGTTCTCGCCGGACCAAATGCGTCTGCCCGACACCTGGGGGAAGGTGGACTTGAAGACTGCGCCCAAGGAAGTCGCCAGTTCTATTGAAAACAACCGGCCCACTCCGGAGGTTAAGGATCCGTCCCAGGCACTCCGCCGCATCGCGTACTACTATGCTTGCTTGGCTCAAATGGACGATGCGCTCGGTCGCGTAATAGCAGCGCTCGAGGAGTTGGGGCTGGCCGAAAATACGATTGTGATTTACACCTCGGACCATGGAGAGATGCTGGGAGATCATGGGCTCTGGCAGAAATTCCAGTTTTATGAGCCTTCCTGCGGTATTCCGCTCTTGATACGCGTCCCAGGGCTTACCGGGGCCTCCTCTGTTTGCCGAATGCCGGTGAGTCAGGTTCAAATCGCGGCGACGCTAGCCGAGTTGTGTGGTTTCAACACGCCCCCCGGTCTGGATGGCGCGAGCTTCGCCCGTCAACTCCATCGACCCTCCGACGTGTATTCGAACACGATTTACGCCGAGTACGCGTCCCAAACTCCGGCAGCGAAATATATGATTCGCGAAGGCACGTTGAAATACACTTTCCGGACTCATGACGCCGAGGAGTTATTCGATCTCGCGTCCGACCCCGCGGAGATGAATAATCTCGCCTTGCGGCCCGAGGGGCGCGACCGTGCATCGCGTCTTAAGGAGCATCTTTTTGCGTGGTATCGTCCGCCCGAACTGTGATGCTATTTGAACGGATGCTGACCGGCTGGCTTCACCGGTCCGAATATTGACTTTTCGACACACAGGAAAGCGCTCGCCTGGTTCTTTAACGTAGCGTTCACTCGAACCCGCCAAAATTCAACCATTAGATGCTAACCTCCGTAAAGACAGTCGATTCCAGAACGTTAAACCGCGGCTGAACGTCTTCTTTGTCGGTCCGAACGTTGCTAGAGGAGCTAGCCCGCTGTTACCTTCTCTACAATAAAGAGGTCGTCTCTACCAGCAGTTCTCGGGAGAAATTTTATGCTTCGTTGCTTCGTTTTCGCAGCTCTGTTTGCTGCCGTGGCGTCCGCACAGACGGCTTCTATCACGGGACGCATCACCGATCCCGGCGGCGCGGTGGTGCCGGACGCGACGATCACTGCCAAGTCTGACGAAAGCGGCGCATCCAGCGGCACTCATAGCAACGCGGAAGGATACTACACCATAACCGCGCTGCCGCCTGGCAAATACAGCGTTAGTATCACCAAGACCGGCTTTGCCCCCATCAACGAGACTGGCCTCCAACTTGACGTCCAGCAGGTGGCGCGTCTCGATGTAACATTGCAGCTCGGCGCTGTCGCGTCGACCGTGGAGGTGAGCGGCTCGGCCACCTTGCTCGACAGCGAAACGTCTACCGTCGGACAGGTCATCGCATCCAAGCAGATCACCGAACTGCCGCTGCTGGGCAGGAATCCGTACGCGCTCGCGATGCTCGTGCCTGGGGTACGCCCTTCGATTGGGGTCAACAATCTACCCATCGACCAGATCAGCACCGTGTCGTTCGCCATCAATGGCCAGCGTGCCGCGAACAACGAGTTTCTGCTGGATGGAGCTCCCAACTCTTCGCCTGCCCAAAACCAGCCGGTCATCAACGCCACACCGGACCTGGTGCAGGAGTTCAAAGTGGAAACCAATAACTTCTCGGCAGAATACGGAAAATCGGCCGGTGGCGTGTTCAACGTGGTCACTCGCTCGGGCGGCAACGAGTTCCATGGTAATTTGTACGAATTTTTCCGCAACACGCAGCTCAACGCCAACGACTTTTTCTCCAACAACGCCGGCAACGCGCGGGCGCCGTTCAAGTACAACCAGTTCGGGGGCACCCTCGGCGGTCCGGTCTACATACCTAAGGTTTATAACGGCCGGAACAAGACGTTTTTCTTTGTAAGCGAGGAGCACGTAACGTTCATCCAGGGGGTCACGTTTGTCGGCACGGAACCGACCCAGACGCTGCTGAGCGGAAACTTCTCCAACGACCGAAACGCCGCGGGTCAGGTGGTTACGATCTACGATCCGTCCACAACTACGAGCGTGAACGGCGCGTTGACCAGAACGCCATTTCCGGGAAACATGATTCCAACCTCTCGAATAAACCCGGTGGCGCTCGCGATCTCCAAGTATTTTCCGGCGCCAACCCAGGCGGGCGCTCCCTACACCGGAGTGAATAACTATACCCGCGTGGACGCCAACCGCGTCGGCAAAAATTCGGTGAGCTATAAGGTCGATCAGTATTTCACGGATTCGAACCGTTTCTTCGCGCGTTACTCGGCTGACGATACACCGGATGTGCGCGCGGGCGCGTACGGGTCGCCCAGCGTGAACATCGCGTCGCCTTCGGCCGGACCGCAAACCTTCGGACGCCGTAATTCCGTGGCGGAAGACACCCAGACCATTTCCCCGACATGGCTGGAGACCGTCCGCTTTTCGTTCACCCGGCTCTCCAATCAACGGCCTCCTTTCAGCAACGGCTTCGATATTACCAGCCTTGGCCTGCCGGAATCACTCGCCAACGAGTTGTCGCCGCACGCATTTCCTGAGATCACGATCACTGGGTATCCGAGTCCCAGTTCCTCCATCTCGAACATCGTCACCGGGGGAGTGCTGGGAGCGACCGATTATATCCGCGCGAACAACAGCGTCAGCGCGCTCCAGTTCACCACCACCAAGAACCTCGGCAAACAAGAGCTAAGGGCAGGCGCGGAGTTCCGCGTCATCCAACTCAACACCCTACAGGACGGGGCTAATACGCCGGTTTTTAGTTTCGCCCCAACCTATACCCAGGGCCCCAGTGCTACCGCGGCGAGTTCCACGGCGGGAGCTGCGCTGGCGACTTTCCTCCTCGGCATTCCCGGAGGGCAAGCTGCGCCGGCGCCATCGCTTGCCATGACCACCAAGTACGGAGCGTTCTTTCTACAGGACAACTACAAAGTCACTTCCCGTTTGACGCTCAATTTAGGGGTCCGATGGGAGTACGAGGCGCCCAAGACGGACCGCTTCAACCAGTTCGACAACTTCAACTATTCTGCTGTTCCGCCGATCTCCGCACCGGGACTGAATTTACGTGGAGCGCTGAGTTTCGTAGGTGTAAACGGGGTTTCGCGCTATCAGTCCAGCCCTGACCTGAATAACTTCGCGCCTCGCTTCGGCTTTGCGTACCGGATCGCCGATAAGACCGTGATTCGCGGCGGAGGAGGAATCTTCTTCGCCGACAATTGGGGCATCGGCACGGGCTCCACGAGTTTCGGCTCCAATGGATTTTTCGCCACCACCACCATCGTGACCAGCCTGGACGGCGCGACGCCCATCGTGTCGCTGAACAATCCATTTCCCAACGGCTTGGTGGCGCCCACCGGCAACAAATTGGGCACGGCCACGCTCCTCGGCCAGGCTGTGGATTTCTACGATCGCAATAACGCCACCCCCTACAGTGCATCGTGGCATTTGTCGATCCAGCGCGACCTCGGTAAGAATATGATGCTGGAAGTGGGTTACACGGGCAGCCGGGGCCTGAAAATGCCCATGAACGTGCAATTGAACGAACTGCCGGATGCGGATTTGGCCCAAGGGAATCAACTGCGAACGCTGCTGCCGAATCCCTTCTATCCGCAGATCTCCAACGGCGCGTTGGCTTCGTCCACCGTCGCGTCTGCCCAATTGTTACTGCCCTATCCGCAATTCGGCCAGGTGACGAGCGACAACGCGGACCTCGCCAACTCCATCTACCACGCGCTCGAAGTGAAATTCGAGAAGCGCTATTCGCACGGATTGACCGTTCTCGGTTCCTACACCTATTCGAAGAACATGGACCTGGGGATCGGCTCCTTCAGCGGCGACAATGTTTCGGCCGGCGTGATACAGGATTACAACAACCTGAGAGGCGAGTACGCGCCCTCAGCGCTGGATCAGACGCATCGTTTCGTCGGCAATGCGGTGTACGAAATTCCCTTCATGAAGGATCAGAAGGGGGCGACCGGACGGGTTCTGGGAGGCTGGCAGCTGGGCCTGATCCTGAGCCTGTTCAGCGGCAGTCCGTTGGGGATCTCCGAGGCGACCAGCACCACCGACGCGCAGGGCGGCAATCAAAGACCCAACTGGACCGGCAAGAGCGCCGCGCTCAGCAATCCCACGCCGCAGGAATGGTTCGATACCTCGCAATTCACGCTCGCCGCGCCCTATACCTTCGGCAATGTAGCGCGTACCTTGGGCGGTCTGCGCAGCGACGGACTCAAAGAACTGGACCTCACGTTAAGCAAGACATTCGCGATTCACGAGCGGTTGAAGCTGCAATTCCGGGCGGAATGTTTCAATCTTACGAACACGGTGCAGTTCTCGCCGCCTGCAACCGCGCTCGGCGCAGCCGGCTTCGGCGCGGTCAGTTCCCAGAACAATCAGCCGCGCATCCTTCAATTGGCGTTGAAGCTCCTGTTCTAAAAACCGCCTCACCAGACGTGGTATGCGACGACCACCGGCGAACCGGGCGAGTGCCCGTGAACATTGTTGTGCAAGACCACTTGAAAATTCTTGCTCGACCATTCCGGCGGCGCTTGTTTTGCGAACGCGTCGAAATATCGCTCTTCGGTGAGGAATTCAACCGCGGCCTGGGTGTCGTTCGGGTGCACTCCCGCGGCGATCAGTAACGGACGGCCGGTTTCCGAATGCAGCAGCCGGGAGACCAGCGCGTATCCCTCGCTGACGTCGGCAGAGTTTTTCCAACGAAGAGTTCTCCAGCGCGTATCCGGGTGGTCGCCGTCCAAAATATCCAGTGAGCCCGGAAGTTGCTCGAATCGGAAACGCAGCGTACGCGTCATTTCGAGACCCCAGGCCGAAGTAAAGCCGCCCAAGAGGATCGAAGGTGAGCGTCCCAAATCGGCAAAGGCGACGTCGGTGCCGAACATCACGTCGAATGCCTGGTGGCGCAGGGCCAATTGTTCGCCGAATCGGGCTGCACCGAAAGCGGCGCCTACCCCGACGTAATAGTTGCTCAGTGACCTCAGTTCCGACACCGGCACTTTCTCGGTTGGCGGAGGAGGCGCCGCGTCGGCGGAAGACCATGCCAGAACCGTGGGAGACGGTAGCGAAATCAGTACTGGGATTCGTTGATCGACAAACGGCTTCCACAGCAGATCGAGGGACGCGGACGGACGGCTGGCGATGACCCGCAACGCGGTGAGACCCCCTGCCGCCAGCAGCAGCACCAGCAGCAAGGCCAATAACGGGTGGTCCGACGGGCTGATTCGCACTCTCCGGGGAACGGACGCCTCCTGCTCCACCGCTGTTTTCACGGCTGGCGCAGGTTCGGTAACCAGGGAGGTTGTGGCACAAAAAATGGGCTGATAACTGCCGAGCGGGAGATCTACCAGGACACCCGCCTCGCAACCCGATTCATAGGCCGCCTTAAGCCGGCGCCGCACTTCGCTGGCGTTTACCCTGACGATCGATTCGGATTGAGAACTGAAACCCGCTCCCTTGCCGAAAACGTCGGTCGCGATGTTGCGTTCCTTGATCTGACTGCCGCGGCCGGCGAGTGTCTCTTCGACCACGTAGCGCAAGAACTCTTGGCTGCGCCGGCTACCGGCGAAAGCCTGGCTGGCGAGCAAATGCTCAAGACAAGTACGGATGGCGGACTGACTCACGCCACCGGGAAGTGCACGCGAGTCCTGTTGAGACGCGGTGGCCATGAGATGTCCTAGCGAGTCAGTATACTACGCTTCGTTAGGTGTTAACAGTTTTAAAATCACTAGATCAAGCCACGTTAACCGGCCGCCATACGTTCTATTTAGCGCCTCAAACGTTGCATGGGACACCCCTCCGAGGTAACCTTCCCATTGCTGGTCACGCACCTATGACGATGAAATCATTTTCCCGGCGCCAGTGGATGGGCAGCTTGCTTCTTGGCGCGGCGGGTGCCCGCGCTGCGAAGAGCCAGCAATCGTGCGGAACCCCAACACCTGCCAATGCCTTCGATGGAATCATCGGCAAGACAGCTCAGGACTCGAAGGCCGGCCCGCTAAAGGTCCCACACGCGCCCGCCGGCAGTCCCAATGTTATCTACATTGTCCTCGATGACACCGGGTTTTCGGATCTCCATTGCTTCGGCTCGGAAATCTCTACACCCAACGTGGACGCCCTGGCAGCCGGAGGACTCCGCTATACGAACTTTCATACCAAGGCGATCTGCTCTCCCTCACGCGCCGCGCTCCTCACCGGAAGAAACAGCCATGCGGTGGGGATGAAGGAACTGGCGGGGCCCGATCTCGGTTACCCGCACTCCAGAGGCCGAGTTACCCCGGCCGCCGCAACGGTCGCGCAGATTCTTCGAGCCAACGGCTACAGCACTATGGGTGTCGGAAAATGGCACCTGGTTCCGATGGACGAAATGAAGGCCGCTGGATCCCGCGCCGATTGGCCGCTCCAGAAAGGCTTCGATCGCTGGTACGGTTTTCTTAGCGGGTGGACCGATCAATATCACCCGGATCTTATCGAAGACAATCATACCCTCGAGCGGCCGAATCGTCCGGACTACCATTTTTCGGTCGATATCGTCGATCAAGCCATCAAAATGGTGGGCGACCACGTCGCAGTCGATGCAACGAAGCCCTTCTTCCTTCACGTCGCATTCGGCGCCACCCATGCGCCGGTCCAGGTGCCCAAACGGTACATCGATAAGTATGTGTCGACATTTCAGAGGGGATGGGACCAAATCCGGGAGGAGCGGTACAAGCGGCAACTGGAGCTTGGGGTGATCCCGCCCGACACCAAGCTTCCGCCGCGGAACCCTGGCGACCCGGCATGGAAAGACCTGAGCGATGAAGAACACGCAGTCTTCACGCGGTTTATGGCTGACTTCGCCGGTTTTTTGGAACATGCCGACGAACAGATTGGCCGTCTGGTGCGGTACTTGAAAGACAATAACCTTTTCGACAAAACGGCGATTTTCCTCGTCTCGGACAACGGAGGTGCTCCCGAGGGCGGGGTCAAAGGCGGCTTCACACACCCTTATGGAGATCCCACCAGCGTTCACGAAATGTATCAACGTCTCGACGATCTGGGGACGGACAAAACCCAGCCTTTATACCAGCGGCCCTGGGCCATGGCCTCCTGCACACCGTTCAAGTTTTACAAGCTCTGGCCCTACCGCGGAGGGGTGCAGACTCCCCTCATCGTTTCTTGGCCGGCGGAAATCCACACTCGCGGCGTGCGCACGCAATTCGTGGACATCATCGATATTACGCCCACCGTTCTCGATATCGTTGGCGTGGAGGCTCCGGCGCTTTTCGAAGGCGTGTGTCAAATCCCGATACAGGGAAAGAGCATCCGCGCGACGTTCAACAACCCGGCCGGCCCAAGCCCGCGCGATACACAGTACTTCGAGCTTTGGGGCAGCCGAGGCATCTGGCACAACGGTTGGGAGGCTATCGGGGTTCATAAGCCCGGAACGAGTTTCGACGGCGATCACTGGGAACTCTACCATGCCGAAAACGACTTCTCGCAAAACGTGAATCTGGCGTCGCAAAATCCGGCGAAACTCGAAGAATTAAAGGACCTCTGGTGGTCGGAAGCTTCGAAGAATGGCGCTCTGCCGTTGCTCGAAGCGCCTCGATCGCGCCAAAACACGTATGATCAGGCATTGCCCCGCTGAGACCTGGAGAATCTAAAACCATCATGAATCGAAGAACGTTCCTCCAATCGGGATCCCTGGGAGCGGCAAGCGCGCTGATGGCGCAGCAATATGCGGGTCAGCCGGCCGGACAGCATGCCGCGGAACCCACTCCTAATCCGCACCCCAATGTCATCTGGATACTGGGCGATCAATTCCGCGCCCAGGCCCTGGCATCGAACGGCGACCCCAATGCGCGCACGCCCAATCTCGACCGGGCATCCATCAACGGCGTGACGTTTCAGAACCATCTTTCCGGATTTCCGCTCTGCTGCCCGTTCCGTGGTTCGATGCTCACCAGCCGCTATCCGCACCATTGTGTGCCGGGGCATGAATACCCGCTGCCCAAAGGCCAGAAAACCATTGCCGACGTCTTCAATTCCAACGGATATCGAACCGCCTACTTCGGCAAATGGCATCTGGGTGGCTGGCATGAACAACCAAACGGGCGTGCAGCGTTCTTTATCACGGATCCCGCGCGCCGCGGCGGGTTCCAGAACTGGACCGGTTACGAGAACAACAACAGCCAGTGGGATTCCTGGGTCCATGGCGGCAGCGGAGCCTCCGCATTCCATTACCGGCTCCCCGGGTATGAAACCGATGAGCTCACCAACTTGCTGATCGGCTACGTGAAGGAACGGGCCGAAGAACGTAAGACCGCGGCCAAGCCGTTCTTCGCTGTCCTAAGCGTTCAGCCTCCGCATGATCCGTACGTTGCCCCGGAGCGCTTCATGCAGAATTACAACCCGGAGCGAATGATCCTCCGCCCCGACGTGGCTCATGTTCCCAGGATCGAAGAGCAAGTGAGACGTGATCTGGCGGGTTATTATGCCATGATCGAGAATCTGGACTGGAACTACGGTCGCGTCGTTCGGACGCTGGAAGAGACGGGCCTCCTCGCGGATACCCACATCTTTTTCTTCGCGGACCACGGCGATATGCACGGTTCGCACGGCATGTTTCGTAAAATTTGCCCGTATGAGGAATCGATCAGAACGCCCTTCATCCTTTCAGGGGGGGTGCCTCGCTATTCGCCGTGGAAGAACGGCCGCCTGCCGGTGCTTTCAAACCACGTGGATATCGCACCCACGACGCTCGGGCTGTGTGGAATCCGCAAACCCGAGTGGATGGAGGGCGCGGACCTGTCCTACCACCGCATCGGCAACCCCCCGGCTGCTGCGGACCCGGATTCGGCGTATTTGCAATGCGTCGTCACCCCCAGCCAATTGGATACGCCCAATACTCCATACCGCGGATTAGTGACACGCGACGGTTGGAAATATGTCTGCTTCGAGAACCGCTCCTGGCTCCAATTCAACCTAAATGAAGATGCCTACGAGGAAGTAAATCTTGCGCAAATGGACCGGTACCGCCCGGAGCGCAAGAAACTGATCGCGCGCCTGAAGCAGTGGGTGGCCGATACCGGCGATAAGTTCGCAATACCGGAAGATTGAAGATATTGGGTGGTGGCGGTGCTCACAACCCCGCCGCCTCTCGCAGACGCGGACCGCGCTTTTCTGGGAGAGGTGGCTCGGATTGTCGGCGCCTGTATTGAACGGCCTCACAGACAACTACGGCCTTTTCATGCCCGCGGGTGTCGCCTCGGGTGTCTCAGAACTGTCTTCGAGATGGTTAAAGTGAGGGAATGTGTTTTTCCCGAATTGTGCGCGTCGGCGCGATTGTTGCGTCCTTGGCGGTGGCGGGGTGGTTGTTGGCGAAGAGCCAGCCTTCTTCGAAGCAGTACGTGGTGCTGCTGACGCGCGGACCGAAATGGGTGCCGGGCAAGCCGGCCGGGGAGCAGGCCCTCGGGAATCACGGGCGGTACTTGCAGGAGCAGATGGCGAAGGGCGCCCTGCAGTTGGACGAGAACCCGATTGCTGAAATCTTTTCTCAAATCGACGATGAGCGCTGAGGCACCAATATAGTCTTGGCTATACGCCGGACCGGGCAGACCCTTCTGGCACATTTCACAAGATTGGTCTGCGGACTAAATACAGTGGTTTGCTCGTACAGTCGCGCGCCGGCTACTACGCGAACTGATAAGCGGAATCTGTCGGACGCAGGATGGACAACTCGCTATCGGCGATGCAGGCCATTAACGGCTACATCCTTGGTTTTCGCCATTGCGAAGACACTCATTGGATCGCAAAACGTCTTTGCGCAAACGAGATCGTGATTACGCGGTTATCGAGGAAGTCCATTCCGGCTATGGCACCGGCTTGGTAGCCAGTTCTAGGTCTTCGAACGCCGAAACGGTGGCGATCACGAGTGTGGGGCGAGTCCGGTGGACTACTCCGATTTGCATGCTGGAGAACGGGAATCTATGTATGTCCCAGTTACGCCCGTCAGCTCCGACGATTGTCGTCTCCTGGCTCAGCCCTGGTGTACTGGGATGGACACCCGATTCGCGGGCGGCATTCCAATTGACGCCCGTTTGGATGGCGCCGGTGTCGAGCAGGGCTGTGAGCGGGTGACCGTCTAGCTGGGCAGGAAATAAGATCTCCCGGCGAGGATAGTCAAAACGAATATTTTGATTCGCGATCGTGGGTGCCGGAATTCATGATCTCGGTGCCATCGCTGTGAATTTGGACATACCCGAAGTCAACTAAAGCACCATCCGGGATCGGCGGGTTAAGGGACGTATTGCCTTTGGAAATGAATTGGATACTCCACATTCCCACAACACTCGCCGTTTCCCCGTTGTGTGATGCCTCAG